>Ga0257141_1000001_pt1 | contig 47399 bp, 70 predicted proteins | sample saktaT_17_FD_193544 | JGI IMG/M metagenome (GOLD analysis project Ga0257141, IMG submission 193544) | Metatranscriptome of saline water microbial communities from Sakinaw Lake, British Columbia, Canada - sak_2011_1_27_36m (Metagenome... | ecosystem: Environmental > Aquatic > Non-marine Saline...
ACGTCTCCTAATGTAACATTACTCCAAACGTCTGATGCGAAAGATTTCTTTACTGGAACTGGATCTTCATCGCACGTATTGCCTGGATCGAAGGGATTGAAATCTGAAGGATCTATATCCAATGGATCGAATATGGCATCCATGTCCAATGGTTCCGATAGCGCGTCTATCAGATTGTTGAATGTTGCCAACATTTGAAGCGGATCTACAGAAACCGCTATAGAGGCGTGGACAATACTGTATCCTGTATTTGGTGGTGCATCAGCTGCTGATGAAAGTCTGGTTGCCCATGAACCTCTTTGTGGTGCTAATGTTATGAAATATATCCCAGCTGCCTCTATCTGCGAAATAAGTGTTTGGTTTATCTGTAGCGCTGATGTTAGCTGGTTTAAGGTTTGGTTTGCTTTTCCTAAACTCGCAACTGCTTGATTCAGATCTCCTGAAACTTGACTAAGAAGAGATGATGCGTCGGTAATCTGCTTGCCCATTACCTGGGCTACTGATGCTCCATTCCAGGCCATTTGTTTCCTCTAAACTGTCGTTATGTCTCCAGAACCACCAATTATGGTTCCTTTATAATCACCGTCGAAAGTGTCTCCTTCTCTTGCTGCTGAAACACCTTTGATAAACGTTATTCCACTTCCAGCTTGGATTATTCCTTTATGTCCACAAGAAGCTGTTACCTCATCTCCTTGTCTTGCCATTCCAATCCCATTTGCTGAACAGTAATCGCTCCCTGTCGTTATAGTCCCATCTTTGGTTGGATTTCCCAGATGCCTTGAGCATCTTCCAGTTGTTGGATCTCCTATTCGTGCATGTTTAGCCATGTGCCACGCTCGATCCTTTGGAAGAGTGTACGCCTCCCGCGGTTTGGGCTATGGTTCCTCCAGCGTCAATTGTTGCGTTCCCTCCAGCCTTTTCAGCAATATTACCTCCAGCTTCTAATGTAATATTTCCACCTGCCTTTATTGTCGTATCTCCAGTCGTATCAAGAAGTGTTGTTCCTCCTACCTTCCATGAAAGATTTCCCTGTGTATCAATTGTCATATTTCCTGGATGTTCTATTCCTATGTTCCCACGGTTGTCTATCTTTATGTGAGCTCCTGAATTATGCAGTATCTCTATGTATAGTTTCTTTTTATTTATCTTGAAGTAGGTTCCTGTTGAATCAAGAAACCCATACATATCCGGGTAATCCTCGTCGAAGATGGTTGATTTATTTCCTGATGTTCTCCAATAACCTATATAGAAAGGAAGATATATGTCGTCAAATGGAAATACGACTGCTATTTCTGATCCTATCTCAGGCACTGAAAACCAGTCCTTATCGTTCTTCCCACCCGTAAAGAATGGATTCATTGGATAGATAAATGGTAGGTTTGCTTCTGAATCAACAAATAAACCTTCAACTGTTGCCTTTATTGCCCCTATCTTTAGTGCGTCTGTAGTCGATATTACAACACCCTTATGTGTTCTCTCCAGATTCTTTGATGGTTTTAGAAATTCAAATATCTTAAGCAATGGCATTATGCAAATTCTCCTTTATTTGAGTTAAAGGTTTCTCTGCTTATCTCCATTGTCGTCAATAAGGTCTTTCTTGTTATCTGTCTTGCAATCCTTGTAAGAAGATAGAGACCTGAAAAGGACTCAGCTGCCAGTTTATTGTCCAATTCCAAGTCCTTAAACATTACTACATCAAGTAGTTTTAGCTGTCTATATGCGTTTGTGAACGAAACTTCAATCCTCGTTGATCCAAACAAAGCCAGGTTTGAAAGGTTTGATATGTAAGATTCCCAGTACTTTGAATGTTGATTCCTTGATTGCAGCGTTATGTCGGCTGTTCGAGAATCTATTGCGCTTGCCCTATCAAACTTCTTTGACAGAGCCATGTATGTATTAGTGGTTGGTGTTACTGTTGAAGCTACTCCTGTGTCCCTATCTACGATTGGAATCTCGCGTTCATACCCAAACCATCTATTAATAAATCCTGTTTCTGATTCTATTACATAATCTGAGTCGATTGTTATATCTTTTGACGTTGATTGCTCATTTGTTATTGTCTCGTTGACAAGACGCCAGTCATAATTCTCCTGACTCGATACTGCTTTCTTTACATCTTTAAGTATGAATGAAGAATCTGCTCCTATCCCTATTGCTAAGAAAGATCCTGGTAGGTTTGAATGTGCCCATAGGTTGTTAACAAAAACCTTATCTGGAATAGATGGTTGAATCCAGTTCATTGAGTCTTGTGTTGGTGATGCGTTTGTCTTAAATGTGAAATATGTTGAGACTACTTCTTGTATTGCTGCAAATGCTGTTTTTGATGGTAATACTCTTGCCTTTGAGTTATTCAAGTAGTCGAGTGCTTCCATCAACCCAGTTATCTTCAGCTGATATATTGATGTTCCCTTCCTTGTCATTATCTTGTGCAAGACTACCGCTCTCATGTCTGTTAGAGAGATCTCGTCTTTACCTATTGAGATATTTATCGTGTTTCCTTCGTTGAAATAGGCCAGGAATTTTGGATTTTTAAGATTGAAAAATAGTTCGAATGAAGGTAATACGTTTCCTGCTTCTTCAACAAGTAGAAACTCAAGAAGATCCTCTTCGGCTAAGAAATCGTCCTTAACTCCTTTGATTGAGAACTTTACAATATATTGTCCTTTGGTACCTATCATCTACCTAAGGCCTTTGCATTCAGCGTGAAATATAAGTCTTCCAGATCGTTTAGGGATGGATATTTGACCAAGTTTCCTGTTACTATGTCTTCTGGTGTTAGATAGTCGTTATAAAACATTAGAATCCACCAGTACTGTGTCTTTCCATATATCCTATAGGAAAGTAGGTCTGGTCTCCCATCCTCTCCTTGAACTAATCGTTTTCCTCCAACGTTTAGCTGTTTTACCTGTGCTATAAAATATGAGTTAATGACATCAAAGAAGTCCATTGTGAAACCCATGAACTTAGCCATGTCATATCTTGTTTCAAATGTATTTTCGACATCTAAGTAAAACATCCTATGTGCTCCACTTTACTTCAAACGATCCTGTTGGCTTTGTTGGTGCTTTTAAGAACCACCCAGCTACTTCATCTGCTGTTGGCAACTTGAAGCACTCTAACGCTACGTTAACCTGAACATATAGTGGAAGTCCTTTTGGAGTTACCTCTTTTGAGAAAGATGGATCCACGTTCTTTATTACAAGTGCTCTTGTGGTTGCGAACCATCTCCCTATTGATACAGCACATAACTTCGTTGGATCTTCATCGGCTAGATCAAATGGAGGCATAACCATCCCAGCTTTGTTACTTGGAAAGACTCCTTTGAATAGTGCTGTTACTACTCCCCGAACATCATCGTCTGGCCTAACCGCAACGACTGTGAACGAGACGTTAATTGGTGGCTTTGCTGTTCCTTGATATGTTGCTAATGTGTTCTTAAATGCCTCTAGCCTTATCTGTTGTCCAACTCCCAATGTTGCGGCCGTCTTTGACATCATCTCTCCAGCTTTCTGCTGAAGACCCATCATCCCTACTGTTCCAAAGTCTGCATTTCCAGAGAATGAGAATGGATTCATTATCAATCCCTTTATTCTATCCTTTGGTGTAATGATAAGAACACATGCATCCCTATTGCTCATTAGCTGGGAAATCTCAAGGAATCTCTTCTTTTCTTTCGGTGTCTCTACCATAACCTTATGCGTACAACGCTGAGTTTGAGATAGCTAAGTAGATGTCGTCTATTCTTGACCTCTTCTCAATTCTATCTGGTTCTTTTGATACATTGACCTGTGCCTGTGGTGAAGACTCCTGCTTTACTGTTATCTGCTGCTTACTTGTATCTGCTGCTGCCAAAACCTTTGTTGTGTCTGCTTCGGCTATAGTTGGCTGTTGAATACTTGCTTTTGCCTGTACTATTGGCTGAGCCTGAACTGACACTGGCTCAGATATTGGTTGAACACCGATCTTGTCTTGTATCTCTTTATCCTTCTTTAGCATCAGGGCTATTCTTGCATCCCCATATCCTTTTGCTTTTAGTTGTGCTGTTCGTTCTTCAACTGAAGGCGCTGCTTGCTCCATCTGAGCTTTTGGTACTGCCGCTACCTCAGTTGATTTATTCGTGACTGTCTGTACTCCACCAGGTTTTCCTTCTGCCTTTGCTGATACTTGTGCTGGTGTCGATACTGGTTCTTTATTTGCTACTGCTGTTGCCTTTCCTTTCTCCAGGTTCTCTGGAGAGAACTTATTCAGCCTACCTTCAAGAAGAGAATAGATCTGCTTATACGACCTTGGCTGCTTCTTCTCGTCGTAGAATATTGGTTCGTTTGATGCAGCTGCGGCTGGAAACGCATTAGCCGCTAACCCTTCGGGGTTTTTCTGCATTTGCGCAAGAAACTGCTTGGCTCCACCCAAACCGAGAAAGTGTGCCATGTAGGTTTCCGTGTCAGTTGGTTCTCTACCGAGAGTATCTTTTAGTCCTCCTTGGTTTTGCTTTGTGAACTCAGCTGCCATGAGAGCATTTGCTTTGGGATCTAACTTACTTGTATTACTATCTATCCCATGCTTTGCTCCATATTTCTTTACTGTATCCTTCCATGTTGCGTCTGTGAACTGATATAGACCAGCTGCTGAGGATGTTCCTGCTTGTGCTCCAGATTTGAAACCTGATTCAACTCCCGCTAACTTTGTCATTGTTTCGGCTTTGACGCCTACTGCATCCGAAGCTCCAAAGATTGTGCTCTTTAGTGCTGCATATCCAGACTTGGCTTTCTCACCGACCCAGGTTGCTCCTTTGGAGGCTACTTCTGCTGTTGCTGCTCCAGCTTCCTTTACTTTGGACCAACCTTTTGCTACTATTCCTCCAAGGCTTGATGCAAATGTGGCAAAGAATCCCTGTTCTTGCTCTGCCTGAATCTTCCTCTCATCTTGCATTACCTTATCTGTAGTTGATAGTTCCTTCTTCTGATCAATAAGTCCTTGTTCTGCTGTCTCTCGTTTGTTGAATAGTCCTCCAAGCTTCTTTCCCAACATATCTCCAATCATTCCTCCAGCGAAACCTCCAATAGCTGTTCCTATTCCTGGAAGGATCATTGTTCCAAGAGCTGCTCCAATACCAGCTCCTGCAGTTGTTCCTACTCCAGAGCCTACGGCTTCTGTGGCTGATCCTCCAGTCATTAAAGTTGTCGCTCCAGAGATTAATCCTCCTATTAGTGGTATCTTCCCTCCAACCTTGCCTAAGATTCCACCAACTTTACCTAAAGCTCCTGTGGCTGTTGGTGCTGCTTCTGCAGCTACTGTTGCTCCTTTTCCAAATAGTCCTCCTATCTTTCCAAGGATTCCTCCAGTTACTGTTGGTGTCGATCCAGCTATACCTCCTGTGGTTGCACCTTTTCCAAACCAACCTGCTACCTTGCCAAGTACTCCACCTGAAGCTGTTGCGGCGGCTCCAGCAGCTCCTACTCCAGCGGCTGCTCCACCCATTCCAAACAGTTTGCCAGCCATTCCAGCTACTTTGCCAACTACTCCGCCTCTTGCTGCTAATCCTGGCAATAAGCTCTGCATTATATTACTAAAGAAACCACCTTCGTCTTTCTTCTTTTCATCTTTGCCAGTTATCTTTGCTTTTGCTGTGGTTGTGTTCAAGTCCTCCAACTCACCATGCATTGCCGATAAGTTCTTGTTTGACTCATACATCTGTCCAGCTACCTTATCTGTTGTATTATCCAGAATCAGTAACCTTGTGTCTGTCGTGTCTTTTAGCTTCTCTGAAGAGTCTTGGGCTAGTCTTGAAGCCGTCTTTGTTTCGTCAATTAATTCATCAAACTTCTTATTTGTGTCCTTCCCAAAATCAAGAGCTCCTTGGGCGTTTGATGCAGTCTTCTCCTGCGGAGTTGCCTGCCTAAAGTCAAGCATTCCTTGCTGATGTTGTCCAATTGTCTGCGATAGATCGAGTTCTCCCTGAACTGGTTTCTTCTGTGGCTCTGAAGCTGTTTTCTCAACCAAAGTTACGTCTTCTTGTACTGCTTCAGCTTTCTTGAACTTTGCTTTTAGCTTCTCCTTTGCGACATCCATCATATTTATTAGGCGGTCATCGAGTGAGAATGCTTCAACTAATGGACCTAGCCCCGCAACTGAAGCTATTGTCTGTATTGCTCCCTTCTTCATGTCTCCTACTGAGAATTCAGATGGGGTCTTCATGAAAGCTTCTTTGAATGTTCCACCCTTTGAGGTTTGCTTCGCCAGCAGGTTTGATATTTCCTCTGAGGATAGAACTGCTGAATCCATCTTCGTGTTGATATTCTTAAGAGTATCTCTTATCGCCAGATTTGACATCTTTGGCAAAAGATTCTCAATATTTACTGATATCTTCTTAAGATCCTTCTCTGAGGCTGTCTGAACGTTGATTGCTTGTATGTCCTGAGCTTCCCTATCTTGAATTCCTGATGACTTTAGAAGTTCTTGAATATCGATGAATACTTTCCTTCTTACTGTTTCTGATACTCTTGTATCTTTTGCTATCTTGTTATATTGACTTAAGGTTTCCTTTACAGAGACCTGAATTAACGTATCTGAGTCTGCTAGTTCCTTTGTTCTTGCTGAAACTTTCTCAAGGCCTTTGATAAACTCGTCTGCTTGTTGTTGTGAAATATCCTGCCTTGATAAGATTGCTTCAGCAGTTTTATCGAATGATTTTCTCTGTGCCTCATCAAGATTTAATGACTTTGCCAGTACCACTGACATAATCTTGAACTGAACAACTGTTCTCTCAAGATCTTTGTGGAAAGATTCATTCTCTTCCCTTGATAAACCCGAAGCTGTCTTGGGTTCGTCTATTGACTGTTTGCTCTGTGGTGGTTGATAGGAAGACGCTAAAGCTGCTGAGGTGGTTGATTTGTCAATCGATAGCGGTTTGTCTGTTGATACAGAAGACCTTTTTAACTTTGATAGCGCTGTACGTGATAATGACGCAACTTTATCTGTGAGACTGAGAGCTTCGTTTACTGCTCCCAGTCCCATAATTGCTAATCCAGCATCGGCTACTCCGTGACCTAAATCGCCTCCGCTTGATTTAATCGCATCAAAGGTGGAACCCATCGTTCTCCTAACCTGAGGATGTCTTTAGTTGCTTCATCAATCGCTTATATAAAAACATTACCTCAGCGTAATCAAGACTCTTGATCTGGAGAGGGTTGACTATCTGCCGGTAAGCCAAAACGAATTCTACTTCCAGTAGGAAGCTTGTCGGTACGAAAGGGTTGTATGATCGTGTCCACCCCCGTTAAGTCAACATTGACCTTCTTCCCACACTTGGAACATTTGAATTGAATAGTTTCGACACCAAAGTACAAGATCTTGTCGATCTGCGTCAGATCTTCGATGTTCTGCGCACCAATAATTGGGTTTAGAAGCTTCAGTGCCTTGTCTCTTGACATGTTAACTACAAGAGAAGCGAAGACCTCTTTCTTGTCTTCAAGCTTTCCAGCTCTTACAAGCTTTACCCATTCCGTTACTGATAATGGCATGAAGTGAAAATCATTCCCAGCGTCGTCTGTATAGATGACTGGTAGAGCCTCCGTGTTAAGCTCATCGAAGGAGATTTCATTTGCCATTAACGTTGGCTTATTCTTCTCGTTACATGGTACTTCCTTGTCTTCCACGACGTCGAAATGAGGGCATGTGAAAGGAATATTGAATGCGTCTGCTTCGAATGTTGCTAGCCTTCGCAATATTCCAATGTACAGATAGTCGAAGTAGGCCAGGTCTTCTCCTGACGAGACCTCAATGCCTTCCATTATATGTTCAGCTGCATCTGCCTTGCTGAACTTTGACTGTGCGAAGTCCATGATATCTCCGAATGAGTATGGAGCATATCGTATCTCTGTTCCTGGTTTGTAAGGCTTGAATCCAGATGGCAGCTTCGCGACCTTTAATGTGATCGTTGGTTGAGGAATGACTTCCTTGTCATTCTTCTTTCCAATCGGTCTTTTGACCTCTCTTAATTGCATGGCTTCCTCCATTTGTAGGTTATGACATTGATCCTACAACTACGAAGGTGACCGAGTTCTGCTCTGCCTCTGAGTTGGAATTACCCTGATAGTTTACTGATCCTTCTGGATAGACTAGATAGCTTACTGTTTTTAGAACTTCCTTATCTAATCCAAGTTTGACCACTATCATTTCTCTAGCACTTGCCGAGGCTGTTGCGATCGTCGCGCCAATCCTTCCAGTTTTCTGATCATCTCCAAGCATCTCCGCTTGCCATTCCACTATCCAATTAAGTACGGTGTGGTAGACATCGTCTGCAAAAGTTACTTCGATGTCCTGATTTGAAGATGCTTGTGGTATCTTTACTGGTCCTCTAACTGTATCTAAAGTAAATGATGAAATGGTGGAAAGGTTTTCTCGTACTTCAACTGCTGGAAACCAGACGTCGAAAGGGGCAGGGGCTTCTGGGAATTTTATGTCCCAGAGATACCCTCTACCCCATTCAATGTCTCTTACTTGATCAATGTCTTCTAAGAAGCCTGGCATTAGATCTCAACCGTTCCTGGCGCTCCTTCAAGGAAGTAGTCGTAGGCGAGGCTGATTGTCGGCTTGTAGAAGTCGTTGGTGTCGCCACCAAGCTGCCCGCCGTGATCCTTTGACTCCAGGAAGGCACCAAACAGGTAGTATTCCCAGATGGGTTCATTCTGCCTGTTGAGCCTTGTCAGCTTGATCGTTGCTGACACTGCTGCTTTGGTTGCATGCTTCCCGGTCCGCGATTCGTAGCATAGCTCCGACCACTGATCCAGGAACTGCGAGACCTTGTTCTCGACCGTTTCCACGAACTGGGCTGTCCATGGTGAATCGTATCCGTAGATGCCAGGGTTACGAACCTTGTGTCCCCGGATATTGACTTCGATGGTCTGTCCCGTTCTCTTTGGCATGTCAGCCGAGATGCAGCGGAGGTTGAGGTCGTCTCCGATCTGATCTGCTCCTTCTGGATACTCAATGAATTCAAGAATCCAGGCATACATTGGGGCAAAATCGGCGATATTTCTGATGTCATCAATTTCTGGTCTAACGCCCATGGTTAATTACCTCCTATTTGTTGCCTTTATTAAACGGCTGTCTTTGCCACACCGAACGCCATGCCCGTTGGGACAATCACCACGGTGAAGCGGATAAATTCAATCGCCTTAACCGGCTTCACGAAGAGGTCAACATTCAGGCGATAGTTGTCGATATCCGTTGCCGTATTGTTTGTCGCGTCGCACACCACTGAGAAATCGTAGACGCCTCTGCGGGATTTGATATTGGCCATGTAGGCTGCAATCATGATCCTGACAACGGACTGCGTAGCTGCGTCGTTGATTTCGAATGTGAAATCTTCCAGCGCTTCCTTGATAGCCGGTTCGATGACAATCAGGAGCATTCTGACGTTAATCCGATCCAGGGCCGATGGGCGTGCTGACAGCGTCTTCTGGCCCCAGACAACGATTCCCTTTCCCGGTACGAACCTGACTGGGTTCAGTCCGGCATCATACAGGAGGTCCATCTCTCCTGACTGGAAGCGCCGACGGACATCGAGGACATTCAGGATGCCTCTACGGAAACCCGCTGGTGGATACCAGATCTCGTAGTTGAGGGCCGTTTTGGAGATGATTGCTCCGATGTTTCCATCAGGTGCGCAGTAGATCGACCGGTCATTGAACTTGTCGTACACCTTCAAATGTGGTGTGAATAGAGCCGCGAAGGATGTATTGGCGTTCAGGTCAATCTTCCGATAGTTGATCAACTCGTTCAGATAGGAGGCTGAAGCTTCGTTGGCGTATGGAGTTGATAGGATACCGAAGCAATCTCTCCTGGCCTCCGCCACAGCGATGATCTGCTGGGCTACTGCAACCGTTGCAGCGCCACCGTCCATGAGCAGAGTCAATGGAATCGCATCCGGAGACTCGAAACCATCCAGGGCAACAACCAATTCGGCGTCTGTTACTGCCGTTCCATCTGTTCCCTTTTCCATGTAGATTCCGGTGTGCATCGTTTTTACCATATCCGTTGTTACGGCGGTGTTGTCGATGCAGCGGATGTACTCTGAGGACTTCAGCATATCGACAATGTACATCGAGCGATTGAAGCCATCCTTGACTGTGGATTTGGAAACTGCGAAGGTCTCAACCAGCGTGCCCTTCCAATACACTTCGATTGAGAATGCGGTTGGAACTGCTTTCTCTCCAAAGTAGGCTTCCCAGAAAGCTGAGGCTGTTGCATCGGCTTTCTTTCCTGATTCTGGGCAATGGTTCGTCGCCGGCATCAGAACGACCGTGTTCGAGCCTGACCCTGTGAAGTCGATTGGGGTTCCTGCAATTGCCAGGGCCAGCGTTGAGGCCAGTTTGAATGTATTCCCCGACGGAACCGTCACATAGTACGTGGTGTCGAAGGCCAGGTTTGTCGGTAGTGTTGATGCGTTGGTTTTCTTCTGAAACTTCACATCGTCGCCAACGTTCCATTTCTGGCGGGTTGTGATGATGTCCGTTCCTTCAGCAAAGTCGCCAACGGCCAGATCTTCCTGGGCGTGGAAATCAAAGATCTTGATTGAGATATCGTTATTCCACGCTCCTGGGTTGAGACCGTAGAGAACGAATGACTCTGCGCCGAATGTGTAGGCCGGTGGATCGATTGGATCGGCAGCGATGGCCAAGCCAGCTGCGACGTGATCGTTTGCTGATGCACTCTGTGTGGCGAATACGAAAAGGCCTCCGTAGAGTGCGTCTGTGTTGATGGCTCGATTCACCCACAGTTTGTCAGACCCCTGCAGGTAAGCAAGGGCTGAGAAGTAGGAGTTGTCGTACGTCACCTTTACTTCGCTGTCCGGTGTGTAAAGCCGGAGAAGGTCTTTATCCGTTGTTACAAGGGTCGGTTCCAGTGGACCTTTCAGTGCTGGAATTGCCATTCCACCATAGACACCTGGAAAGGATGGGACTCTCGTGCTGAGATCAATTTCCCTAACTGTTACTTTTGGTGCTCCCATAGGTTTTACCTCCGTTTAAAATGACTTATGTTCGCTTATATGGGGAGAAAACTACTCCATATGGAAGGGCGCCCAACAGTTTCTTGTTGATGTTCTGTGCTCTACCGTAAGGAGGTACAATGATCGTATTCCCGCCATATGAAACATTCGATGGATGATCAAGCCTACTTGACAGCTCACCCAACGTCGGGTTCTCCGAAACAAGTGGTTCCGGTGCTCCAAAAGGTTTGATACCTGAAACCACTGGGGTTTCAATCTTGTTTCCTGCCACCTGTTGAACCTCTTCGCGCGACAATTGTTTCATGGCTTCCTCCTAAATCCATTCGGTTGTAATGTTTATATATTTTATTTCCTTTTGCTCTAATGTCGGTCCAGCGATAAGCGGTCCAGCTATCAGTGCGTCTGACTGAACTGCCCTGTAGTTCACATTCTCCAGCGAGAATGGCATGTCTACAAGGGAATTCCACTTCAAGTTGAATGTCATGCTCCCTAATCCATAAGCTGACAAATCTATCAAAGCCTTCTTTGGCATCTCACCTAATGTATATAAGAACTCGAATTGCTCAATGTCTTTTATGTTATTTGAGAAATACATGAACCTTAGATCAAACTCTACTTGCAGTACTCTATATTCCTGATACTTACTGTCTGCTGGTACATGTAGAAGTGGCGAGGACTTTCCTCTTGATCCAAATGGCTCCATCTTCCTAAGAACTGATCTATTGTATGAGAATAATGGGAATGCGTCAGATACTTCTCCCTTCATCAACTTATTTGCCCTCATTGTCTGTATCGAGGTTTCATAAGATAACATTGGGTCAAATGTTGACGAAGTGAAGTTGATCTGCGGCTTCATTGCCGTTACTATCGAGTTGATTATTTGAGCTGGATTGACCAGCAGCGTTAAAGCCATCTTAATCCCCTAGTGCTGAAACTTTCCATCTATGACAAACTTCTTGTGTTGCTCCAATATACTCTGGGAAAAGAACTTTGTATCTCCTGATCCTTGCATCTGTTGGTCGAACTGGTTCGAGAATATCGTCTACCTTTAGTTCTCCCGATATTCCGGTGTACACGTGTCCCTGCGTTTCAAGTGCTCCAGTAGATAGATTGTCCGTTACTACAAATGATGAGTAGGGTACTATTACCCGTACTGTTCCACATGGTATTAAATTCCTATCTGCATAAATACCGTAGGCTTGCTTTTGGTCTGATATCGTGTCTTCCCTATATAGATTGCATGTGACACCAAACTGAGCCACTAAAAGCTTCAGCATGGAACTTGTTGCGTTACCAAGCAGAGACTCGAGTGTTTCTATTGCGTTCACAGTACCGACCACCACTTTGAGTTGGATTTAAGTTCTGTCATTGCTTCTAGCAACTTATCGTTTGCGTGTGTAAGAAGCGTATCTCCATCAAAAGCAATGTCCAGTCCTTGAATTGTTCCAATCTTCCTTGTCATTGCAATAGATGTCATGAAGAACCCATTCGCTAACTTTACAATCAGCGGATATTCTCCATCATCTAGAAAGGTTATTGTGTAGTCTGTTATTGGTGAACCTACGGCAACCAAACCTGGAGAATTACTACAATAAACATTCATCTCACCTGCGATAGGTGTGTAGAGTGTTGGTTTCTGATATCGATAATCTATTGGGTTTGGGGTTAGTCCTTTAACCGGTGAGTCTATTGACTGCCCTGGATTGAAAACTATTGCAAGTGGGTTTAAGAGAGGTGATACTGGAACTATCTTATTTATAAAGTCTGGGATATCTGAAACAAATGTGTATGACGGCCCATTGACTGTAATATTCCTATTCGTTATCTTAGGGCGATATCTCCCAAACATTGGAAATACCACCCTCTCAACCATCGTCTGGAACTTGGTCGCATCAAGTTCCAGGGTGTCCATTATATGTTGCCCCGACAGTATCTTTACATCTTCCAAAAGATTTGCGACTGTCCTCGACATGTTTTATTCTTCCTTTTTCTGAAACGGCTTTCCGATGACTGGTTTTGTTACTTCTTCTTTGCCTTCTTCGCTGGTGGTTTTGCCGTCTTCGCTGGCGCTGTTTTCTTTGCTGGTTTCTTTTGATTCGCCATCAGATTTCTCCTTCTTTGGTAGATCTGAGAACTCTTCGACGTACAGAATCTTCTGTTCGGTTAATGGTTTCAACCTTACAAAGAGCTTCTGAAGCTGAACCTTGTCGATTGTCACCTCTTTTGACTTCTCAGAGAACTTGAAAAATGACTTCCCATCGTTGTATTTCAGGTCGACGATGGCTCCTTTTGCGACTAGTTTTATTTTGTATGGCATGCGACTTCTCCTTTGTTAAACAAGCTTGCGGGATTTCTCCCGCAAGCTCTGGTTCAATGGTTGGTTACCTATTAGGTGATCGTCAGCTTGGTCATGAAGTTGGCGATGAGAATATCGCAAGCTGCCATCATTGCCGCTGCCCGCTGTGAGTTGATCGGGTTTGCCATCGGCAACATACCTGTCACTGTCAGTGGCATGTACGGCGAGAACACGGCCGGCGCTTCGAAGATCGAGCTGGTCTTGAAGCCCAGGATGATGTAATTGGCATTCAGCACTGTCGCCAGCGGGACACGGATTACTGGAACTCCGTCCAGGGTACCGTAGATGTGGGCGCCGGAGATTGACGTACCATCGTAGATCTTGACCCAGCCAGGAAGAGTTGACATTACGGCGCAGGCATTCTTGCCGGCAACCATGTAGGAGATTGTGCCACGGCCTGCGTTCCCGACCATGACTGATTCTGCATCGGCCAGTGCATCCTTGAAGGTCTGCTTGTGTTCGAAATACGAAACCTGTGAAGGTGGGGTCTTGGACCAGTTCGTATTCCCGACCATTGCGGCGGCTTGTTTGCGGATCATGTCGCCCAGGACTTCCTCGTTGATGGCGTTTGTCAGGTCAACTGCGATATCGTCTTCGGCGATCTGGCCAAACCGTTTGCGCAGCGAGTAGGACTTCAGCATACCCAATGTTGATTTCAGAGCGTAGACCTTGGATTTGACGGTCTTTGTGGTGAGCTCGTAGTTGATGGAGCGAATGTCTGTTGCTCCTTCCAGGTTCTGCTGATACAGAATCGTGATCGCGGTCCCGTTGCCAACGTTGGCGTTGAACACGACTGTGTATGCGCCGTTGGTGTAATCGATCGTACCGCTGGTGATACCATAGCCCGTGATGTGACCTTCGCCATCATCGTATCCCGATACCGCTCCGGCTGTCACGACGAGTGAGTTTGGCCTGACTGGAACATAATCCAGCGAACCTGAATATGTCGCATGGGCTCCATCGCCTGTTCCAACGGCCTCTGTTGCTTCGTTCGAAGCGTAGCCTGTTGGGACTTTCAGGACACCGCCTTCGACTGAGACCAATGTCTCTTCGGCGGTGACGTTTCCTGCTGTGCTCTTTGCCACAACGGCTTTGTAGTACACTGTGCCCTGCTCTTCATCGATCGGCTGAACCGAGGAGATGATCGAGATAGGCGAGGTGCCGTATGCAACTGTGATAACGTCCAAACCGATGCGGGGCAGAATCCCCAAGTCGGCGAGCGTTCCTTCCGATTCGGCCATCGAAACGATGTCCTGGAAGTTTTCCAGCATCATGCCCAGGGCGTAGAAATCTGCGGCGCCGATTGGGCGAATCTTTGAGATGATTGACTTCGACTCAAGACATTCCATGTAGGGCTTGTACTGTTTGAAGTACCGCTCCGCCTTTTTGTCTACCTGTTCCAAAATCCTATCTTCATTCATGAAGGTGTCCTCCTTAGTATTTGTGAGTTTGGTAAGCTCCGCCTATAGTGTAGAGTTTGCTTACTTGCTAAATGACTCGAACATCCGTCCGACCCTTGATTCCGGTAGTTTCTTGTTTTTGTCCTCGACCTTAAACTTGCGGGTCGTTTCGAGGGACTCCTTCATCTCCTTGACGAAGGCTTCCAGTTTATCCAAGGCCATTGTACCGGCCAATTCCTTCAGTTTGTCAACCTTGATGCCATATTTCGTGGCCAGTTCTTCGAACTTCTTGTCCGTGTTGGCTTCCTTCATCTTCTCCAAGAATGTCTTTGTCTTCATCAGAAGACCTGTCACATCTTCGACAGAACCAAACTTCTCGAAGAATTCTTTGTAGCCTTTGAAGGACTCCAAATTGGCCAGGATTGCCGGCACGTCGCCATGTGCTTCGAAAGCCTTCTTCATCTCTTCGGACTTTGCCAGAAGAGCCTGAATCTCTTCGAACGTACCAAACTCCTGGGAAATCTTGGAGTAGTCTTCGATGACGGCGTCGATGTCCTGAATTGTGCCATACTGTTTGATAGAGGACAGAAGGGCTTCGATGTCCTCATATGTTTTCTTGATCTTCTCGTGGTCGCCAAACTCTGCTTCGATCTTTGTGGCGTTCTCCACAATTACTTTGAGGACGTCATAGGCGCCGAGCGTCTCATACTGAGCGACTTTAACCTTCAAGCCTGAGAGCTCTTCCGTCTGCTTCTGGTCTCTCGTGGTGAACTCTGCAATTTGGTTAACGAGTTTGATATTCTCCTGCGTAAGCCTTTCAATGGCCTCCATATTTATGTCCTCCTTAAAATCAGATGAATTTTTGCCTGTGAGGGCTTCTTCTAGAGCTTCACGAAGCTCTGGACGAGCCTCCAAAAAGCCCGGGTCTGTAACAAAGTCAAACCTTTCGAGATCGAAGGAGTCTTCGTCAACAACATCCAGACCCTCTCCGTTCTTTCCTGAATACCCACCAGAGGCTTTTGATGATGTTGCCATCTTTGAGCCTCCGATCATAAGTGTGTGTAGAATTCTTCCTACCGGTGTATCTAGAATCTCCGTTTGACCCATCCCAAGGCCTGTAGCCTCGTCGATCCAGAGCTTCTGCACGCGAACAGCGACTTTCCCTTCGTTGATAAGATCATCTGTACTCATCTCTTTGTGACCAACAGTTCCTAACATAAGGCCGTCTGTTAACTTGGCCATAACGTTTGGTCTTGCCAGCTGTTTAGTCCAAAGAGAGTCTGTGTAGATCCGTTTGTTCCGGGATGCACGGTTTGGTGCAAAATGAGGTCCCTCTACCATGGCTAGAACGCCAGGTTTCTTAACCCCCTCTATCAATTTGAAACTCTGAAAGCCGTATGTGTCAAACAATGGATTCATATCACCGCCTTATTTCTTGTAAATACCCATTCTCTGCCCAATCTTTGCGGCGATAGCGTGTTTCCGAACTGCCTGGGCTCCCTTTTGCTTGTGAACCCTCTGCAGCTTACCCATGGCGGCGGCGTACTTTCCTTTCAGCGTCCCTGTCCATTTGATAAGGGCTACCTTGACTTTCTTCTGGCCCTTCATGGCGTACTTGACACCAACAACCCGGCCCTGACGACCAAGCTTCGTAACCGTATCGCCTACTTTGTGTTTTGTGTCTTTGGCTTCATCGACTTCCTCTTCAACTTCAGCATCTGCTTCCAATGCTGTCGTATAGGCGTCACCGATCTCGCCAGGTGCAAGGATGGCCATGAGGGTTGATCTGTTGATCCAGGATGGGTCTGAAAGGTCTACGCCACCGTCTGCGCCTAGTGGTGGCTCTAACATCGATATGTCGATCACGATTGTGTCTTCGCCTTCGATCCCTGAGTAAACGATGGCGAATGGATTTCCTTCTTCATCAACCGAGAAGACAACTGTTTCAGTGTCCCCTTCCGAGTCTGTTAATTGAAGGATGGCGTCGCTGCCATCCTTCTCGATCGTTACTTGAATATCACCTAGGCCATATGAGGCCAGTAGATCCGCGAATGCTTGAGCTTCTGGAGAAGCCTCTCCGACATCGTCCATGCCCATATCCATTCCCATCTCGTTGCCCAAGGCATCCAACTGCTCGATGAGAGATTTTGCGAAAGACATAAAATACCTCCTGTCAAATTGTCTGTTAACGAAACAATCACACAAAGTGTGTGCGTTTGCATCTATTATATAAAGACTCTTGTGTTGTTATATAAGAGAAGCCATCATGTGGCTTCACTTATCTGGTTAAATAAACATTCCTGTGTTTGACATCAGCGTGAAAAGCCTCAATATATGCTTACATGCTCCAGGTATGTGATTCGGATTCCGATAAGGTCTACCAAGTGGAGGGGGTGGAGTCTTCCTTGTATAAGGAATAAACTTCCTACCCAAGGCTCCTTGTTGAAGCAATTCGTATGAGAAATCAAACCGTAGCGATGGACAGTTGCAGGATACCCGTATTCCTGATTCCCCTTGTCTAATGGGGTTCATATAGTATGTCTTCTTGGTGGCTGGATCTGAAAGTGTTATTATCTTTCCAGTTAGTTCCTCTTTTGTTTGAGCTACGTTTACTCCAAATAATTGTATTGATTGAATCCATCCAGTCTTTGATCTTGATGAAATCGTCAACATCTTTGTTCCAAATGCCGGCGATATCTTGATGTCAAGCAACTGAACGAAAGCGGAGTTGCCCTGGCGAACTCCACCATCCATCCTATTCGTCCCTGTTGCGAGGCTTTTCGGTGTTGCTTTGGTCGCCATCTCGACTAACTCCAGTATGTAGTCTGACCTATTCATTCTTTGCTACCAAGACCAAGCATCTTCTTTAGGACTCCTACTACATATTTATAGAATTCGTCGTCCTCTTCAGTAAGATTATATTCATCGGTAACAATTTTCTTTGCCCTATTCCAGAGATCCTCTACCTCCGCTACTGTTTTTCCTGATTGATCGGCGAAGGACTTGACTATCTCTGCTGTTTCTATTAGCCTAATGAGGAATTCCTCATCTTGAATACCCTTATCTTGTCTAAGGTCATTTGTTGCCTGAGCTACAAACTCTGTTAGGCAATCGAGGAATATCTCGTATTCAACACATTCCATAACAGGCATGAAATACTGCGTCTCAATCATTCCATGTGTGAGAGCTGACGACAATGCTTTAATGGCCTCATTATTAGCGTCGTAAGCAAGTCCTCCAAATGTTCTTGAGGTCATATACCTACTCAGCTGTCTATGGAATTTCTTTCCAGCTGTTGACTTGTGATATCGGCGCATTCCTTTGAGCATCTTATACTTGTTCTTGCGCCATTGTGATTTCGTTTGCTGTCCCCTCTGGAAGTCACGAATACCAGTTACAATCTGGGTTCGTCTCTTTATGAAGTCAGACTCTCCCAGATTTGATTCTCGGAGTTCGATATCAAATATTACCTTGTCGTCGTCTGAGGCAAATTTCATGTTAAATCCCTGGAGGAGCTTCGTCTGATGGAGGTTCAATTACAGGTTTCGTGACCTTAAAGATCTTGTCTAGCGTTACTATTTTCAAGAAGTCCTTAAGGAACTTATTCATTTCATTTGTATCTATGCTATATTTCATGCTTGTGGCAATACCATTCAATGAAGTTGCTATGTTATTCACAACGCTTACCAGCGTGTCTACATACTCCAACCTATCCAAGTCTTCCACTGAGATCAATGAGTTTGTGAACTTGACTTCAATATCTGAAGGCTTTGGTGATAAACCAGAATTAACAAGATGAGAAAGCGCTATCTGGGTAAGGCCTTCTCTCACTGCGCGCTGAATAGTTCCCAGTTTTCTCACGTAGCGTGCAAATAATTTGAGCGTCTCGTTCTTAGATACTTCTCCACTAAACAAGAATGGGTACGGTACTCCGATTGATGCACAGATACATTTCCGTAGATCTTCGAGTACTGAGACATCCTGCATCTCGTCGAATCTTGGATCTGCTTTTCGTAGATCTCCATGGGTTGAGAAGATCGGAACTGCCTTAAATCTTCCTATTGACGCAAGAATGTCTGTTATTCTTGTCCCTGACGAATTGATATTGATATCTTTGTCATTCAGAACCCGTTCGTAGGTCTGAAGAATCTCTTTAAGGTCTGCTGCTTGCGTCCCATCTGGAACCTGTACTCCAATCAATGAAGATGAGTTGATCTTCTGCACATAAGATGCAGGGATAAGAACTGTCAGTAAGGACAACTGGTCAAGAAGGTCGAATGTTCCCCAGAGCATTGGCTTGCCCATACGAACATATTCTGACATGTTCTTGTCATCAACCTTAATCCGAAGCTTTGATCCTCCAAGACAGAAGAAGGCGTACTGCTTTGAGTCAAGTTCGGTCTTCTCCTTCTCGTTTGTCATGAAGAATTTTGGCTCTGCTTCTGCATAGACCGCTACTGTCTTTGCCTGTTCAACGCTATCATGAATTGCTGTTATTCCTTTTCCTGCCTCGACATCCATCTTCAGGTAATATTCACCGTAGGATAGGAAGTCGTCCATGAAAGATGCCAGAATTCCATCAATATTCACCTTTGCTTGTAGCTCGTCAAGTTTCGTTTTGAACGTTGCGTTTGGTGAGGTTATGTAGACAATGTCGTTTGTTATTGGGTTTGGTGCAAGTGAATCCTCAATCATCATATTAAGGATTCCCGTATAGAGATAGTTGTCTCTATGTTGATCGACCATCTCTACAATAGCGGTCTTCTTTGCAACAACCTTTTGATAAAGTGTTGATAGGACTGATTTTACCTTTGCGTCTTTGAATGTCTTGAATAGAGCTTTGTCAGCAAGCTGGTCAATAGTCAGTTGCTGAAGGTTGATTTGACTCGTCTGATTGACTACTTTCTTGTTTAATTCTTGTACTGTCTGTTCAAGGAGAGTGATCTTCGGCTTTGAGAAAACTGCGCTGAAGCTCTCTTTTATTCCATCAATTACTTTTGACATATGTTTCTCCGAAATATATCTACTGGCCTATTAAGTATACTGTCAACAGGAAAACCATGAAGCTTCTTGAAGTTCTCCGGTGACCAATGACAATCGTAATGCAAAGGCATACAATTCTTTACTGAGCGAGTCCCTCCATCTCTTACCAACTTCCTGTGATGGTAGACGGCTGATTTCCATCCTTCAACTATTGTTGTCTTGCAAACTTCACATATGCCATTACAATTAAGAAAGGCCTCCAGTTTGGTTTCAGGTGTAAATTCTTTTCCTTTGCGCCTTGTGTTCTGAGCTTTTGCTGCCTTCAGGCTCATCCCATGTAGGTTGGCAAAGGCTTTCGCTCCCATTCTTGTTTGATCATAAAGCTTTGAGAATGAATTTAGACCTGGATTACTCTCCCGATCTATTAACAGGTCGTCGCGAACCTTTATTCTTCTCATTTAAACATATTCCTTTGATCAAGTACCTCTCCTGGGATTATTCCATGTCGTATCTTATTATATAATTCCTCGGATGGAGATCTCTTCGCTAGCTGCAGGTCGAAGTATTCCTTCATCTTCAAAGCCGAGAAATCAGCATGTTGAATTGCATGGGTTACAACTATCGCTACACACTCAACTAAGTCATTTGAGGGTCCTCTATGTGTTCCTCTCCTTCCTTGTGAGTGGGAACCTGGGTGATCTACCTTATGATTTATCTTATCGTGATCCAGGTTGAATAGCTCGTCTCTATATGTCTTATTGTGATAGTGTGAGATCATCCTCTCATAATACGTGTTGGCAAGCGTCAGATATTCTGCATCTGACTTAAGAAGATTATATTTTGCCGCCTTTATTCCCGCAGCATTCAATAGCTGAATTGAGTCTGTTGATTGAAACTGATCAAATGTTACAAGAGCTATGTTGAGACCCTTTTCTCTTAGCCAGAATAGAAAGTCTCTCACCTTGAAGAAGGGCATCTCGTCTCCAAGGATCCTTGTGGACTCAATTGGAAGCATGATGTCTACTGTTATATGTGGCTGTTTGAGCTCTCCCTTCTTGACAAAAGAGTCTGCATATGCTCCCGCAAAGCCCAACATATCTTTGACTGTTGCGTAATCAACATGAAAGTAGTGCGGAAGATTCGGCTTGAGAATTGTTTTGAAGTCGAAGAAGTCTTTCAGGGCTACGGAATCGTTTGAAGATAGCGTTATCAGTTCTCTTGAGAATGGAGACCTAATAGATAGGTTCTGTGTTGCCTCTGTATAGGCGTCTTTTGATTTGAATAGTTTCCTACTATCTACACGGGCATGTCCAATTACATCTTTAATGGCCTGTCCTATATTATCCTTGAAAACCTGACGGAAGTTCTCTGGAATAAACTTGTAATAGAGCTTTACTTCCTCTGGTAGCTCTTCGATAACTTCTTTGAAAGGCTTTGTAAAGTCAATATCTTCTTGATCAATCGGAAAGTGACTGACTGTGAATTTGAGGTCATGCTCTGATTCAACCATCAGTGGTTCTACCAGGTCTGTCCCTAGGAAGACCAAGAATTCTTCATCAAGATAGTGTTTGCGGCGTGTCTCATAGGCTACGACGTTTGATACATGAATTAGTGGATTGTCCTTTGCGGCAAGTATGCGTGATTCAACGAATGATGTCGGGACAGCGGCTGATGAAACCAGAACTGAAAGTCCTTTGTCTTTGCCTCCAATGACGAAACGGTTTAATCGTCTATTCAATACTGCTGAATATAGTCCTGTTGCCTTGCTATAGGATTCTACGAATACACCGTGTTTATCCAAGAAGTTGGCTTCATCAAGTATTGCACAGAAAAGGTCAGTTCCTATCTGATGTCCTACATCCGATCCAAATATGACCATCTGACTCTTGAACTCAAGAACAGATGACTTGGCTGAGTTTCGTTGATAGTATTTCTGGAAATATGGTATCCCATCTATGATTCTTCGTATTCGTCCAAAGCCTGTTAATTCGGCTTGTTTAAGTGAAACTGAGAAGTAGATATAGGCTAGTACTGAGGCCTTCATCAAATCGAATAAAAATGGAATTGGTTCGTAACAGGAAAGTTCGTAAAGCTTGCGTATTACTATTGTTTCTGCTGCTGTTGATTTACCCGATCCAAGAGATCCTGTGGCTATCCATTCCGAACATTCATTATTTATGACGTGGGCTATCTCTTCCTTCCAAATGTCATAAAGACGCCCTGAAATATCGTCTCCTGAATAGAAAGGTGAATCAAGCCACTTCTCGATTGTGATAACTTCGCGAACTTGCTTGGCTTCTCCAGTGCCCAGTGTCCCCGATAGTTCTCCTAAGAAATCAGATAACTCATTTGGCTGCGACATCCTTTTTGGTTACCTTCTGTGGAGTTGGACTCCATGGTTCTGCCATATATCTTTTGATCCAGGTTGCGTCCGCATTGGCGATGTATTCCCGAATCACATGTTCAGTTAACTTCTTATCCATTACTGTCTCTTTTCTACCGGCTCCCACCGATGGAAAATAGACAAATTCATTCTCTTTAGGCTTTAGCGAGGCCTTCTTCTCTACCCTTGATTGACCAGTTCCAAGTGTTGCCTGTCTCATTAACTGCGAGTTGTACGAGGCAAAGTCACCTTTGTGTTCGAGATAGAATGGGCCGGTTGCTATCTGTGCTCCAATGGTTAAGTCCTGAACCTTTGAGACTATTACTCCATACGTTAGAAGTAGGTTGAACGCGGCAGAGACCTCGGCTACTGAGACTGTGGCGATATCGACTCTTGGTTTCTTCTTGAGCTGAACGATTCGTTCCGGTGAATTTGAGTCAGGAAATTCATCCTCAAACGGCCATCCCGTTGCCTTCATTTCCCTCAGTGCGTATAATTGTTCATGTATTGCTAATGACATTGGCTTAATCCCATTTCATTCCGACTGCGTAGATTCCATGGTCTGGGGTTCCCGCATTTGAAATACGAACATTCGATAGTTTATCGACGAACAGTATCGTTCCCTTTGCCCCTGTGTCGTTCATTCTCTGGATATCCGAGTCATTCCTCGCCAACACAATAAACCCTGTTGGCTTGTCTTCCTTTCCAACTTGAAGTAGGGTTGCTGTTTCCGATGACCAGAACTTATCCCAGGATTTCTTCAGCTGCGGAAGATATTTCTTGCCTTCCTCGTCATTGTTAATCCCTTTGTCCTTATACAGAACCAGAAACTTGCCATTGAGCAGGGCTGATAGTCTGGTTGGAGCCAGGGAAATAGTCTCTGTAGATTCCTCGAATGATTCTTTGTTCCAGTTCGTAATGTCTTTTGATACACGGGCCAGTGATTGCTCTGGTGTATCGTCTGGATTCGCATGTTTCTGATAATCCTTGACTATCTTGATCTTCAGAACCTTTGCGGCAAGCTTCTCGATTTCGGTCTTTCCTTTTGGCTGCTCGGTCTCGATCGCCTTTGACATCTCAATCGAATATGCTCTGGAAAGAGCTTTTAGCTTTGGATCGAAACCATCCTTCTCTTCGAAGTTGTTCAGACGGAATTCTTCTGTGATTCCGATAATTCTATCTGCAGATGAAGCGGCATCGTCCTCTTTTGCTCCCTGATTGAGCAGAAAGTCGTGAATCTTCTTCCAGCGAGCTGCTACCGATTGCTTCTGTAGCGCGTCTTTCCTACTCATCTCGTCCATGACTCCACGATGGAGGTGCATCTGCATATTTTGAATTGTCATGATATCTCCTATCCAGCTATCTGATCAGCGATGATGGCTATTGCAATTCGATCATTCTTTGGGTTGAACTTCTTCTTGACATAAGCTTTTATGTCGGGTTCATAGTACAGTGATGCTGCCAGATCTGATGCCACATCGCTTAGATCTTGACCGTCTGAAGTTGAGTCATCTGCCGCATCTTGACAACGCTGCTGAAATTGCTTATCCGTCAAGGCTTTTGCTTCTCTTAATGCCATAAACTGTTCTACTATTGCACATGCGCTCATATATGCTCCAGTGCGTCTTTGAGATGGGTCATGAAACTATTCCAGATGTAGATCAAGTCCATCTGGAAACGCTTTCCAACTATCTTGTCTGAATCGACATAAATAGTTTTGCCGCTTTTGGTAAGTCTTGAAGTTATCGAGAAGCACTCTCCGTCAGTTCTGGAACTATTCTTCCAGTATTGAATGTCTGTGTAGGCTGATTGGACTTCAGCTCCATTAAGAAACTTGGGATCAAGCTCAAATGGAACCACGATTGCATATTTTGCCATCGAGCCTGTTCCAATCTTCGATAGTCCCGTCATTTTATCTTTGCAGGAATTGATATGTAGAACCAGATCTTTCCCTGTCTTGATTGTATCAAGAGATTCTCTTACCATATGGAGCTGTTCGAGTATTGAATCCATTATTTTCCCTCAAATGTCTTAATCCAGTTCTTTGCGTCTTGCATACCGTTTGAGGACATTGGTTCGTTTTTCATAAAGAGTTCTATAAATTTGTCTTCCATGTCCTTTGGAATCGATTTCATTGTTCCTTTTATTGAGTCCCTCACGTCGTTCTTGTCCTTGAAGGATGTGTTTAGTATTGTAAATACGTTATAAAGGTCTTGTCCAGTCGTTACAAAATGGGAATTTTGCTTTAGGACTAAATTTATGTCAGCGATTCTGTCGTCGACGTCTCGCATAATGTTCTTTGCTAGTGAAGTTATCCTGTTTACTATGTCTCTGACTGAACCAAGCTTCACTTGTGGTACTGGCTTTGGTACTGAAACCTTCGGTGCGATTGGCGGAGGTGGTAATGGTGGTGGGGTTGGTGTTTTGATACCTTGATTAACCGGCATCCCTTTTGATCTTTCTATTGATGCTGCGATATTATCAAATTTCTGATCTCTTAGGGCAGCAATAAAGTTAAGAAGCTTATCCTGCTTGGTAATTTTGCTTGCTCTGGTTAGACAGAATTGGGCAAAAGCTCCAGGTCCCATTTGAGATGAACGTCTCTGAATATCTGCAACCTCGCTGTTGTATTTCCCATCGGTCTCTTGCAGACCAGCAAGAATATCTAGGCTCTCTAAGAGATCTTTCATCGTTTGACCTCTCCACGCCATGGTATATCTGCTTTCGGTTTGTCCAATCGTAGCCGCTTGAATCTTGGATGGCGAACCGCATCCTTCGTCAGTTCTGTGAAGGCTACTTCAATAAAGACTCCAGCCATTGTTCCATCGAGACACATCTTGTAGAGTCTTTTGCGCATCTCGTCTGTAAATCCGGCGACATCTATAGTGTCTGCGTTTATTCCTTTTGTGATTGGCGCTGAAGGATCTTCTATTGGTTTGACTACCAGCGCGCCGAGATTATCGGTGAACTTTCCTTCACCTACCTTGTACCCAATACAAGGCCAATCTGCGGTATTTACCTGCTTCAACTTGTACCATGCAGAGGTCTTATCGAATGAGTAGGTTGAGTCTGAGGCCTTTGCCATTCCTCCCTCATATCCTTTTGAGAGAAACTTTGCGAAGGCTTTATCAATAGATGCCTGATCCTTTACCTTGATTCGCTCTGTTGCCTGCACAAACGGTGAGCGAAGGGTACGGATTGTCTGCAACATTCTTAATCGGCGTTGCAAATAGGGAACCTGTGATCCTCCAGCCTTAACCTCTTCTGATGTAAGCATGTCGAAGATATAGAGTTTGAGCTGTAGATCTTCATGTGATAGATCTGAACGTGTCCCCGTAAGGTGCATTGTGGTTTCCCAGTCTGATACAAATACTTCCGCATCAAATAGGAAGCCCTGGTCAAGAAGTAACTTCATTGCCTTGAGAATATGGGCAGTGTTATAGACCGGTTTTCCGTTACGTGAAAGCACGACATATTTGTCCGTCTCTGGGTCTTTGAATACAAGGACTCGTATGCCGTCAATCTTCGATTCAATTGACTGAATGTTTTGCTGCTTCAGAACATTCGGCTTGTACGCGCCCCTATTCTTTGCCGGAACCAGAAACGTTTCAATAAGGTATTTAATCGCATCTGAGATGTTCATTAGCACGCCTTTCCTGCAGCCTCACATTCAGTGCAGTGCCCTTTAACCTTGGACTCTGGATTCTGCTGCGTAAACTCCTTCTTACAGAGTATACACATAGTCATAGATTCGTTCTGCTTGCTTGTGCGAATGGCTGCGAACTGCTCATGCATCGCTTGACCTGACATAATTACATTCCCTCCACGCCTAGATAAACAAATACCGGAACATCCTTCTTTCCTTTGATATCCGGTATGGTTTGTTTGATAGGCCCTATTGAGAAGTGGATAGTGTCATCTGGAAAGAATGTATCCACTTTGGCCTGTTTATCAACTACAACAATGAAGCTAAGAGAGTCTACAAGCCGGTCGGAATACTTCTTTCCCTGATCGGCAGCAAACTGGTCAGCCTGTTTCTTGTATTCAGCAGCAAACTGTTTTGTCATGTCTGCCTGTGCTGATTTTGGCATCCATTCGGGAAAGGCTGGAAGCTTCTTTGGACTATCGCCTGTTTCCTGATAGAGAGGCTTGCCTGATGCTTCATTCTTACTGTTCCTGATTGCCGCAAATTGTTCATGCATTGCTTGCCCTGACATAAATTGATTCCTCCTATTGGATTGCTGGTTTTGGTTTTGCGTTCAATTCATCTACCATATCCTTGAGCTGGGAAACCTTGAGTGGATCCATCCGGGCAAGTTTATGGGCTAATTCTTCGATTGATAGATCGTCTGTTGGATTGATATCAGGTGTGCGTACAACCGTTTTGCGGACTAATTCGAGTATATCCATCGAGACCTTATGAAGATTGGAAACTGTTGTCTCCAGGTCTCGCATCTGATTGATGTTGAGGTTTTCCAGGTTGTAGCTATTTAAGATTATTTCCTCTGCCCTATCTAAGAACAAAAGTATGCGGTCGATGCGACCTCGTTGACGGTCAGCTATCTCCAGCAGGTAACTGTTCAGTTGTTTCTCGTTCACTGCCATGGTCTTGTTGACTCCCGAAGAACAAACTGTAATCGACATTCTTCTTATCGAATATATAGGAAGTCATCACTGATAAGTCTTTATTGTACAGTTTGATGAATCTTGCCTCTAATTCCTCAATCCGTTTTGTTCCCTTTCCCTTCTCTGGGGTGTCTTTAATTGATTTAAGGTACAGGAATTCCTCAATTATCTTCTTGAGTACTACTGGACCCGGAATTCTTGGTTTTAGGTAAGATGTCAGGAACATTATTGCCCCAAAGTCGTCTTGCTCTCCAAAGGTTATGTAGAAAGCATATAGCTTCAGAAAAACATCGTTCTGGGTTACAAATGAGGCAAAGTTGGTGAATTCAAGTATCGTGTTTTCGTCTGAGAATACATGTCCTCCTGCGAAGTCATGGAGATGTTTCATCTGATATAGAAGGTTAATGTATTCCATGAATCCTCCAGTTAAATTATAGAGATGTGGCAATAGTTCAGTTGTGAATGTTTGCTCAGAGATGTTGCCTGGAGACTCATATGAGAGTGCGTCGTCATTACACTCTTCGATGTCAACATTCTTCTCCGCCTTATCATGATATTTGTACAGCCAATTATGTATCTCATTACGTATGATTCCGTACAGAAATGAGAAAAGATCTCCCTCTCGTTTGAAGTAGAGAATTCCATCACAGGCTTTTATGGCTCCAAGATGGTGGAATTCCTCAAAATATGATTTTGGATAATTCAGGAAGTGTCTTGACACAACAATAGACGTGACCGTTTTGACAATCTCAAGGAACTCTTCGCTCCGTTCCCTCCTTGTACAATACGCATCTACTACTTCAAGTAACTCTTCTTTGGTCTTTTTAAGGACCTTGCTCATGGTTTTCTCACTTGCTTTGCCCTCCAATCAGCAGCTTGGGCGGTTTGTTGTTTGGCGAGCATGCCATAGAAGTAATACATCAGGCCGTAGACTGTGTTTGGTGACGTAGATAGAGCTTCTGCCACCCAACCTTCAAGTGCTGTTTTCAGTATCGCATTGAGCTCTGCTCGTGAAAACGTTTTGTATAGAATGTATTCTTGGTTATCGAATGCCAGGTTTTGTGCAAGATCTTCCACAAACTCATAGAAAGCTATCTTGGCAAATGTAAGCGGGAATCGCATAAGGAACTTCAAATTGTCTTGGAAGTCCTTTCGCTCTCCACGAATGGTTGAGAATAGGTTTGTATAGGCATGGAAGGAGTAATTTGGAATGTCCGTTGCTTCGCCTCCAAAAGATAGGAAGTCCAGGTACTTTATAGCGTCTCTAACATGTCCCTTGGCTGCAATTATTATCTTGTCGAGCGTTTCTGAGTCTACAGGAAGCCCTTCTTTGATTGAGATTTCTTCGAGTCTCTTCTTTATCTCGTCTCCATCTACATCTTTGAAGGTTAAGACAAGGGATCTTGAGACTATTGTCTCCAGCATCCCATTGGTTTCTGTGGTACAGAAGATGAATCTTACCTTTGGTAGTGATGATTCCAATACCTTCAGAAGCTGGGATTGTGACTGCCTTGACATTAAGTGAGATTCGTCGAATATGACAAATTCGTAATATCCGTCTGGAACGTAGGTATAGTTAAGCTGGCTGACGAAGTCACGCATGAATTCTACGTTTCCTGCCATTCCTGCATCATACTCGTGGTAGAAGATTGATTCGTCTGAACAATGTTTACAGCGATAACATGGTGAGTTGTTTGTTGTATGTAGACAGTTTACTGCTTTCGAGAATATCCTTACTGAGGTTGTCTTTCCTGAACCGTAGCTCCCTAAGAATATTTGTGATTGAGGTACCTTCCGGTTCTTCACCTGCTTGCGAAGGAACCTTATGATGGCTTCTTGCCCAATTACATCATCGAATGTCTTTGGGCGATATCTGTTGGTTAATAGATCCATTATTCCTCAATGATAAAGTATTCTTTTGTCTCTGGATCAGGATTGATATCCAACCATGCGTACCAGTAAGTGGTTTGATCTCCATCAAGGTAATACGTTTTCTCCAGATACAGATTTGCTGTGGGTGGTAATGGTAGCCTATTTCCTTCCAAAGGAACTGGAATTGGGTAGTTTGCCGTTGTTATCGAGAGTCTTAATGCAGGCTCTCGCAAGATAATATTCTGAGCCTCCTCTTCCGTTGCAACCTCAAGTTGCTCTCTAATCGAGTTTGAAGAGAAGGCTGAGAATCGTATCTTTCCTATCTTTATCATGGCTTAAACCTGGCTGGGATGCATCTTGGTGACTGCACCCAGCCTCCGGTTTATATTTCAGGACAACTTACGCCAGTCTTCGATCAACTGGTAGGTTCCGCGTTCTGCGCGTGCCTGGGCCGGTCCGAGGCGCTTCGCCGAGTCGGTAAGGATGTTGACTGTGTCCCAGTAGGACATGATCTCGTCCTGGTTCTTGGCTGCCATCTGGCTCAGAACGTTATCGCCGACTGATTTCGGAATGTGGTTTGCCTTGCGGCCGTAGCGCACCATTTCAATCATGTTGGCGACGGTGTCTTTGTTTTTGTTCGTGAAATCGTAGAATCCCAGGAAGGCGTCCAATGGAGCCTTGAATGTTTCCTTGTTCAGGAATCCCAGGTAGTCGACGAGGGGTGTGTTGACGTTGATATCCGAGATCTTGATGGAACCGAGGTTGCCTTGTGCGGCACCGACCATCAGGCCATTCAGGCAGACCACGCGGAAGATTCCGAAGCTGATATCCAGAGGATGGCTTCCTATCTCGTTCATGGTAATATTGACACCATAGCGGAGGTCTTCTGTTGGTACTACAGAGTCGGCAGAGAAGACGAACATTTCGGTATTGAACCGATGCTGATTCTCTGTCTTGAGCCGGATTCCGCCTGTCCAGTCCTGCTCGCAGAAAGCCTCAATGAAGTCCGACTGATACTTCAGGGACATGTAGGGCTTCTCTTCCGGTCGAAGGAGGCGGATTTCGGTATCGGTACCGATGATACGGAAGTTGTTGGAGCGATCCATATTGGAGTTGATGATATCCGTCTTCAGTTCTGGGGTTTGCTCCATAAAGAAGTGAGGGGTTACACCGAGGATTCGGCAGAACTGGTTAAGCGAGCCCTTCATAAGGCGGCCATTTACGACTGGATAACCATCCTGGTCGATCGCGACTGTCTTTATCGGCTCGATGGTGGAGATACGATCGTCCTTAATCGTACCTTGCATTTCCTTCCATCCCATTGATTCGTCAAGAAAAGCTTTCATGCGTCATCTCCTTTCAGTTAGTTCGGGTTTATGTTGGTATGAATACGAGGGTATATGTGTGAAACACACCTATATAAACTCGAGAGGCCTTGAATTCGAAGAGTAGCTTTGTGGGAGCTCAAAACCATGAAGCTTCTTGAACTGAGCTGGTAACCAATGACAAGGACTATGAAGTACCATACAGTTGTCTAGCGTTGATTCTCCATCTCTTCTAAGGAGCTCTTTGTGGTGGTAAACCGCTGATCTCCAGCCTTCTGAAATGGGTAGATGACATTCCTGACAGATTCCCTTCTCTCGTTCGAATGCTGCTTTCTTTGTTGAATCAAGAAACTCACTTTTGCGTAATCCTTTCCTTTTATTCCCTTCTATCTTCTTATAAACCCTTTCTGTTCTTAACCTTATGTTATTCCTTATCAAGACGTCTCTAACTGTTGTTGCGCTAACTCCATTGCTCTTTGATATCTTATTGCACCCATTGTTATCATACTCTAAACATATCTTATCCTCTTGCTCTCTCGATAACCTATGTTTCCTTCCTTGTTTTAAATCACCCTCATTTAATAAACCTTTTTGTATTGCTCTATTTAAATTTATGTATAGTCCGCTGTTAGATATTGAAAAATGGCCCATTAACTCATCGTTTGATAAGACCTTATATTTCTCTGCAAACAAAGCCAAATCCACTCTCCTGGCCTGATCCCTACTAATCCCTAATTCTCCTGTTGTTTTTCTACTTCGAAGGTCTAAGGCTGTTAAAAATCCCTCTTCTATGGCTCTTTTGACTAAAACTATTAACTGTCTCTTCTTCAATCCAAACATTGATTGAAGAACAGAATAGGGGTTTAACTTGTATGCCTTTGATAGCTCTTCTAAATTTACTGAAGTCTTTCTCATGCACTCATATATAAAGAGTAATGAGTATTACTTAAGTATTCCTAATGTCCTTAGAATTAGCTTTAGTTGGTTATCGACTGCTTGGTTGGTCAATGCCTCCCCAGGATCAGCGTTACTAAGGAAAAGTCCTTGGGCGTTGATGTTCTTGTACTTGAATCGCTTCTGTGCTCGCGGTAGCCCATCATGGCCTGCCTTATCGTCGTCAAGCATTATGACAACTGATGAGGTTAGCGTTGAAATGAAATCTACTTGTTCGTCGTATGGAGAATCTGTTAGAATCCCTAATACCCATGGATAGTATCGTTTGATTGATAGTGCGTCTTTTGGTCCCTCCGTGAGAATGATTGTAGTTCCAAATTTGAAGTCTTTCCATGTTTCATTTAGTCCATAGAATGCTGGTCCTACTTTAGGATAGTCGGAAGGCCAATATGATAACATGGTCTTTCCTTCAAATGACCTTAGCTGAAATCCTACAAACAGATCGTTATAAGGTGAGACGTAAGATGAGAGTTGATAGACGTATCCATATGGGTGGGTTATTATATTGTCTGGTTTATCGAGAATTCTTCTTAAGGCTGGAAATGTTGGACATGGCGTACATTTGTTCCAAGCTTCATATAATGTTGCTAGTTGGAATTCCCTTGGCATCTATTTACCTTTTACAAGTATTGGATTTATTGCATTGATTGGTTTGTCCTGCTCTTCCATGTATTTAGCATAATCTGGGTCTACCGTTCCCAGTTGGTAGACTGAGCCTGATGCCGTTGTAATAATGCGCCCTTCCGCTTTGACAATGTGGGATGTCAAGATGTTCTTGGAACCAAGTTTGGGATGGTTGACAGCGTCTCCACGAAGAGCTATCGTGAGACACTCAGGTGCTGTGTATGGGGTTACCCCCTGCCCAGCAACACATGACCAGTTATTGATTAGAATCGGTTCCATTAACATCCTCCAAGTCCTTGGGCGTACCTATTCTTGAGAATAATAAAATCACCATGTTCTCCTCTGGCTATAACCATGCTTGCTTCAGAAATATCCTTCATCGAAATAGTTTGCGAAACATATTCCATTCTGTAGTCTCTTAGAAGAAGATCCTGAAATCTTTTTACTGTATCTTTTGGATGTTCGATAACCAGCAGTGTTCCTTTAATCATTTTATTCCCTATTAGTGGTGCGAGACTGCTTCAAGGGTTTGTCCCTTTGCCCATCCTCTCAAGATGGAAGGTCTCTGATTTGAGAGATCAACGACCCGATGTCTCGCTCCATTTTGCACCTTCTCCAAGGTGTGGTTTCGGACTTGAGAGATCCTCATTATAAATTACGAATACATGGTCGGGAACTCGATCCCTTCCAATTCAGAGATTGCAGTTTCCAGTTCGTCGATGACGTTCTGCATCGCTTCTACTGTTTCCGTTCTCTTGTCGTCCAGGCTCTCGCCTTCAGTCAACTCGTCTTCCAGATCAGGAGCATCATAGCTCATTGATTCTAGTGTGGAAACTGCTGACTCAAGAGCGTTAATTGCATCTTCGCACATCTGATACTTATTGGAGTTCTCCAGTCCAGTTCCCTGCATCCCATCTCTCCAGGACTCCATCTCTTCCTTGAGTCCTTCCAGCTCGGAGTAGTCTGGTTCTGCTGAGACACTGTCCGATATATCCTTGATAGCTTCGAGTGTGAGAGCGTCGTCTGTGGCCATCTTGTAGCCTTCGATCTCGTCGCGTAAAGTTTCCAGAACTCCAATCCCATCCTGCAGACGTGATGCTCTGGATTTGTACTTCTCTTTTGATTTACGTGTCCAGACGACTCCATCTTCTGTGACGGTCTTCTTCCGACCTTCGAATACTCTCATTTCGCCTTTATCGTTGATGTAATTCATGTTTATTCTCCTTAATAACAATACGATACTTATCTGGTTTCCAAGGCTTCTTTAGGACATATCCTCTTGAAGCTTATTGCCCATGTTCCAAGTGGACCTATGAAGTAGTGCCCGGTGTCCTTCTTGATGACCAGGCGATCTAGTTTTGCTCGGCACACCTGCATTGCATTGTAGAGACGATCTCCTGGCTTTAGTTCGTAATACTTCTCGACAACTTCTTTACCAGGCTTATGACCAGCGCGTATAATATGAACTATCTGGCCTGTGGTTGTTCTCCATCGATCTTCTTTGCGGTCGTAGATGTAGTGAGCCTCTACTATGTCTCCAACCCTGAAGTCGTGAGGCCGTTGCTTGAACATGAACTCGTCAACCTCTTTGACTGCCTTTGCTTTCTCCGGCCAAGGGAGTCCTGTCTTCCACAATTTGCCATCGATACTTAAGGTTTTGTAGTCGAGCTGGTTGATAGTCTTGTCCTGGATGCAACGAAAGAATAGACAGGCTATTGCTTCGGCTTTGGTTCTACCATCACCTATCTGTGGTGATCCTGGAAGATCTTTGAAGTCTGCCATGAATCCTTTGGATGATCTCTTGGTTATAATCTGCATGGTTTCCTCTCAGTCCGATGAATCAATGTCGACGAAGACTTTGCATTTCTCACATCGATAGCGGTTGTAGCAACGTCCTATATTGGAATAGAAGTTTAGTACGTGACGACAGGCTCCCTTGAGAATCCATCCATATCCACGGCAATGGTTGCACATAGACCGGAAGTGACATTGCAGATGACGATTCTCTCGCGTGTCTTCTCCGCGGAGAGGGTATGCGTTGACCTGAAGATTCCATCCTCCATGTCCTTTGCATGTTGGACATTCTTCGTGATCATCTTTTGCCCATGTTGGTCGTGGAATCTTGACCCAGTCTATGAATGCTTCTGGACTGTTCTCGTTTAGGTATTCCATATTACTCTCCCTTTGCTATTGCATGTTCCGTATGTTCAATTGCCTGATTAAGTTCTCCTTCGACATCGGTTCTCTTCGTTGCTCTTGCAAACGATCTTGCATGGCAAAGGTATGTTAGAGCCATTTCCATCTGCTCTCTAGCGTTCCTATAGATTGGATCTTGTTTGATTGAATGATCTGGCTTGTTAAGGTTCGTAACCAGTGTACAGGCTTTGACTGATGGTTCCCTAAGAACCTCTGATATCCTCTTGCTTGCAGGCCCCTGCCATCGTACCCATCCGGTCTTGTCAATTCGATTCATATCAGTAACGTGAACCCATCTCTGGTTAAGACCTACTCTTACCTTGATGACTCCTTCATATGAGCCAATAAGACTGAAGTACCTTGCCTTTGCGTTACTCATTGTCCACCTTCTTTGCGATAACCCGCTGGGATTTATTGTAGAACATGACTCGTTTGAGACGTAGAACCATCTTCTGCGCGGTGTTGCTCAGGAATGAGTTCTTGCATTTCTTGATTTTGTTTCGGCTTGCCATGTCCTTCCTCCGTATCCTTGTTGATAAGAATACGAAGGAAGGCTGGAAATATGCAGGTTATTGACCTTCTGGAACTCCACGGAGAACGTGTTCTTCTTCGAGTAGGATACAAAGAACTGTCCATGCTTTCGAAGAGAAATCGTAGATAGTGTTCTCGAAAACGGAGCTAAGATCGTCGATGATTGAGATGTCTCTATCTGTCACCTTGTCGTCAAAGACTTCTTTCTCTTCCTCTGTGAAGGTTACCTTGAGGATATCGTCGATACCCTCTCGGTAATCTTCCAGAAGCTTCCACCAATCGTTAGTGGTCTTCGGTATGAACCGAATATCGTATTTCTCGACCGGCTTCTTTGCCATGTTACTTCATCCTCTGAATAAGGTGCTTCGGGCACAGTGGGAGTTGCTTGTTTGACTCCATTGCGATCATGGCATAGTCCTGACATCCCTTTTCAGAACAGTTGGCTGGAGCATACCTGAAGGTTCCCATTGCTTTGAATGAGAAGATCTCAAAGAGCTTATGATAGCTCTTCTTGTACATAAGATGAACAATGCTCATTGGATTAAACTTGAGTGGCATCATCATGTACATCTCTTTGCCATCTTGAGTCATCTTGAAGAAGATCTTGTCCTTGTCGGTGAAGGGCTTGTAGAGGTTCTTCCCCATTTCCTGGCCGACAATAATCTCCTGATTCTCTTCCATGTAGAACCTGGCGATGGCTTCTTTTGGGGTTGCTCCGGCTAACAATAGGCCATGGGTTTGGTACAGAATGTAGGAGTGTTCCTGGTTGATTACATCCTGAAGCTGTACTTCATAGACATTCTTTATGATGATCGAGTCTGTCTTCGATGAAATCTCTGCAAACTTGGCTCTGATAGCCTCTACGTCTGGCTTCTGCCTCCAGATGATATCCCAGACAAAGTTTCCGTATGTTGGGTCGAGTTGCTCTTTTGATGAGAGCATTGTTCTTGGGTTGACAACTTCGTTGTAGATCGGTTCCAACCCTTCCACAGAGTCCAGTATTGCAGCGGTAGTCCGATAAGCAACAATATTGGGAGAGACGGTTGCTCCTTTGAGCAAAGGCTGTTCTGCCCAGACTCTTGTTGAGTATCGATCTGCTTTTGCATTGAGCAGCTTGCGGAATCTATCAATGTCAACCTCGTCTTCTCCCTGCAATGGGCGATTAAGGACCCAGTCCGTGTATTTCGGAGACGGGCAAGATTGGCAACCATAGCAGGAGTCGTGCTGCTTTGCCATCGTCTTCAGACAGAACGGGGTATCGATAGCCGAAATTGAGTTCTTGTACTGCTTGTACATGACCTTCTTTGGTTTGATCATGATCTGTTCCCATGGGAACAGATAATCTTCCGGCTTTTCGCGGTACATGAAATCCAGGTCGATATACTTCTCGATGATGGGCTGCTGGCGTCTCCACTCCTTATTGAAGATTCTTCGTATTGGTGCGAAGTTAAGTAGATAAAGTTCGAGAATGAACTCTGAGCCTTCGCGCCCGACAAATCTGTTGAGCCCTTCCGTGATTGAATCAGCTCCGGAAATATTGAAGTCGATGTTGGCATTGAAGTTCTTCATATAGTCCCAGACATCGATTGGGTACCATTTGAGGAAACGATCTTCCAGCAGGGCGTGATAGGTTGCCAAAGCAACGTGTGAACGTGCCCACTGAAGCGGAACATTGGATTCGATGATGAGGGCGCCCATGTTTATTTCCATTCGAAGATTCGGTCGGCCTGCCTTGTCGGCTTGCTGCTTCATCTTCATGAGCATTCCCTTGAACTCAGCCCAATCGTCTTCTGTTTCCAACCCTGTGAAGATGAGGTTTATTTTGAAGCGCCCGATAGCATTGTGCATGATGTTCAGCGCGGCGTCCAGTATTTCCTCTTCTTTCAAGTTCTTGTTCAAATATGTCCGGAGCCGATCCGAGATTCCTTCCAAGGATGTCGTGAATGATTTCATCCCTATGAGAGAGTAGATCGGCAAGACGTGCTTGATTGAGCTCATCTCGTCCGTCCGAAACGATGAGTGTTGACTGTCCTTGAATGTCCCCAGCAAGGTTTCTAAGAAGTCTGGATATCTCGAGTGGTTCGGAGGATTTAATGATGAGATACTTCCGTGGTGGGTTGCCACCGACTTCCTCAGAGCTGAGAAGTCCTTCTTCAGTTGTGGAATCGATTTCTCCTTCCACGGTCCCGTCATGTTTCCCGCATGGCAGAAGCTGCATACTCCAAATCCTCCACATCCAATGGAGACCTCATAAACCTGTGAACCGAGAGAGTCTCCCGATTGATCAAGAACCATGTCTACTCCGATTGGATGAAGATCATAGTTCTCTACGGATTGATATTTAACGACGTCCGGTAGATCTTCGCGGAGCTTCTCAATCTTGATCAGATTCTGCTTACGAGGATCTCCATCGACCATTTCATGTGAATGCTTGTACCCATATGGATAGTAGAAGCCCGGAAATTTGGTGGAGATGAGTTCGTCGATGAATTCGCGCTTCTTTGATTTGAAGGCCTCTCCGGTTCCATAATGTTCCATGGCAATCTTGACCAGGTTTACTGAACCTGCTTCTGATCTTCCCCAGAACATTCCATCGATAAGACCTCCTGGGCCCATTCCGAATTCGTCTTTGGTTCCATCAATCTTCGTCCATGTATTGTCTTCCGTGACTCCACCAAACATCCATTCACAGTTGTCTGTGGTTCCACCTCCCATGAGGATGAATGGTTCGGTTGGATCCTTCAGGCGATCGCGGTGCCACATGTGCACGCCAGATTTCTGAATCAGATGATAGATTCTCCACTGATCTGACAGGATGCAATTTGACAGGAATACCATATCATAATCCTGAATCGGTCTCTTGAAGTCGTAACCGAAACACAGTGGCATTCCCTTATCCAGGAAGTCATCCCATTCATCATCAAATGGAGCATAGCAGAAATCTACCAAGACGTCGTCATTGGTAGGCTGTCTAAGGGCGTTTCGTACTGATGTTCTTGTGATTGCTCCAGCTCTGACGTCACCGTTCGCCGGCAACATCAAGAGAACTTTGAACTTCGCTGTGTCCCATTCCTGCTTACGCCATCCGGTGTTGAGCATATTCCAGTAGCGTCCGGAATAAAGTGTCCTCTCGTTGGCATCGCAAAATGCTTTGATTTCTTCGTGCGTTCTTCGTAATTCGGGTTTGAAGTCTCTAAATGAGCTCCAGGGTTCTGATCGTCCAATTATCGATGCCAAGATTCATAACCTCCATGATAGTATTCGTTAGGCAGTTGCCGTTTATATCCTCTCAAAGTATTACGTTTGCAGAGGGCCTCTCCATGATATCCGCATGGTACATAGTATGGTTCTGGGTTGAGCTCGTGGTAGTGGCTTCTGTAAACCGAAGATTGATGGGGATAAGTGTTCATCGGGACTACGTAGCATCCTGATAAAAGCAGCAATGCCAGCAGCAACAGGCCGTTGAGTGCTATTTTATATGTCTTCATGATATTAATACGAGAATATGGCGGGTTATCCTTCGTTAAGCGGAATCTTTTGCTTCACATCTTGCCCTACTGTTACTACCTTCTGACATTTTGGGCATTGATAGATGGTTCCTTTTCCATCTGTAGTTTTGCCTATGATTACTGAATAAACACCACAACACGTTACGCTCGCCATTTAATCTCGCCTCCTTATGATGTAAGTACGAGCGTGAATGGGTTTTTGGTAAGTATGTATTTCTTCGAACATGGAGCATAGATGCATTGAACGTATGAAGATTTAGTTTGCGTTGGTATTGCCGGTGTTGTCTGTGAGACGGCTCCAGACGAATCTATGGATAGGTTCGTCTTTGTGGAGATCATCGTCGTTACTTCGCGGAAGACCTTTCTTCCACATTGGCAAGCCAGCTCACTCATCTTATTGTTTCCTCACCCTCATTAATTGGATGACCACCTGGATGTTTACAATGAACTACCGTGAACCACTCACTCCAGCGTTCAACTTTTACATAGTGTTCTGGAAAGTCAGAAACCTTCGTCTTGAAAGTCCTAAATATCCTATATCGTCCAGGCTCTGCTTGGGAGTGGATGTGTATCTTTTTCTGAATCCATTTGCGTCCCATCTCTCTATCAGAGAGATATGCGGTTAGCGTGTATGAGTATGTATTTACCAGTTCTGTTGAGACAAGTGTTTCAATTGGCTCAGTCTTCTCGGTATCTGCACGGATAATGAGCTTGTCTCCCTGACAAACCTCATGATCTTGATTCATTACAAGTAGCGTGGGACTGTGAACGATGAATGGCTGGTAATCATAGAAGATTACCCATCCTACCCTAAACCAGATAGCGAGAAAACAAGTCGCAATGATAGCCAGATAGATCTTTGAGGTTGGCTTGTTTAGTACGGCTCCCAGATTGTGAAGAAGTTCATATAGTGCTCTTTTAACAAGTTGTGTTCTTCTCTCTGGTCCATCGTATCCGTTCTTCTTTCTCATCTTCCGACAACCTCCCCAGCTGATCCAGTTTTCGCATGAGTATGAAGATCCTTCTTTATCTCCAAGTGAACCTTGTCACAATTGACTATTAGGGTTCGTTTTGCGATCTCTTCTTTTACCTCTTTGATGTCTCCACGCAGCGTATGGTAAAGTAGTGCTACAAGGCTGACGACGCAAGCTAAAAGAAATGTGTTCACTCCCCAGAGTATTTGCTCCGTTGTCATCCAATTGTCCCCCTAAGTTATTGCGTTGCATTTGGTTTTGTATATAACATTCCTCGTAAGTCTACTTGCTCTGGATAATCTTTGCCCGAGTACAGTAGAGTGTTGCAACAATGAACTACATATCCATAACCAAACTGAATTGCCTTTATGGTCTTACCACATATTGGACATGTCAAAGCTATAAATCCTCCCTACAGTATTATTGAGTAACGACCATCAAAATACGCAAGGAGTTCTTCTTTCCAACGATCTGTGTTCTGTATGTCTATGACTGATTCATTTGAGACAAAGAAAGTATTTCCTTTGACCATACAGATACAATGTCCAAAACTTCCATCGGCTGAATATAGATTGAGGATTGTTGAATCTACTCCATGTTGCTTCATTCTCCATTTGGCTAATGAAGCTGCGCCATCACAATCATCAGTAAGATCTCTTACCATTATTGTTGATGCCCACGGTATCCAATCCTTGTAGTTATCCTGTTTCCATGTGAAGGATTTCATTAGCTTCCTGAGATCCATCTTTGCATATGATTTCTTTAGGTCTGAGATTTCATTGAATTTGTAGGGATGGAAAACCCAGAATAGACTATTGACTATTACTGACCAGATTGGTCGCATGACATGAATCCAGGCTATCGTTGCGTATCTTACAAAGATGTTCATGTTGGCTCCCTATCTTTGAATGATGGTGGGCAGTCTACTTGTGGAGCATACTTCTTTGTTGCAATTGTCTGCACTCCCTTACCAACAAATGCTACTCCGTTTGCAATTCCATAACAAGTATATACGCCTACTGGTATGTCAACCATAGATCTTGTCCAGATACAGACAAATAACCATGTGTACCATACAACAATATTCGATAGGATTACTTGAAATAAGAATCCCCATTTCGTTGAAGAGGGTGTGCACGGTTCGTCTGTTAGTATTCCTTGCGGAAGATTAAACAAAGTTCTTTACCTCTTGCATGACATAATCAAGACGGTTCATCCATCCCTTGAAGAAAACCTTTTGATCTGGATTGTTCCTAACGATTGCGTTGTAGAAGTCGAATCTCTTCTCTCCCATGACTGGGATTAACTGTTCTACGTCGGTCTCGATCATTGCCTGAAATGTTTTTGGTCCTAGGCCTCCATCTTCTTTGAGTTCTGTTCCCAGGGCGTTCATAGATCGCTGAAGAATCTTTACTGCGTTACGTGGCCCTGAATTAACTCCAAAGTCGAACATAATGTAGTCGAGTCCAGCTGGAAATTCATCAAGACGCATCACATCCCAGAAGTGTTTCTTGTAGATTGGAGCGACCATGTCTGGAGTTTTCATGAGGATGACATCTTGAACATCTACGTCGCCATCGTTATCGAAATCCCCATAGTCGAATTCTTCGTAAGCTTCCTGCAGTCCTTTTAGTGTGATTCCCTGGTTGGTTGGACCACCCTTATCGAGTGGATGGTTTGAGTATCCTCCCTCAGAGGTAAGAACCCTTTCAAGGGATGGTTCAAAGTTCTCTCTCATAAATCCTCCAGTATTGCGTCTGGAAGATTATATAATTTATTCCGGTTGCTTAGATGAATTGACCTCGTCGAGGTATTTCAGAGCATCCTCTGGGTCTTCAAGGTAGAATGGCATAATTGGATCGTACATCTCTGTTATGAGAAACTCTATTATCTGTTTATCTTTTGGATCTGAGTGGACATTCGGTTTTATTGATGTGGAGCCTCCAAAAACCTTTGTCTCTTCTCCCATGAAGGTTACGTTTCCTGCTGAGGTTACCTTATGTCCTTCAATATCACTGAAGGAAACATGGCATAGTTTGGATGGAAATAGGATTGGTATGTGGCCATCAAGCATTACGTATTTCATTCAGAAAACTCCTTTGTTCTTTCCTGAAGCCTACCTATCAAAGATAGAATTACTCTGGTTGCCGTTGACTTCTGATACATAAGGTGAATAAATTCAACTATGGCGTCTGCCATTCGTGTTCCGGCTTCTTCTGCTCTTCTACCTTTCATCTCTTACTCCATAGAAAGGAAATCGCTGTATGAAATCTGACAAGCCTTGCAACCACATTCTCCCTTGCATGACATAGAGCAATCGTCATCACAAGTGCAAGGTGCCTTAAGTTCTTCATCATCTTCATGGATGAATCCATTCGGTGGATATTTCGATTTGCCTACTGATGTCGGATACGGCTTTGGATTCAGCTGCATGCCTAGTATTCTGGTAACTCCTTTGCTATTGCGGATAGATCCGCGTTTGATTTATCAATCTCCTTATCGTTTGGTCCGTACCATAAAGTACGAGCCTGAGTGGCTTTATCGAAGGCGTGTAGGCAGTCTTCCAGGAATCCTGCGAGAATGAAGTCTGGGGTATTCGATGCATTCTCCATTGATTTGGAGTTGATAAGCTTCTCAAGACTGTATCTGAATGATGGTGGATCGTCATCCTGACCGATCTTATCCTTTATCTGAATCAACTCCCCTTGGTTTTCGCATTTCGGACATATGCTTGTATTATTAAAGAAGGGCACTTTACACAGCATGCACATATAATACCTATCTGGACTATCCATGGGTTGCCTCCATACAGATTTGCAGTGGTTTGATTGTCGTATCGTCGTAAGCCAATGGGATTAACCATCGAAGGTTTGGGATTATCTTGTCTGGTAGTTTGGATATCCAGAACACGTCAAGTGGCTCATCGTTATTATCATTGAACCTATAGATTTCTGGTACTTTGCAGCTAAAGAAATCTACATCCATTCCGGTTGATGCTAACATGTGTATAACTGGATGAAGGTCAAGTTTGCAGATATCAAATCCAGTCTCTTCCTTTACTTCTCTGATGGCTGCTTCTTCTGAAGATTCCCCAAACTTGGCTCTTCCTCCAACTCCATTATAGAGTCCCTTTTGCCATTCAGGTCTTGCCTTCTTTATTAGCAGAACCTTATCGTGCTTCGCGTCGAATATGAAGACTACTACGGCGTGATTTGGATTGTCGTTGCCTTCCAAAATCTTTCTCCTTCTTCGAACCCTGTTTCAAATATTGTCGATGGACCTATTCCATAGATTATGACTAGTCCAACATATCCTTCCAAAGGCATCCCTGATTGAGAGTCTCGAATTACCTGATCTGAATGATACATGAAGGCTGGTGGAAGTTTTGGTTTATCCTTCGTTATCCAGCAGTTTGGATCCTTCCCGAATGTTGTTGGCATCGTTCTCCCTTCGAAACTTCTCGAGTCCTTGGTTCCATTCCATGTTTAAAATATGTTGAATCTTCTGTATTGCATTATTCTGAGCTATTATCCCATTCTTTCTTGAATCAAGATCGAAATGGTAATCGCGAATTACTTGTTTAATCTGCTCTAACATCGTTAGCCCTCTTGTATCGACGTTTGGTCAGTGCCTGTTGAATCTTGTAGAGGTGAGCTTCTACGGCAATATTGGTCTTGCGATCATACATTCCTACACAGCGAGTTGCATGGAAGGACTGCGCAAGTGCTTTGATCTTGCCGTATTTGAACAGCTTGCTAGGTCTATTCTTCGCTCTCAGTACACATTTCTGACACATTGTTAAGCTCCTTCGATTGCCCTTTCAATTAAGTACGACCAAAAGTTATCGTAATCATGGGCGGTGAAGTCTTTGAATTCGGCTTGTTCTCGCATCCAGTTCCTTATTTGCATTCCTTCTCTTAGGTGAACTGGGTGTGGAATACTACCTTCCATATAGACGGCGAGAATGGTTCCATACTTCTCTTTAAGTTCCTTGAAGAATCTTATGCCGTTTGGGGTTAGCCATTTCCGTAGTTTGGTGAGTAGTTCTTCTGGAAGTTCCTTTGGAGTACTGGCACAGACGGGACATTCATTAAGCTCTTCTGGCCATCCAGTTTTGCATTTTGTGCATGTCCATGAATTCATCGTCCCCATCCTAAGTCTTTGGAGTCGGCTACCGCTTGACCAGGATTCTCGGCACGCTTGATTGCGTAGCGTTCCATCCAGTATTTTCCGGTCTCTCCTTCAAACCACTTATCTCCTGATGGTGCAAATCTTATCTTTTGAAGAAGATTGTAGTGGCTAAGTGAGTCAATGTACGCTTTGTTCTCAGTTGTTAATTCCATTATCTTCTCCCAGATATGATAGGCTACATATTGTAAGTTTCTTTGGTTCAAACTTCTGCGGAGAATCCATACCACATATTAGACTTTTAACCATCTCATAATCACTCATGTTTAAGACTGGTTTTGTAAGTCGAAGAATACCATCAATATTGACTATCGCCGATTGATGAATCTGCTGTATTGCGTGGTAATGATATATCTTCATTGTTTAATCCCTTTGTGTACTCTATCGTGACAGTTGGGACATTCTCCATGGGAGCAGTCATCCCTCATTCCAATGAATCCACAGTCACAGAAGACAGGATAAACGACGTCATCCATTCTCGGTTTCGTAGAAGGTGTCGTATTCTTCTTGTGATCTAAACTTTCCTGTGTATTCCTCGTTTCCAATGACTAACCTCCAATTGTTCCATGGTACCAATGAGTAAAAGACTTCGTCATGATTCTTGTATAGTCCTGCCTTGCTAAGAATACGATCACCATGGCTTCTTACCTCAATTAAGAAACCATGTGTTATCTTGCGTATTTCGTAAAGATATTTGATGCGGCCAAAGTGGATGAAGTTATGACATAGGTGACAGACTGCTACCGTTTCCTTGAAATACATTCTTCCCTGAAGGTAATTAATGTCGTACATTTCATGGGCTTCAAGATGTCGTCTAACTAATGCTTGTGACTGAGAGACTCCACAGGCTTCACAATGGTAGTTGGAGCGTGCGTATGCGTTATGACGCTCCCGGTCCCACCATTTGGAACCTTTGATTGTGCGTGGTGCTAGTCCGTGGAGTGGTCTTGGGATTTGCGGGTGGAGTAGAATTTCTGGTCTGGTTTCCTTGAGAACAGTTATGCGCATCCCATTCTCAAGGTCTGTTACTTCATAGCTCATTTCAGATGTTTATCCATTGTCATGCTATCGAATCCTTTTCATACCAACGTGCATGGTTCTTATTGTGAACATATGGTCTTAGGCCATCTGGTACCCAATGGCAACAGTGATCTGCATTTTCCTTGTTTCGTAATGTTTCCTTTGGAAAGATGAAGTGACCAAATTCCTGGCAATATGTCTTCTGTTCTGGCTCCGAGGCGTTATAGTTGAGAGCACAGTGATTGCAGGATACAAATTCCCTATCGAATGTGAGTGCTCTTGAGACCAATTTGTCGTTGACAACGTCTCGTTTGTTCCAGGGCTTGAAATCCAGAAGATCTTTCGGGTCAGGCCATCTTCCATCAAAGCAGAATCCTCTGTCGTCTATGTAGAGGAATGCTGGTGGTTTCTCTGTAACTATCTTGATCTGTTCCGTTGGAAAGTTATGCTTGAGCAAGAAGGCCTGCATAGCCTCTACTCCGCCAGGAAGATTTGCTCTTGATGACATGATATAGATGTCGAAATGTTCGAGAGCTTCGTGTATGAACTCTAGTGCTCCCTCTACTGGGGGATCAGGTGGTTCTGGTGTCCCGTTCCACGGGCTATCGTAGCGATGAATTACTCCATCGAAGTCAAGTACCAAGATTGGTTTAAATGGATGCGATTTGCTATGTGTCATGATTACCTCGGCCATGGTTTACTTGGTTCTACACCAAGCTTATTTAATAGTGGATCTGTGTTCTCTGATCCATTTATTGTTCCATATGCTGCTTTAATAATATTATTATATTCTGGTGATTTGGTTAAGATATCAAGACGTTCTAGACATCCAGCTTCGAATGTTTTCTGTTCTTCCAGCGTTGATGTCAGATCATCGTATTCTTTCTCATAGGAAGCATTCATTGCTTTTAGTGCGAGGCGGGCTGTCTTGGCTGAGTTTGGTTCATCAAAAGATGAAGTAACCTCTTTGCCTTCTTTCCAGGAGGCGATTGTATTGAGGGCGAATACGGCTAATGCCAAGCGGTCTGTGTCGTTCATTCTTCTGCCTTCTTACCCAAGAGATATGATTGCCTCTCTGTCCTAATGGTAGATCCTTCTTTTATAATCTCTCCAATAAGTAACGTCTGACCTTCGTGCTTGAATGGCTGCCCAACTACTTCAACAACTAAAGTTGTCCATATTAGTTCCCCATCATCGTATCGCTTACGGGAATCATCAAATATCTCTCCTATGATACGGTTCTTCTCTTTATCATAGAACCAATTCTCAAGACGTCCCGTTAAAGGTCCTTCGTAAACCATTGGTTTCCTTTCTATAGGTCGAGTGATTCCAGTGCAACTTCGTATCCTTCCCAATTATCGACTCCTGCTGATTCCAGGGCTCTGAGAAGCTTCAGTTCATCAACCATTGTCTTGAAGAGTTTCTTGTCAACTTCGATTGTATTGGTTTCGATTCCATTCTTTGAAAGATGTTCCTGCCAACGATTGACAAGAGGTTCGATATTGTCATCGAATCCCCTCTCGATCATGAAGGACTTGAGAGCTTCGACCATTGGTGATGCGTTATCTCTTGAGGATGCTACTACCCTTTGATCTTGTCCTGTTAGGAAAGCAGCAAATCCAAATAATGCTCCAGAGATTATGGCTTCAACTTCCTTTGACATGTCTTTCTCCCTTTATTGTTTGCTCAAGTTCGTAGTTGGCGTTGAATCCTACTGCAAGCCAGACTAATGTTAGTGCAAGAAATACGAGAGACTGTACAAGTAGGGAAGCTCCGAACTGTGCGAAGGCGAGTGTGAAGAAGATAAATCTCCATGTTCTATAGTATTCTTGATTATCCATTAGTAGAGCTCGTTTTCATTAAGAACTGTTATGTCGACTCCTACTCCCTTGAACATGTCAAACGTTTCTTGTCCCTTGTGGTAAGGGTGTTTTGAGACTACACGTTTGATTCCTGATTGAATTATTGCCATTGCACAGTTACGACATGGTACCATAGTGCAGTAGAGTGTTGCGTCAAGACATGAATTTCCATGGCGTGCTGCATTGAGGATTGCGTTTAGCTCTGCGTGAATTGTGCGGATGCAGTGGGTTGATGGTATTAGATTAATCTCTGGTCTATGTAATAGATCTATTATCGAGTATGCTTCCGGTAAAAGATCCTTCCTTATCTCAGTCCTCTGTACCAGGTCGTGGCCGGCTACATCGCAGTCTGGTAATCCTCTTGGTGCTCCCACGTATCCCGTTGAGAGAATAAGGCGGTCTCTTGTTATTACTGCTCCTGATTTGCCTCTATCGCAAGACGCTCGTAATGCTGTTGCGTCTACCAGTGACATGAAGTATTCGTCCCAGGTTGGTCTAGTCATCGCCTTCCTCCCATCCGCAAGTGTCACAGGTGAGTTTGTTATCTACACATGCTGAACAAGGTGGATTTATGTGGCAAGAACAATTCTGAACCTTAGGATAAAGAAGGATTCCTCTACATCCTTCTCTATAGCACATGTCTCCCTCTTGCGTTCCTGGTGGGATATTTCGTTTCTCTCCTGTTGCAAGGTAGTGATGGACATCACAAATACACTTGCCTATCCCTTCCGTTCCACAGTCTGAACAAATCATATCAATCCCTTAAGGCTACTTCCTTATCAAAGATGCATATTGTCTTTGTAAACTTTCTCTTTATAACATGAAGTGCTTTAGTCCAACCCTTTGCTGTGTTTGGATGGTTTATCCTATCTCCATTCTTTAGAACAATAGTTCCATTGTCTTTGTTAAGTAGACAGGCTGTAATAAGCTGGCCATCATAATACACTTCAATTTGCTTTGCTCTTTGCTTCTTTACCTCTATCAGAAGACTAGTCCAATCCTCAATTGTTATACTCATTTGTCTTCCTCTGCGTATGCTCTTGCTGCTCCATAGATCATTGCAGCGAATGGGGTTCCAGTTGAGTGACAGCGTCTTGGTTCTGCCCAAAGGCCTGTCCAATAATTTGCTCGTCCATATGGTGAAATTACGAGATATTCCCGATGGATTTGCGGAATATCGCAGAATTCTGGGATTATCCTCCAACCTTTTGGTGGTTTGATTTCCTTGTTAAGATGTTCATCGTAGCCGTATCGAATTCCTCTTGCAGCGAATTGCTTCTTAAGATCTTCGAAGTGATCCCCATAGGCTGCAAAGAACGCCATCTTACTGATTCGTTTCTTCTCTTCAATTGTTTTGAATGGCTGAGGTTCTTCTAACATGTTGATGCCTCCAGCCTTTCAATGCGAGCCTTATCAGACCTCTTGAGGTAGCGACGGGTTTTCTTCTTGTTATCGGAGCGAGAGTAAGGTTTGTAGTCTCCGCCTTTCTCACGGAAACGTCCAATGGAACTCTTACGTCCATCGGCCTGAATATCAGCGACGTCCGGTCCAAGAATGAATTTAATTGTCTGATATGCTCTCATTG
>Ga0257141_1000002_pt1 | contig 43483 bp, 67 predicted proteins | sample saktaT_17_FD_193544 | JGI IMG/M metagenome (GOLD analysis project Ga0257141, IMG submission 193544) | Metatranscriptome of saline water microbial communities from Sakinaw Lake, British Columbia, Canada - sak_2011_1_27_36m (Metagenome... | ecosystem: Environmental > Aquatic > Non-marine Saline...
CTACCAACCATTGTCTTATCATATCTTTCTATATCTTTTATAAGATATTGATAATTATGTTTCAACAACAAGTAACAAGCTATATCTTGCAGATCAGAGTTATATAAAAACTCTTTATATCCTTCACTATTATTCAGTCCTTTAAAACCTATAGCTATCCTGGCACTGTCTCCTATTTGATATCTCCCTAGATATTGTCCTCTGTATGATCGATAATTATTATTACTCTCAATTCCTCCTATAGCATTAAAAAACTCATTCATTGATTCATTAATATATGATTTAGGAGTTGTAGATAAAGCATGCCTTATAATATATTTTGGGTTATTAATATTAATAACCCTAGGATATACAAAAAAATATGAAATCAGACCTATAAACAATAAAAGAAAACAGGGAGCTGATAAATACATAACTATTTTAATATAAGGAAATCTTTTATGAGTTTCATCATTAATAAAAATAGAATGAAACTTCTTTATTAATTTTAAATCTCTGTTACTACTCATAATATGTGACTTAATTAATACTATACTAGACTTTATTTGTCCAGATATTTCTTCAATTACAAGGTTGGGTTAACTTAGTTGTTATAAACGTTTTTAAAGCCTCTCACAACGTCTACAAACGTTGTGATTAGTCAAGTCGGGCAAGGTTGCCCACTGTTAATACAAGATCTCCTACGAGGTCTTAGGAGGATGCATTCCAAACAATATAAATAATATAATAACTCCAATTATAAATGCTATAACTTTCCAGAATGTACTAGCAAAAATAATAAAGAACGCTACTACTGTTACCAATAACCAAAATTTACCCATTTATTTTATCTTTGACAAATTCCTGTGTATCTTTAATAAAGTTTTCAACAGGAGTTAATGCATTTAACATATCAACAAGTTGAGCACGAATACTATTATAGTCATCATTATGTCTATAAGACTCAATTATCCTTATCTTCTTAAATAATAATGATAAATTAATTTCGTGCATTGATCTATCATTCCAACTCTTTTTTTGTTCAGAAGTAAGACCATAATGTGATTCATTTCCGAACATAACAAACAACAACTCTTCATCTGTTAAAACACAGATATTACCTTGATTTGAACTACCTATTATTTTCATAACTAATTATTATTATAACTTTGTATACTCTGCTTTTGTAATTATAAATGGATCTAAAGTACCAGATGGTTTCCAGTCTCCTACTCCTGAGTTGATGATAAGGTTCATTGGAGTTATAGGAAAGTTTTTTACATTCTTAGCCTCAACAGTAAAAACTAGCTCATCATTGATTATCCAACACATCCTAAATATACTCCACTCAAATACTAAACGAATAGGTTCTTTGTACCATAATTTACACTTTCGCACAGATTTTCCGATGGTAAGATTATCTTCATAAATCGGTCCATCTTGATAGTTAATGGAGAGTTTGTGTTTCCACCAGCAGTTCTTTACAAACTGCTCCATAATATCTATTTCAGGTAAAATATTTGGTTGCTTGTTAATATCGAGTAACCATATAGCTGGCCATGATCCTCTGAAAGACGGGAGAATAAATTCAAATTCAAATATTCCTAATTTTAGTTTCTCATTTGAGACTATCATACCACACTCATATGGTCTAGCTCTTAACTGAGTTTCCCAGTTCTTATCTTTGTACCATCCTACATTGTCCTTTTTCTCAGTACTAAGACAGAGTTGGTTTGCTAAAAGATTATACCAGACCTGATCTTCGCTGAAATTGCACACATATGGACTTGCTAAACTTGTACCCCACGGTAATGCATAACTATATAAATAGTTGTTTATTAAGTTCATCTTTTTTCTTTGTTGATTACACTTAACTTGCTACTTTTATTTATATTTTTCGTTAATACAGTTTATATTTATTTTTTATACACAACTTACGCAAATATTCATTTTCAAGTTCTAAACTATCTATTTTGGTTTTAATATATTTTCGACAAAAATCTATAAATTCTTTGGCAGCAACAGACATTTGCATATTCCCACTAATCATTAAAGAATCTCCACTAAAATCTATTCTAAATACAGCAGAATCAGAAACAAGTTGAATGCTATATGACTGATCAAATTTATCCGTTGCTCTGTCAGTTTTATCAACGATTTCACTCATTGGCTGTTTTCATAATTTTATAATGAATCATATATTGATTTCATTTTTTCATTACTCATAAAAATATTTTTATATGAATACTCTTTAATAAATTCATACAAATACCATTTCTCTTTTTCTAGTTTTCTAACGAAACAATCCCATGATATAAATGTACGATCTAATAAAATTTTAAGTTCTTTCTTAGTAGTATTACTATCGACTTGTGGTTTCCATCTCTCTTCACAGAGTTTGAAAAGTTCATTTATTAAATCTTTAAAATCGTTAGTACCAACAATACTTTTATTAACTGTATAATTATACAGAATATCATCAAGAAATCCTTCCATAATATTTATACTATAGATCCACTTTGTAACTCAGGATAATGTTCATCATAACATGACTGACAATATTTACTAAATAACCCACTTTCATGATTACACCCTTTCATAGCACACGGAGATTTATTTATAATCTCCCACGTATAAACACTATGCTGTGTAGAAAAAGATATTGGAGAAACAATCTTTTTAATCTTAGAAGTCTTTAAATAATCTCCTGCATCTCCTAAAAGTAGCAGACTCTCACCAACAGCTGGCTCATGATGAATTAATCCAGTCTTTTCGTACCCAGGAAATATATCTATATTAGGATGAATCTCTCCATCAATAGTTCCTATATGTGTTAATTTTATACGTATCATTTTGTATGTTTTAAAGCTGCATCATTAAACATTCTAGATAAACTAACTCTATCCTTAGTGCTAATTTTATTCATAGGATAGAGTTTATTGATAACAACTTTCCATCTATTATTATAATAGATAACAATTTCTTCTATTTCCTCGTTTCTTAGCTGTTTATATGTATCCTCAGAATAGATCGATTTTATAGTATCACAATCTTTAACAAAGTTATCAACTAATACTTTTAGACTCTTTAAAAGTTCAGTTTGAACACGATTCAGTTTTCTACGTGTAGCACGAGACTCTTTTGAATCATCTACAAATGGGTCTTTCTTAGCTATAAACCTACTCATGGGTTATACCCTTTCTCTTATCCTCAGAAGCAATAAATTCATTAACAGAATCATCATAGTTCTTTTTAATCACTACAGGATCAGCATGAGTAAGTTTACTCGAAAGTACTTTACTTGGTTCAAAATTGTATACTCCACCATCCTCAATACATTTGACAGCTACAGGGTATTTTCTACCTACACCAATTCCTAATATCTCATAATGATACAAAATCTTACCCTCTATTACTTGAATTATAGCATGCAACAATGAATCTTTCAATCCATACTGTTCATGATACAGTCTCCAATTTCTTTCTTCAGGAGTTTCATACTTGTCATCCTTATCAGCTAACTGTATTAGCATACGTATTTCTAAAGACCTTGGGTCTGATGAAGGATAATTAATTGGAGTAATTTTAACTCCTTGTTTCATAGATGCTTTATTGATGATACCTAGTACCTCATTTAAAACAGCTTGAACATTCTCATCATTAATCTCTTTGTAATTCATATATTGTAAGTTTTAAAATTAGCAATTAAACTCAAGAACAGTATTAAGCCTTAAATAGTCCTACTAAAGCCTATCTTGTTCATAATCCATATACATATCTTTTTCATATGCTGCATCAGCTCTTCTATCAAAAGCAGATAACCTTTCAACATCATCATTTATAGACGACAATATAAACCTCCAATTTCTTTTAAACCATTTCTCGAAATGAGATTTTTTAACATAAACAATATTACCTATAGAATTACTACTGTGAATACTAACAATACTAACAATACTAACAATACCTGTAAGCGTCTTTAATTTTTTACGTAATTTATTATGATCTATAGTAGTCTCTATCTTGTGATTTAGTTTAGACAAGTATATTTCACACAGAAAGCTAATAGGACTACACAAAATATTTTTGTTAGCAGATTTAACTAGTCGTTCATCACTACTGTAACGAGAGAATTTATTAAATGGTTTAATATATCCTCTGTAAGATACTACTATTTCTTTAACAAAACATATATTACAAGGAGTATTATTAATGAAAGTAACTACATGACCATGTAGATAATCAGGCACTACAGATTTAACAGTATCTTCAAAATCCTTATGAGCAATCTTTTCGTGATCGAATTTTATTACCGTGTGTACTACATCTCCTGGTTTTACATTTAACGGATTAAAATTTTTTCTTTTCATTGTGAGTAATTTTTACGATAAATTAGTATATCATTTAAATCTTTAATAAAGTCTTGTAGTTTAAGTATATTACCTTCTAAAAAGAAAATACGAACTTTGTTTTCAACAGGATTTCTTCTCAGAATATCTAATTCATCACTTAAATCTTTTATTTCTTTATCAGTATCTAAAATATCTCGAGTAATTATTTCAATAGGTATATGATTATTTTTAATTATCTGCTCTTCTGTCATTATATTCGGTTTTTAATATTAATTTTATATCCTCTTGAGTCTCTAGATCATACTCAAGTAATTCAAAATCATCATTAAAGTGACGATATGCATACTTTTGTTTATTTGTAACTACAAACTTAGAATGTTTAACTAGTGTATAATCTGCCCATAACTGTATTTCGTCGAAATCTGCTAAGAAGTTATACATCTCAACAAATTTAATCCAGAAATTATAAGGATCATCATCAATCATCTCTTTCAAAGTCCATCCAAAGAAATAACCATTAGGAACTTTATCATCTATTGATTCAAATATTACAGGATCATATTCATCAAGTTGTTTGTATCCTTTACACTTATCGATAAGTAATTGTTTTGCTCCATAATATAATAAAAGTTTAGCTTCAAAAGTTAAACCTATATCCTCTATGGAGCAATTGTCAAATTGATAATTATCAAGATCTATGAATAACTGAAAAAGTTTTACATACTTATCTTTATCAGTCATAAAATCTGGTAAGACTTTATCGATAAGTTTTGATTCCTTATTCTTATTATCCTTAGAAATGAAAGTATAAATATCTTCAGCAGTTATCATCCTACTTGTCTTGAAAGATTGTTTTTGCTATATCCTTCAAATCATTTCTGAACATGCTAGTATTTACAAATTTACCATCAATGGACAAATGCCACATATGATCAATTCTTTGTATATAGCATACTTGTTCATCATTATCATTGTATCCTTCGTATAACTCTGATGAAACTTCTTTGAAATGTATTTTCATAACTGATTGTTTTTAAATTGTTAAACTTGAACTTGAACAGACTATTAAGCTGTTATTAGATCTACTAAAGCCTTATAAAAATTATTTTAATACTACTGATACAAACTTTCTTCTCTTTTCTCCTAATTTCAAAGTTTTATTAAAATTTCTAACAACTGATTTTCCATAATCAGTATATGACTTTATACTGTCAGGATCAATATTGTATTCTTCAATCCATGATTGATAATCCTTCTCTCCTACACATTTAACTCTTAAAAGAATTGTAACTCTCTTAATCTTTTTCATAATTAATTATTTTTTGAATTTAGTCTACGACTCTTAGGAATAAATGTATTAGAACTTATACCACGAGTCATTCCCATTATACGATGTAATTCATTCAATTGTTCAGCAGTTATTTCTCTGTCATTGTTCTTATCATCTGGGTTATAAATATTATGCTTTGAGATATATGCCATGGTGAATAATATGAATTCTTCAGTCAAATTTTTAACATGCCACTCGTACATCTCTGAAAACTGTACATAATCAGATTTAGACATTTTGAAGAACAGATAATGTTTAGATCTTCTGGTATAAGTATATAATATTGAACTTGTTCTGAAATACATTGCAAAACACTGTATCAATACTGTCTTCTCGTATTCATCATAATAATGAAATTCAAACTCCTCTGTTTCTTCGTTATCAATATCTGACAACTGTAAATGATACTTCTTCAGTAATTTATGAAGTTTGTCCTCAGCATTCAGTCTCTCAGCACTAGAACAATCCAGAGTACCATCCATCATACCTTTTAAGGTAAGAAGAATATTAGGGATTTCTTTCATGATTTCAAATTATTCAAATGTTCAATATCTTGAGGAGTACCTACAAAATTAATCATCTCATACAAATCAATTAACTCGTCATCAGTCATTAACATATCATCATATTCATAGTAAATATCACCAATAACTGCATAATGATTAACTGCATATCCTGCCCATTCGTCTAAATCTTGAATAAAATAATTCTCACCATTATAATGGATAGAAAACTCACCACGAATGAATGACATTAAAGTTGACAGTCTCTGTTTTCCATCAATAATCTTATAGAATTTGTGTTCACGTACTACAACAGTAATAGCAGGAATACGGATATCTTTAAGAATAGATAAAATTAATTGTTCTTTCTGCAATTGTGTCCATACTAAAGGTCTTTGTAAATTCTTTTCTTTAGTAGGTAAATAAACATCGAAATCAATAATATCTACAAATCTCCCAGTAACTGCATTGATTGCGTGCACAAACACACATGTATCTTTATTAACATATTGACGAAACTTTTTACGAACAGATGATAATTCTAATTTTTTCATGATTGATTTGTTTCTTGTTTGGTTAAATATCTGCCAAATCTTGCTTGTGGAAAATACATTAAGGTTTCAGTACTAGTCAGTATAGTCATATAATACTTTCCACCATTACCTGTACAATCTATTGATTCTTTGAATTCGAAATCAAATACATCAGGAGTTTTACAATTTATTAGTTGTGTAATATCTCCTTGTTTAGCTGTCCTTATTGTTTCTAACTCATTCTTGAGAATGATATAAGGTGCTTTAATTTCTCTCAGTCGTTTTAAACGACCACTGGATGATCTAAAAATACGATCCAGTAAAAATTCTCTTACTGTCATAATAGTAGTTGTTGATTGTTATCGTGGAGAGAAAAGGATTCGAACCTCTATTAGTCTATTAAACTATCAGACTTTACGCGTCTTAGCATACTCCTGTTATCTAGTAACCTGGTGTGCGAGTCTCTCCTATAATTACAGACTGAATATTAAAAACTGAAATTAACAGATATTGCATCGGGATATTTACCACCTCTGTTGGCATACAAATGATTTGGACTCATTTATACTTTCAGTTAGCCATCGTCTTTTTCAATCTGTAGATTATACATATTTCTCACAATCAATGCAATATTTTCCATTTTGCCCAACTATGCTATTGGAATGATCACATGGTTTTTTAACCTGAAATTTACAAGTCTTAAATTGTCCTGTCATACTTGATGGAGGGTTCTCTAAGATATTCTTCATCTTTTCCCAATAAGCGACAACTTCAGATTCCGACATAATGGACGCATAAATACCAGCACCTGGTGACATCGAATCTAGTCTAATGGCAATGACTTCCCTCCACATCTTTATTTGATGTTGGTTTAGTGTTTCTGTTTCCATGATTTAATTATTAAAAAGTAAAAGAAGTTAAAACTACATTGCGACGAACTGATCTGTGATAACCCTTTGAGTAGAGTTGATTGGGATTCCACCAATCTGAACAGTGTAATGATCTCACTCATTTCCTGCTTATCAGTTTAACGTATTAGTTACCTAGCCACGGTCTTCTTTTACTTTATTGTTAATACTAATACAATTAATAACTATTGTGGAGCATGATAGAATCAGCTTTCTCCTGAATTGACATTTCGATAAAAGTTTCCATGATTGATTGTTATTTATAATTGATTGCTTGTTTTAATTTTGAGTTAGCATCTGTAACCATTTCTTTACACTGTTCAATTAGTGCTTTCTTTGCATCATCAAATGTATCATAAGCAGTAGTACTCATAACTACAGAAAGATTATAATGATGATAATCAAAATCTTTCAGAGTACCAATTAACATTATATCGAAATCAATATAGTACTTATTGATTTGATCATCTGGGATGTCTATCAAAAGTTTTGACATATTATAAGCTAATGAATTGTTTCAATTTAATATTTCCTGAGAATGCAATAAACAACTGACGCATCCGATTGATTGAATATCTTACTTTTCTGATTGTCCATCCAAAAAACTTAGCATATACATACCAAGGAATATTCTCAGGAACTCTCTCATATTCATATTCCTTTATACAATCATCCCATAATTTCAACAAATTGCTGGATGGATCCATCATCTCGATTAACAATCTTCTATCATCATCACTCAATAGAGACAAGAATTTTCTTACATAATCCTCACCCTCATAAGTATGATTGAATTTCTCTCTCCATGATCTGACAACTTCTGGATTAATTGAGTCATTTGAATTATCATAATCCTCAGAAACACTTAAAGAAGTTTTCAGATTAACATTCCTCTTCATAGCTTTGTTGTAATAAACGTAACTAGTGAAATGATGAGCAAGTTTTGTCCTGAACATCTTTGAAAAATCAACTGATTGTGTATCAAATTCTTGTGATGTTTGATGCAATATTAAAAGACCCTCATTATAAAGATCCCATTGATCATTTGGTTCCATCGAGAATCTAGCAGCCATGACATCTATATATCTTGACCATTGAGATTCTAATCGTCTGAATTTCTGCTCTTCAACAAAGTTGGACATGATTGATTGTTTTTAGTGATTGTTAATAATTGATTGATAGATTAGGAGCCATTAGAACCCCAAAACCTTAAACAATTTTAAGGCTTTTAAGTGGTAAAACCTCGTAATTATACGAATATTTTCGCCTATAAGCCGCTTTGAGAGCGGGTTACAGAGTTTTACTATATCGGGAATCATCGAAAGCTAATAGGCTGATTACCAGCGGTTTGCAAACAACTGATAACCAGCGTGTTACGCGTGAATAAACTTATAACAAAATTATAAGGCAATATGCTCTAAAGGACTACTAATAACAGTATCTATCAATTTATCAATAGCATTCTTCTTATCATATATATTATTAATTAGTGTATCATTCATTACTTTATCACAATCAACTATATAATTCAATATAATATTATCACCGAATAATAATACAGCAGCCTCATCATATGCTCTAGCAGCTATTTCTTGATTTTCAAAGATACCAAGACTTATACGATTACCTTTATATACTATACGAGACCAAAATCTATTATTAGTATAAGGTGATACCCCTTTATAACTAGTCGATGAATCTATACGATTCTTTCTCATAGTATAAGAATGAGAATCTGTAACAGATATATTACCAGATATACAATTAAGAAAATTACCGTCTTTGAATATGAAAGGTTTATTATCCTGCATCATATTAATAACATGATGTAACTTCTTCCATACTGGTTCGATAGAATCAAACATCACTACTTTAGCTACAGCAAATCCTAGATATTCATGCCACTCATACATAGATACTAGATTTTTATACTTAGTATCTACAACAGCAGTTTTATTACTATTAGTTAGTTTGATTTCAAATGCTTCCATAATTAATTATTTATAATATCTTTGTTATAAAAATCAGGTTTTATACTTAATTGATATTCTCTGTATCTCTTATTATAATCTGTCTCTTTGTCTTTTTCTATACTGAGATAACTTCTAATATCTTCAATAGTTTTAAAAGTAGACGAAAGTTCTTCGGCATTTGCAAAATCTTCAACATACCCACTTCCACTACTAAATCCGTTATCTAGAAAACGTCTGACATTTCTCCAATATGGAAATACTCTATACCATGCATATAGTATATGATAATAATGAGTATCATGAGTATAAAATGAATACTCAATCTTTACTCTGAATCTCTTCTTTAATAACAAACTAAAATCAAATAAGCAATATCTAGACATAATTATAATTTTAAACAATAAACTTCAAATGCTTCAGCAAATGTTACACCGTAGAATCCTCCACGTGCTAACATCAATCCTCTTATAATCTGTTCATCGAAATAATATGCACCAGATTTTGTAGATGTAAACTGAGATTTATAACACATTATAGCTTTAATCTTCTTATCAACTATATCATGTGTTAGTGATACATGCATATTAGGATCAAACCCAAAACCACTACGTAACACCTCATAACCTATGATAGTCTTATCACGAAATATACGTAATACCTCTTCAGTTAATACTTGATGATCTTGATGTAAATCATGTTTAGAATGAACGAATACTATATCAACTTTATGTTCAGTCTTTAGTCTTAACAACTTATTTCTAATAGCTACTCTGTAATCAGAGAAAATACGAGTAGGTATACTAGATCTTAGCATACTGTCACGATCAATGCCTAGTATATCAAAAGACTCGTATACTTCATCCCAGTTTCGTAGTTCTCCTGTGTCCATCCTGTCGGAAAATATGGCTACATGTAAATTGATAAAATCTTTATACTTTATAATAGTACCTGAACATCCTATCTCAAAATCATCAGGATGAGCACCAACTACTAATACATTTAACTTATCACTCAAACTTCTATTTAGTGGATTCATATTATTCTTCTTTTAATTTTGCCCATGTATTACCACAACTACAAGTATATATGCTCCATATACCTTTCCAAGAAATTAATCTTCTATCACCTGGATGTCTTTTATATCCTTTTGGAGGATTTCCTCTGCCTACTTCTTCTTTTACTACAACATCTTTATCAGAGTTACATACATTACAAATTTCCATATTATTTAATATTTAAAATCTAGATAAATTACCTCTCTCTTCTAAAAATTTCAACTCATATAGTGTTCTATCAAAATCAATATATGTTACAATTAGTTTATCAAATAATAATCTTTTTCTATATATCTTATAATCACACTTACCAGTTTTCAATAAGATAACTTTAATATAATATTTCATATAATTATTTATTTGTTAAAATTGACAATGACTCTTTTATACCATGATTAAATAATAAATCTAGTATACACATATTAGGAATAAAATCACCGTAAAGTTGATTATAAACTGGATGAATATAATGTTGATACTCAACTTTTATATTACACTTATTAAACATACTTTCATCTAAGTACTTATTACCAGTAGCACCTGATAAATATGTATCAGCATTATATGCTAAACATATTTTCAGTAGTTTTTCTGATCTATCACCTGCTATGGGTATTGTCGATGATCTATACAATTTAGTTTTAATTCCTAGTATATCTACTATTCTCGCTATCAGTAGTATACTAACATCAGATAGTATATTAAATTTGTTATTATCAAGAAATATATCCTGAATTAATTTGTATACTTCATTGAAATAAGGTGCTTTATGATAAAACTGATGTATAGACATCCATTGTTTATACTGCCATCTTTGATGGTTGTCGATAAGTATCTCATTAATTTTTGGATGTTCATGCATCTTATATTTAACCGGTACAGTCATCCATAGTGTACCATTAGAAGTTTTAATCTTATTACGATTATAGAACATTTCTCTGACAAATTCTGCATCATCGTACAAAATCATTATATCAGATTTTACCATCTTATCAAAGAATCCAAGATATGGTAAATAATTAGGTTGATGAATTGATACTATCATAACTCTTTATACATTATAAATTGTGGTGATCCATTATCAGCAATTTTGTTATTAGTTATTCTATATCCTCTGTCTTCATAAAATTTAATAGCTTTTGAATCTTCATATACAAAAAGATTTACATTTGAATATTCGTATTCTTTAGCATTTTTTTCGAAAGCTAATAGCAACATTGATCCATATCTATTACCTTTAAACTTATTATCAACAATAAACAAATTAATATGACATAACTTTTTACTTCTACTAGTTCCTATTATAAATCCTATAGGATGATAGTTATCAACCATCACTAAACTCAGTTTCCATTTAGAAGAGTATGATTTTAGAAATTGTTCATCACTCCATAATAATCTTTTATCTCCTGATGATAATGTTATATTGACTAATTCATCAAAAAATAAGTTACAATACATTTCATCTAGTTTAATTATCTTTCTCATATTATATTGTTAATTGATAATGTCTTTCTATTTTTCTTCTACCTTGACGTGTCGTTATAAACTGGAACAACTTGGATAATGTAATTGTTGATCTGTCATACTTAATCGCACTATTCTTATATCCTAAAAATTCATGATACTCAATATCATTTGGATCACTACCTTGTGGTAATATAATTATTCTTGCATCTCTGTTATAATTAAAGAACTTATCAGCTAACAATATACACTCCTCAAAGAAGTCATTATCTAAACATATATAATATATATCATATCCTTTAGACAACAATTTAGTAAACTGAATATCAGAGCAACTCTTACCCAATAATGCCTCACCGTCATATCCTGCAGATATTGCTGAGAACATACCTTCACATATAACACCTGTTCTAAATTGATGATCTATATTAAAAATATAATTATTTCTACCATACTCAGGATTCTTAAACACTCTACCAATCAATGATCTGACTTGCCAGTAGCACAATACTCCATTCTCGTAAACTGGGAAAAATACACATCTATAAGGAGATCCCTCAGAGACCGTAAGACACGATTTTAATTTATAATGATTGATTATTTCAGCAGGTAATTTCCTAGTTTCAACAATATAGTTATAGACTATATCACCTGGTACAATTTCCATCATCAAATCAGGCAAATAGAACTCTCTGACTTTATTCTCTTTCTCTGTACTACTGAATATCTGAATTACATCATGCAGAGCAGATGATGCAGATGGTTCTATTAATTCTCCTAAACGTTGATATAGTTGATTAATATTCTGACCTCTATGAGACTCGCAACTGAAACATTGCCATTTACCATTATGAATATTTACCCATAACTTATTTGGATGTTCTATCTTAGCATAATGCTCACCAAATTCATTAGAACATAGTGGACAAGCATATCTCACATTATTGGTATCACCATTAATATGCTTACCTAGAAGTTTATCTAATGAATCGAGATTAATCATCTGTTTTATTTATAGTGTAATATTTATACTTGACTAGTATTATAGGACTACTTCCATCCGACCATTTACTATCTAATTTCTTAACTATAAACCCTTTAGACTCTAGTTTCCTACGTTGTTCGAAATAAGTATACTCAGGTACATAATTACTTATATTTGCAACAGACTCTCTAAAATCATTTGTTAACATAATATCACATTTATATTTATAATCTAAAAATAAATTTAAAAAATCTTTTAATTAAATTAGTCTTGTTATTTTTAATAGGTTGATTATTTATTAACTCTATTAAATATTTAGGTTCATATTTCAGTGGTTCAGAGTCTAGTAGTTTCATGTACCTAGTAAATCCATCCCAGCGATGCCATCCATTTGCTCCATCAGATGTTACATGTTCACCAGAATGACCTTTCGTACGCCAACACTTATATCCTCTGTTAACATCGTTCCATTCATCTGTCCAGTCTGGAGCAATTACATTACAACGTTTTTCTTTATCAATCCATTCTAAGTCATTACACTTAGGATCACACTCGTCTTTCAAAGCTTCAATATAAGCTTTTGACCCAATACTCTTTAATTGATTTGGATGTGGCATAATATTAGTATCTATAATGATTTATCATATGATCATTACAATTAACAATATGCTTTATATTGTTAGTGTCTGTAACTTTATCACCACTTTTGCAACACCTATCAACTGCATTATCTATAATATCTCCTGGAAATATTCTAGTACAATATAGTGCCCAATCATCAATTTCACCTCTTTTTGCCACAAATAATAATTCAAGAGGTTTACCTGTCATAAAGGTAACAGTCTCTACTACTAAACAAAATACCTCACCAGGTTTAACTTCTGCTAAAAACTTATCTACTGTCCACATAATTATCTATTTTTATGTAATTTTCTAAATCTTTTTTGTCTTTTTATTGTAGTCTTACGAAAGATTTCAGATTTAGACTGTAACAAATTAAATATATCATCGCCTAAATTTCTAGGAAAGTCAACTTTTTCTAAGTAATATTTACTTAACTTACAATCATTAAGATGACTTTTTTCTACAAGATTATATACTCTTCTTAGTAATTCATAAGCTTTAAAAGACTCAGTAACAGGATCAGTGAAATTAACAGTAAAATCTGATTTATGATTAACACTACTAGTCGCCATAATACTATTTTTATATTGTTCAATATCTTTAGAGTGTCTTACTAAGAAACCATATGTATTCTTATGTCTTTTAATATCATCAGTATCAGGAGCAACATCTTTTCCAAACTCAAATTTTACTGCAAATATAACGACACTATTTTCTAATCTCTCATATGAAGATTTCATAAAAGATACAGCTTCTTCGAATGTTTCTGTAGTTAATCCAAAATAATTCATCCTCATCCTCTCTTTTTCAGTATAACACATAACCATCTCAGAGTGATCATATCCTTCAATAGGATATATCATAGGATGTATTGTATTGCAAACATATTCAAAAATCTTTTCTACCATGATTATTATCTTTTAATATTTTCCATTATATTATCATTCTGAATTTGAATCCATTGATTCCAGTCTATTATCTGAAGAGTTTTATCTCTGTCATACATAACATTTACTACAGCACCCTCTCCGGATCTTCTAGCTTTTGATATGAAATATGTAGCTTGACTATTCTTTCTCTGCTCTGGAAACTGATTGAATGATATACAAAAATCTGCGTCTTGGAATTTATCATTTTCTCCCCCCATATCATGGTGATTAATGTATTTAGTAGTATCTACTGACTTTATCGGTTGATCTGATACTATACATCGTAACTTAAAATCAGATATTACAGTTATTAATTTTTTGCATACCTCTCCTTCTCCAATCCATCCTGTGTGTGCATCTATACCTCCTAAACGATAAAATGCATCAATAATAATTAAATCATATTTTTTATTGAACATATTCATCCTTTTAGAAATGATAGATTTGAATATTTCAATAGTCATTCTGTATGGAGGAAAATATACTATATCCAAATAGTCATCATTAAACACATTTGACATTACTCTGTTATAGTGCTCTCTATATTCTATTTTATGAAGATCATCAATAGGTATACCTGTTAATACTGCTCCGTGTCTTTGTTCTAACGACTCTTGTTTAACTTCATTAGTAATAAATAATACTCTCTTTCTACGTTGTACACATTTAGAACTTATGTTGATAAGAGAATTAGATTTGCCAACACCTGAATCAGATATCATAAACCATAACTCTCCAATATCAATACCTCCACCAGTTGCTATATCCAAAGTATTAATACCTAATGGTAGTCTCCCTTTAGAATCATCAGATGTTTTTTCGATAATACGATCTGGCAATGACTGCCATGTATCTTTGAATGATATAATCTCATTAGAAGTCTTACCAGTAAGTTTTGTTCCTAGTGATGAGAGTATATTTAAATATTCCTCTTCATTACTCTCGTAGTCATCAACCAGCATCGCTAGTTTAATTACTCCTCTCTTTGCTCTTTGTTTATTACCAAATATTTCAACAGAGTCAAATATAGACTGAGAAGAGGTAATATTAGTATGATAGCACTGATGAAGAGTCTGTAAAATTTTATCCTTGGCTACAGATAATCCTGCTCCATACTGATTAACTAGAGATTTAATCTCTTCGTAATTCGGTACTACATTATACTTATCATAATGATCCAATGCAATCCTAGAAATAAATGACAAGTCATCATAATCGAAAAACTTAGGATTAAGTATTTGACGTGCTTCGTCAACAAATTTAGGGTCGAGTAGTATACATGATAAAACTCGTTGTTGATAAGATTCGTCAAACTTATACTTATCAGGATTTACTGGGTCATACGTAGTCTGGTCAGCCATTTGTTAAACGTTTATAAGATGCGATAATAACCATGGGCAACCTTGCCCGACTTGAGTAATAAAAGCGTTTAAAGACCGTTATAAAGCCTTTAATCGGGCTCTATAACGATCAATTGAACGCCAGTTCTAATTAAGGTTAATTGATGTAATAACTTCTTTGATTCCTTTAGGATGAGGAGCGAAATTTGCCATATCGTACTCCTTGAATATCATATCTCCTGAGAAGATTTTGAGATTAGTTTTTTCAATTTCTGACATCTTACAATTAAAAGTTGACCCTGCAACATCAATTTTATCATGGGACGAAATCCATGTTACAAGATTCAGCATATCATATGCATTGTATCCGGAATCTGCAGTTTGCTGCCATTTGTATGGTTTGGCATATACATCAGTTCCATACAGGTTATGATATACATCAGAAGAATTAATCATACTTGTAAGATTAGCAAACTGTGGTTCATCTCCTCCTATCCTATTGAGATGATTACACACACTATCCAATTCAGCAATGGATAGATTAAGTTTTTTCATTTGATTAAGAGGTATTGCAATCGTCTCCTGAATATCAAAACGATTGAGAGATCTTTCAATCATATCTGCATATGAATCAAAAGAAAATTTAGCACTCTCTGCATAAATTGTTCCTCTCCTAACAGGAGTTGTCATACCGTTCGCACAAGTAAGACGATTCAACAAATATGAAACACCAGATTGTTCTAATCCTACGGGATCGTTGAATACTGAAACTCCTTTATTCCATATGTCATTAGTGATAACTTCAATTTCGGTATTTGGCATAATCAAATCCAAAGACATGATTCCTGTATGTTTTTCAACACTGAAATTCTTAAGAACGAAATGAAACTCAGTATCAAGATGTTCAATCATATTAATCATATCTTGATTTCTGACACCTATTCTTTTCTCACGAATACTGATAATCTCCTTATCATGAGCACGCACACTGTATACAGACTTTTGTGCAACATGTTTAAGTTTTAGAATAAGAGCACTCCATTCATCACGACCTAGTTTCTCATCATAATAATAATTGAACGAAGAGGATACACCGATTGAACTAAAGAGCTCTTTCATAGTTTTTTGAGAAATAGTAAAATCATGATTGGATATCACTATCTCTTCAGGAGAATTAAACTGAATATCACTAATTGGGATATTAATGACTTCAATTGTACTATTTGCATTTTCAATCTCATTTCGAATTACTGGTAAGTTTTCTAGTAATGTTTCCATAAACTAATAATTTTAAATTGTGAAACTTAATTAGGACACTGATTAAGCATCATCAGAACCTTATAGAAGTCTGATAATTATACTCTGTGTTCGATTGACAGTGATGTATTTCTCTTTTTACATGATAACTCAGATTTTGACCACAAACGATGTTTTATTAAACACTCATTCATTACTCTCTCAGGTAACCTAGTTTTATTATAAACTAGTATATCTACAGAAAGTACCTTTTTATTATATTGGAAATGATTAAACAATCTGCTCCATTTAAACAAATGAAACTCGTTATCTAATACTTTTAATAGATAAAATTTAGGAGGATTATCATCACCCTCACTAAACATAAAATCATTAATCTCTGTTGTTTCCATCTTGTAATTTTTTAACTAACTCAACTAATATGTCACCGTGACATGATTTAGGTTTACACCAACATCCTAAAATTTTATCTTTAAGTTCGTGCAAATCTTTTAATAGGTACATACCATCTCCGTTAGTTATCCATTTACGATAAGCTTCAATAGCTTCAGTTCTAGATGATACTACAAATTTTGCTAAAGTTTTACCATCAGATATATGAGTAAAAGGATTACCCCATTTAGATGGTCTTCCTATAAACATCGTATTTTCCTTCTTACAGTGTACTACTCTGGTATAATCAATCATATGAACTCTCCAATCAGATTACCATGAACATTTTTAAATATTAAAGGATTTTCAAAATTATACATAGGCATTAAATCCATTCCATCCCCTATAAAATCAACTAGTATACATGTTACTCTACCATTTTTATCCCAGTTAATTTGAAATACTGATTTGTTTGCATAATCTTTACCATTAATATCTCTTATATTAACAACATGTTGTACTGGATTTTCCATAATATTAATTATAAATAGTATCTGTTTACTTCATTTTCAATCACTTGATTATTTTGAATCTCTCCACATAATGCTGCTATACATCTCTCAATTGGTAATTCATAATCACGTGTAAATGTTCTTTCAAATGATGCACCAATTATTGTTTTCAGATGTTGATTACTACCTGATTGATCATACTGAATCTTAAGATAAATATCTAGCAATTTGTGGAACATACAAAGAAGAAAATCTCTTCGATGTTCATCTGCATCCCACCCATATATCTCATTGAACATAGGTTTTACAGTATCAACCCAATTTCTTGCATTAGTCTTGTATTTATCTCTGTAATGACCTTTGCATAATTTAATCCATTCAATCTCTTGTTTAGTAAGAACAATAGGTTTTGTAATACCTAAAAATCTTAACAATTTAGCTTTAATAATCTTAGCTTTCATAATATTCAATTATAAATTGTTACTGGTATATGTTCATCTTCATAAGTCTCAATACGTTCTAATGCTTGATTCTTTAAGATATAAGAATATGTGTGCATGAAATCAACTACTATACATTTATCTTTACCAATTGAATTTCTACTACCACGTCCTGGAATTTGCACACTTTGTATTAATGATCGAGCAGAACTACAGTATACTATAACATCAATCTCAGGTATATCTATTGCTTCATTATAAATCTGTGAACCAATTATAATATAACCATTTTCACCAAATTTCTCTTTAACTTGATCTAATGAAAAATCAATATCTTCATAATCAATTCCATTATAAATTTGAAATTTACCACCACCTGATGAAAATATAACTAAATGACTATGATTATCATAGAACATTTTTAATAATGTACGACCATGATTAATCTCTTTAACCAACATTAATATATTACGTTTAGACTTTAGATATTCAAAAGCCATTTTCACTACTAATTCATTGAACTCTGTATTACTGACTATACCATTCTTGTATACCTGTAACCAGTCGGAGTTATTTAAAAAACCTTTTGGTTTCTTTGTAAGTTTGATCATATGAATATCAATCTCTGCCAAATATCCTCTGGCACGTAGCCACATGGAAGGTATATTAACCAATATTTCTCCAAACAATCCTGTCATTAAATAATCATGATATGAAGAACAATCTCTGGTTTTAAAAGGAGTGGCTGTTAAACCTATCCTTATCGATGCATTCGTTAATGCAGTTATAACTCTATAACCTGACATACATGAACTATGATGTGCTTCATCAAATATAAGAATCTGAGTCTCATCCAGTATTCTCTTAAATCTCTCATCCTGATCAAATAAGTAGCTATGCATAGTCTGAAGACTGCAGAACATTACAGATCTAAACTCTGAAACCTCTGATCCATCCATATAACCTAATTTATCTTCAGGAATTCCAGCTTTAATAAATCTTTTATATCCTTGTTCTAAATAGTATATCTTATTAGCAATAAATATCGTCTGTGGATAGTCCAGAAGTTTTACTATAGCTGCAGCACACTCTGTTTTTCCAGAGTTATGTACAAAGATTCCAGCAGTTAAAGCAAAATTATTAGTATATGGAGAATTAAGATCATAGAAATCAATTAATATATCAGATTGAATTATATTTACTGATTTAATTCTATGATTTTTAATGACACCTCCTGAAGAATGATACTCTGGATAAAATGTTTGTATATATTCAATCCAATACATATCTCTTGATCTACCTACTACACATTTAATTTTATACATTGAACAATTCAAAGCATTTGCTATACTAATAGTGGTAGTTTTTCCTAGTAATATCTGTTCATCTATTTTGTCAATTGTTATATCATCTCTTTTATTAGGATGATTTTTATTAAATTCAATTTTTTTCTTTACAAATTCAGAGTTATTATTAAGTCTGCGAAATATATTACCACCATATTTTGAATGAAGTTTCCAATGATCATGTTCACCCATCCAAGGTAAGTTACTAGGTTCATTATTTCTTTTATTAAAATCTTTATGATGAATAATTAAATATTTATCAGATTTATTGTTATCTTTAATATCACTCCAACATTTACTTATCTGATCTTTATTAATATCAAATCCTATAGTTTGATGAGTATACCATTCTTTGCCATCTGAATTATCTAAATATATTTCATAACCTTGTATCCTATCATCTTTTTCAGAAATTCTTCTGTATAACGGCATTAAACTTTCACCTTCAACTAATTCGTCAGCACGTTTATACGTGCCATCTCGTAACATGAAGAGATGATCAGTTGTACATTTAACAACTTCATCATTATCTAGAGTTACCTCACAATATTTATTGTCCTGACGAGTTATTCCTAAAGCTTTAACTTTGGTCGGTATAACTTCACCTGATGGTTTACAACCATACACCCAATACTCCTGATCTTTAACAAGATCAGATATTGGAACTTCAGTACCATTCAATAGTGAAATTTTAGTATCATCTACGAAACAACCTGTACCCATCTTAACTATTCCTCGTTTATTCTCAATAATAGTATCGATTGAATTAATTTGAAAAGGATATAGAGTTATATGAGATAATATATTAGGATCAGTAGTACTGAATCTTGATGTATCTAAAAATTTACGTCTGTCATCAGTCTCATACTCTATATTATTCTTATCTAAAAATTCAATAAATCTTACCAATAATCCTGTTAAAAACTTATTTTCACTATCAAGTAATGATATTAATTCCTCATCCTCATCAACTCCTATATCAAAGAATGGTCGTAATAATAATAAATCATGATATACACCTATTACAGTAGTATATACATGAGTCACTCTTAGTTTAATCATTCTATAGGCATATTAAATATAGTTTTACCTTTTTTATGACATCTTGAACAATGAATATAATATTCTACACCATCATACAGAAAACCATTTTTTAATATTCCATCAACTCTCGAATCATATATGATATTATGTCCAACAATTTTACATAAAAAATCAATTAATCTTTTCATAATTGGTCTTGTATTAACGCAGTTGATTTATTAATATCTAACATCATTTGTCTATCTAACTCAATAACAATATTTTTAACAATATACTTATTAATTTCATCATTAATATTTACTAGTTTTATTCTATAAGCATATATACCTATCACTGATTTATATCCTGGGAAATGAATAGTTGATGAACGTTTACGTTTTAATAATTCAGTCTCTCTAAAAACTTTAGATATAAATTTATTAAGTGATATATCATTTGCATATTTACCCATTCTAGATCTTAACATATTTATTGTATACCATCTACCATCATCCATAAAAGGTAATACAAATTCATTAAAATCTTTTTCAATCTTCTTCATTATTTTCAAATATTTAGAATACTTTTTAATAGACTGTTTATTTAGAGATACATTATTTCTTATTTCGTCAACTCTAATAAATTCGAAAAATCTTACTATTTTACCTCTGAATACTATTTGATGATGAAAGTATCTCTGATAATTTGACGAATTAAAATAAGACTCAGGAAATATACCTATATATGTAAAAGTCATATAATTAAAATTTACTGTATTAATTCAAAAGTCCCTGTAAACTTATTAATCATCAACACTCCTCTTTTTGATTCATCCTTATCAGATTCATTGTTAAGAAAGATATAATTTTTAGTTCTCATATGGCTATATGATAAACAATATAACGCTCCAGTTTCTATATTATAAAATCTGTTATCAGTAGAATAAATAACTCCTCCTTGCATTGAAATATACCTGTATTCTATTAATACTACTTTCTCATTTCCTTCACTATCAATTATACACCACTGAGAAGATAAATGAGGTTTATCTTTTTTAATTTTAGTAATATCATCTGTATAAAATCCTTCTGTATGTTTCAACATAGCAATATATCCATCTTTGAAAGTTCCTCCTATACCACCTATTCTATACAAAGTATCTCTTAACTTTTTACCATCCTTGTATATAACAAGAAAATCATTTAGAGAAGAATTAATATTCCAATATTTACGATACTTATCATCAATAACAACATGTTTAAATTCAATCATCTTAGTTATTATTTAAATTTTTCAATTATCTGTTTCTTCATCTTATCTCTTATATCTGAAGGTGCTCCATCAATCAACATTTTCAATGAATTTATCTTACCTTCAAGTTTACGAAATGCTACTCTCTTTTTAATATCTTTCTGTTCTTTAATAGAAACACTAAAATCAGGACACCACACAATTAAATATTAAAATAATTTTTAATAATTCTAATAATTCTTCCACCTGTAATAGTATCAATATCTCCAATAACAGATCTTAATTGCATATATGCAGTTCCTATACCACACTCACCAATAACTTCTGCTATAAATAGTATCTGATCATCAGTTAGTACAATTTTAATATCATCTATTGTTGTAAAATGTCTCATAATCAATAAATTAAATGGGTTTGTAATATTTTATAGTTATGCATTTTGATAATCTCTTTTGGGACCATCACAAAGAATATACGTTGATTATGGATCATCATCTTCAAACCATCCTGTTCACTGTCCTCGTCATAACAGTCAAGAGTATAATCTCCAGTCATATAAAGTTTCATGACATCCTTGTCATCAACTTCATCAAAATGCTGATATCTGGGTAAATGATTTGATAGTTCAATTTGCTTATCATCCATCCATTTCTTAAACCAACGATAAAATCTGAACATCTTGTTATCTGCCATCAGTGAATCAAGTTCATAATAGATAGTAGATATCCACGAAATAAAGTATTTGAAATTAACACGATTTGGAAATGATCCATCGAAGCAATACATTAAGAGTTGGTACACACGCTTATCCATAGAGAGTGTAGGATAATTTGAAACTGGTGCATTATAGCACCACTCTGATACTACACCATACTTATTACTCATTATAGATTTTGTGGTAATAGGTTCTGTAGACCATTCCCATGTTATGAAATAAAAGCGATGAAAGTCAACAGGTATTTTTGAAAGAGGAACATCATACATACCTGATCTTACCTTTTCTATTAACTGTTCTAACATCGCTTCATGCCAATCAGTAGTCTCTCCATGCTCTAGTTTAACCATCTTTTTTAAGACAGTTAGTACTTCTGCCGAATCACGCTGACTCAATAATTTTCCAATTTCTTGCATTTGATTATTTTTTAGTAATTGTTAGTTGTTGAAAGCTTGCAAACTATTAAGCAGTATCAGAACCTTATAGGAGTCATTTTAACCATAAGAAATACCATCTTCTTTTTCTTGACTCAGTTCTAGTCGAAACAGATGAACCTATTCTAGATGCATATGATCTATTAAGTTGTATCAGTTCGTTGTTTTTATGTTTCAGTGTTTGAATTTCTCTTTTAAAGAGATAACATAACTGTTTAACTGTGCTTTACTGCTCATATAAATGTGAATTAAGTTTTTTAATTACTAAATAAATGTTTCAGTCTGTTTAAAGACAGGGTAAATTGTAATTGATTTATAAGATCACTCCTCTTTAGATTCTTAATTATTACTTCCTCAGAGTAAACATGATAGCCACCCCATAAATTAATATGTTGGAGTGTAATATCCTCTCCACCATTATCTTCAATAACACGATACCAAGCATCACTGTCAGCCACTGAATATCTTATGACCATATTTACCAAGTTATCCTCAGTAGCTGTTAACTCATTACTCTCTAACTCTCTCTCCAGTTCATTCATTTTATGAATACCTTCTTCGTCAAAAGACATTTCTAATTCAGGATACTTAGTTTTTGATAACTTTGCCATAATCATTAATTATTTTAAGTTATTAACCAGAGCCATTACTCTAAACAAACAATTAAGCAGTTTTAAAACCTTATAAAGCCTTAAACAATCATAAGGTCTCTATACGCGAGCGTTAATTAAACTTCGGTGAACGAGTATTAAAAAAGCGTTTAATTAGCCTTTAACAGCCTCTATAAACGCTTTAATTAATCAAGTCGGGCAAGGGTTCCCGTCATTATTATCAGATGTTATAAACGTTCTTATTATTTATAACTATTCTGAATTCATCATACTCTACTATGATAAATATTTTTTTTAGTGTTAATGTTTAACAAATAATATTGCTTTATATGAGCTGTAACCTTGTGTATATACACCTGTAATATTCACATTATTAATGCTAGTTATTATACCTACTCCTGTTGTATCTATCTTCTCATATAATGTGACTGAATCCATAGATATTAATTGAACCATATAGTCTAGAGTATTCCAACTATGATAAACTATATCGCTATCTGTAGCACTGATAAAGTCGACAGATAACACTGACACATATTCATCAAAAGTAGGTATATCATACTGATTAGATACTTTAAAACTAGTCCTATCTAAACCTGTTAATGACACATTGTCAAATATGATACTATACTCTCCTGATATTAAACTACTTAAATCTAACTCTATTGCTGTACCTAAATTGCTTATATTCTTAAGCAAGCATCTCATAGCATTGAGAGTAGTCAAATTAGTTATAACAACTTCGTCTCCATCTAATGTAACACCATTAAACGTGGCAGGATATTTTAAAATTGATGTGCTCATATATTATTTTTATTATTTATGATGTTGTCATACTCCCACCGTCATCTCTCTCTAGAGTGGTATCTCCACCTATTGATCCTCCTGCAATTAATAGATCGTAAGTTATGCCATCCAATATAAATCCACCAGAATCGATTTTAACCATACCTCCTTGACCTTCATAATTTCCTAATACATATATATAACCTGATGTATTCAGTTCTATCAACATTGATTTAGATGCCTCTTGTGCAAGAGTCCTAGTATGTAAAATTTTGGTATAAGATGGCTCTAATCCTACTGGTAATTTACATATAACTTGTCTAGTAGTTATATTGGCTGTACCTGCTGAATATTTTATATTACCTTTTAATCTCCCTATCCTGTTTCCATCAACTCTAACTGATGCAGGATTTGATGTAGAGGATGCATAATTAGATGTGAAATTAGTAAAGTTTTTTGACACTGTCATATCTGAAAAAATCATAGCCAACTGACCAGCAGCTTCTGAATCAGTCATGACATACCATTTATCAGAATATTCAAACATAGTTATCTTACTACCTTTGCTAAAAAGTACATTAGCAACAAGTGAACTATTAGGAAACAGATTACCCAAACTATTTGATAAGACTACTGGTTTCTGATAACCTACTGATCCTACTCCATTAGTAAATGTTAAATTTCCAGATAACATTAATATATTAATAGTAGCTATACTACCTGTTGCATTGCTCTCTGTAATAGATACTCTATTTATTGTTGCTGTAGATGTACCTGTAAATATATATAGATTAGAGTGTGAGTCTAAGTATAGAGTATTACCTGAAATGGCAGTATCAGTAATTATTATGAAGTGTTGACGTATTAAATGAGTTAAATTAATAGTCTCATCATACTTTATTAGATTACCCCATGAAGCAGATGACAACATATTAAAAACATTATCCTCCATATAATCCATAGTATTAGTTATACCAGTAATATTCCCTGCAGATATGGATAACTCTGCAAACTTTACATAAGTTATCTTATCAGGAGTTCCTGTATAATCTATACCTCCACTATAAAAAGGATTTCCTACATCTATTAATACCCATTCATAAGTCAAACGATATTCATTATGAGTATCGAAAGCAGTACCTGATGTAGGAGTAAACTGCAAATTAGTTGCATCATCACTACTGGTAAATCTAACTTCTGATATCTTAAGCAATAATGAACACCCTGTTGATTTGGATGTAGGAAATGTAATACCTGACACAGTTGATACTAAATACTGTAGCACATAATCACCTGTTAATATAAATCCAGGACCAATATATAATAATCCGTCTGTATATGGACCGTGCTGACCAAGCTGACCTACAGATAACTCTAACCCTACTCTAATAGAACCTATACCTATATCTACTAGATTACGTATTTTCTGAATTAATAATTCTGTATTTATATTCTGAGCATAATCAGTAGGTATAGCAGGATCCTGTAATTCTTCTACTTTATTTACACCACGTGCACTAAATTTATAGAATAAAGATGTAGGAGTACCTAGGTCTCCAGTTTCTATTAAAGGTGTTGTTGCCATCTAGTTTTATTATTTGTGAAAGAAAAAGTTATACTGTTAGACAGGATATTGGGAAATGGTATTAGATAATTAGTAATAGTATCTTTAATAAAATCTTCAATATCCTGATTCCAATCTAGTGTGATATTTAGTGTAATCATATCAGACAGAGGGTTTTCGAAACTACCACTCTGATCAATAAGCCTAGGTATTATTTCATAGTCTGATTTACCTGATGCATCGAATTGATTTCCTACATAATGATTAGTTGCAACAGGAGGAGATGTAAAAGGTGATGCATTATAAGCCATAGATGTATCCCAACAATTAGAGTAATTAGGATTAACCTCACCTAAAACTGAAACTCCGTTTGTTGAACCTTCTCCATTAAAGTATTGAAAAAATGGATACGTTCTTGCAAAGTATGGTATACTTATACTAGCACCTTCATCACACAACAATAGTCTAAGATAATACTCAATACACTTAACTGTTCCTCTAATACTATCTATCAATGCTATATTCTTACATATTAATCTCCTAGCTTTCTTATAAGTTTTTCTATATAAGTATAAAGATAACACATCTCCACTAGGCTCAATAAGTACTATATCATTATAAGATTTACTATAAATAGGTCTTATAATATATACTCCATCATTAAGTACATTTGCCTGTGCTATATAGTCTAAAGTCTTCAAGTCATGAGTTATAGTCATAACAGGATACTGAACACCGGATGTAATCTTATGAGTTCTAACACTACTGATTAAAGGAAATTCAGGTATTGGTATTCTAAATACTTCAGATATTATATCTAACACACTATCATCACACTTATCAAAATCTATAAGATTGATCATAGATTTAATAGTATCATTCTGTTTAGCTATTAAATAAGTTATTATTTTAACTAACACAGATGTTTTACTATCTAGTGTAGATTTTATCTTATCAGGTATTGAATTATATATATTATTGTTATCAAACAAATATTTTTCAATATCTGCTATAGTCTCTATACTTGAGTTTACTGATATTTTCATATTCTTATACCGCAGTTATGACTAGTGTTGATTTGTCTTTATCAAAAACTTGATTACTGGAAAGCAATACTTTGCATGATGCTAACATTATATCAACACCATTAAGTGTTGCAGTATAATCAAATATTTTATTACAACTTTTAATTGCAGTACCTATATCTTCTCCAGTTAATGAGTCATTTAAATTATTAACCCATAAACCATTATCATCAATTGCTAATGGGTCTATTAGATTATAAATAATAGTAGATAAATCAGATTGAATTTCAACATTAGTATATCCTGTCTTAGCTTTATAACTTATAGTTATAGCTATTGCTAAATAGTTTGGAGCATATACATTTACTCCCCATCCTATAGATAATCTAGCTAACACTGCATCTTCTACATCATTTAATATAGACTGATTTGGGACTGATCCACTATTTGGAATTATTACTATATTTATCAGTGTACCAATATTTGAGATACGAGATCTAGCTACTCCGTCTAAATTAGTAACAACATATTCTATCTTAATAAGATCATCCAATTTACTATAACGACCTCCTAACATAGGTACTGATCTCCTCATATAATCTACAGACTCTATATCTTTACCCCCATATGACTGAGACTCATTATAAAATTTATCCAAAACTACAGACAATGTGACAGGTACTGTTTCAGATACTGTCACCTGATTTATATCTACAATATTCAAACCTCCGCCAACTCTGTAAGATACAGTTATCTGACCGTTAGAGTCTGGTTTTATTCCTAGATTTCCATCTGGAAAACTTGCATACCATGTTCCATCAATTGACGGACTCAACATAAATATTTTGTCAGTTATTAACCCATATGCAAATGTATCTACTAATTCATAATGATCTCCGTTATACACTACATCAATACCATAATTAGAATAAATTCCAGGTACCTCATTTATTATAATATTTTGATCAGATATATAATCACCTGAAAAGTCTAATCCATTATGATAAAACTGATATACTTTAGACTGACCCTCAGTAAACTCTTGTACAACGAAATATTTAGTTATAACTGAACCATTAACTACTACACTATACTTATAACTTCCTGGAGTAAAAATAACACTGGTAGATGTTACTGCTTTTAATACTCCATCAGTATCAGTATAATTAGAAACATAGTTTGATCCTGAATTTGATACAGTAAATGCTACAGTATTCTCAAAATAATTTTTAGTTATAGTACTACCTTTAGTAGATACTTTCATTTCATATGCTACAACATTAATACTACTAGTTGGCAAAGATATCAAATCAATCCTAACTAATACTCTGCAAGGTTGTGCTGTACGTTGTCTATATAACTGGTTAAATGCTTGTAATTTAACACTATTAACATCTACTGCATCTAATATAGATCTTGCTTCTAATGCCAAATCATTTGAGAAAACATTATGTTTCTCAGTAAATGCAGCAGACAACTCTGCTAAATATACACCTACATCATTCTCATCATCAACATTCCAATCAGGTAGTAGTTTACTAGTGATAAGTTTGAACTCATCAACCATTGACTGATATGTAAGAGAGTTTATTATGATACGACGATTACTCATTACTTGTTTGTATAATTAAAACCTATTGAAACTTCTCTTTGATCTTGATTTATAGAGAGATTATTAACTGATAAGTAATTCTTCATATATTTATTCAATAACTCTTTTAATTTATATACTGTATTAACTACTGCTGCATCTCCTGACTCACTTTGTTCTACTCTTGATAACAATGATCCATAATCAAAATGTGTAGGTCTCTGTAACGGTATAAAATCCATTAATAAGTTTAAACGACTATTGTTATTTTTATTTACTCGTCTCATAGACAAAGTTCCATTAGTCGTTAAAGACAGAGGATAAGTTAAATTAAACATACATTATGATATAAATGGTTGTTGACTATTATCTGCAGCATTAGCTATTTCAGTTGCTAAAATAGCTGCTCCTCCATCCATAGGAACTGGTACTGGTGTAACTGGTGAGAATATGGATGAAGAAAAATCTATAAAAGCACGTTGAGTGATTTCATCAATAACTGCTTGTGCTTGTTGATTGCACATATTAGTTAATAATTCATCCATTTGAGAAGCAGTTAAATCATTAGATGAATCAATAGCACTCTTGTATGTAGTCCATGCATTTTTAAATGCTGTTCCTAGTATATTAACATCCATTGCCATATTAAATATATTTAATCGTCTAAAACTTTAGGGTGAACAAAAATTGCACTACTATAATTACGAACTTTCAGCATAACTTTACCTCCATTAGAATTATTACCTAATGATGTATTTCCTTCTATCGATATAAATGTACCAATACTACTTGCACGATCCTGAACAAATATTCCTACATGATCAGATTTACCGTCTTTATCCCAATCAAAAAATATCAGATCTCCAGACTGAGGTGCAGTAGTAATCTCTTTTGATTTTTTAAAATGATTTAAAGCTGAAGGACAATAATGCATACCTTTATCTGAATCAATTTTTCCTAATGGAGTTTTTGATTGATCAAATACCCATGACACGAAAATAGCACACCAGGGAACCCCATTCATGCCATACCATTCTCCATACTTCTGAAGATTTGAATCATTAGGAGTTTCTGAATATCCTAATTCAGTAATTGCTGTTCTCAGTATATCAGTTTGTTTCTGTAACATATCTATTGATTTTTAGCTAAATATTTATTAGGTTGTGGTAATGTAGCGACAAACTCAGACATAGTCGTAGTATCAAATGGAGCAGGTACACCCATATTTCCAAGAACAAATGTAGCTTTAAACTTATCCAACCAATCAACTAAAGGTTTCAGTACTACAAATTCTCCATTAATCTTTACACCATCCTTATCCATTACTAATGAGTTATTGTTAACTCCATCACTTATAGTAATATTCTCAGATCCTTTGGTACGATCTAGTGTAAAAATAGTTCCGTCTGAGTGTTTTATAACAAATGAATTCTGATCATCTTTATCATCAAAATACTGAATCCAGTTTTCTGTGAAAACTACTCTACGATATGCATAATTAGTCATAGCATCATCTGGTAATTGATCTTTGTATATACAAAACCCTACCCATACTAGACGAGACTCATTATTAACAGTATCACAATAAATACCTATTGCATTACCGGTATCAGTTGGTTTTGCATACTTAGATATCCACTCTTTAGTTGGTACACGAAATTCACCAAACGGAAGTAACGGTCGTGACCATCTTACCTTGCCTAAATGTCTAACCCTAATCCATCCGAGATGATCAGGGTCACTCTCAAAAAAATCATCCCCAACTAACTGACACTCTATAAGTCCCATAATTACTATGTTATAACTCCTTATTTACCATGCTAAATATCCAAGTGTCATAGAAAAAGTTCCACCTAGTGAGTAACTTATACTCACTAATTTAAGTTTACATCTGTCCAGACCTGAATCCTTCTCAATTCCGAATCCCATATTATAACAATAATATGTTCCAAACTGTCGTACATAAATATTACCGTAGGTAGTGAACTTAAGATTAGGTTGTCCTGCAAGGAACGGAGGATTCGCTCTAGATTTTGAATTGTCAACATGTACTACATCTGCTTTTTCCCAAAACTGTTTACAATCTTCCCAAGTTACAGTATTAAGATTAAAATTACTAATAAAATCTTCAGCTGCTTTGGTAAACATCATCTCTTTCTTGAGAGTATATTTATCATAACCTATCTTAGTTTCTCCTTTATCATCAGTAGCATCCTCTATCCTAAATCCTACAGCATGCATATTACCTTCTGAATCAGTACTAACATTTGTTAGTCCTCCCATCATAGTACCTGCATCCAGATCATAGGACGGATTCTTCATAGGTAGTGCACAGTCAGGTAACCATGGTTGTACGAAATTAATAGGAGTTATATAATATAGTGCTGGAGGATTTCCTAGTGCATCAGTCCTATGATAGTAAAAGTGAATACCTTTAATACTCTTCTTTTCTATCTTTGAATCATCAGTTGATTCATTCTTAATAGCTTCACGTGATATGAAATAGAATTTATGATCTTCATCAATCCACATATCAGCTTGATAATCAGAAGCTAAATTACCCAAGAAATCCCAGTCTGATAAATTTTCTTGTACTAACTCCTGATCTCTGCCATCAAATGACGGTTCTATAACTTGACCTTTATCATCCTTAATACCTGTAACTATACTTCCTACAGATATATCATCATATCCTGCAATAATCTTTTCAATGACAGTCTTCAAAGTTAGAGACTGACCTGTCTTTTTAATAGCCCAAGATCTATCATCAGCTTTGGTAGGTTTACGTACCTGAGCACCAAACTCATCAGTAGTTTTAATATCTTGACGATAAGCACAAGGGTATACTTCATTACGTTTTATAGTAGCAAGTTTACTAGAATATGAAACACACGAAAATCTCATAGAGTTTCTACCTGTATCTGCATACTCTGGAGAAGACTGTCTTATTATTCCTCTAAACAATGGACGATAATTTCCACTACCCTGATACCCTCCAATTATCTTAACCATGACCCCGTACATCTGAATAACTTTAGCAGATGGACGAATAGGAGGTTTAACCACGCCAGGAATAGAGTCATCATCATTATAAATAGAAAAAGATGCACTAGGTACACTACCATAAGGATAATCAATACCTATATCACCATTGATACGATCAGGAGGAACTCTGCAGTATCCATCACTATCTACCTGAATGCCTTTTTTAGCTAAATCTTTTCTTTGAGTATCAGATAACTTGCCATTCTTAGGACCTTTTATCCATACTTCACGAAACGGTACTAAATTAGCTAAATCCATATTATAAACTGAATACTCTGTTACTATTAACTTCTTGTGATAACTGATTACTCATTATCTTCGGTAAATATATAGTATCTGGAAATTTGGGTGACATGCCATATCTTAATATAGTATCATCTTCATATGGAACAACACACTTAATTCTTACACCAGATTCTTGTATATACAATGATTTATAATTAAACAATGCAGGATAATTATTACTTGAGTGTATATTAATTAATATTTGAGTACTGTCATTAAGAGTAATTTCAGCACTAAACTTGTACTTACCAGTGTATGCACTTAAACATGATATAATAGTATATGCTAATTGATCATGACCTGATCCAGAAGATGACGACCCAACACTCATTAAGCCAACTTTAATCTCTACAGCACCACCTGTATATGAAATAGTTTTATCCAACTTAATTACAGTATAACAAGGTACTGGAAGTATCTGATAACTATATGATAATGGATTCTTCAAATTATTATTTAAATAAATATCAAACCATTTATCAACATCATCATATATTAACGAAGACAGAGTATTCAACATAAAATGTTTACATACTTGATCTAATAAATCAGTTGAAGATATAGCATTATAACTAGTAGTCCTCTGAAATTTAGTCAGAATATTATATTCAATATTATTAGAATCAATGTAAGTATTAAATTTTAACATTATGCTAAATTTATTTCTGTAGACTGAACCGATTGACTATTTGATACCAGACTAACTGAGCCATTATTTGAAATGTTCTTATTCAAGAATGACAGTACTCTTGTTAGTCTGTCTTTGTGTTGTTCCTCTGCATAAAAACCTAACTCTATAACTTTTAAACTAATTCTAACTGAACACCTGGTAGGAACTAATCTATCATTATGAATATCTTCGGATATTGGTGCACTAGTCATCTTGCATCTAAAAATACGTTTACCATAATGAAAGAAACAATCAGGAGGAGCAATAAAATAAGGGTCTGACTCAAGATCATAAATATCATTTATATCTACATTAGTTCCTAACATTTTATTTAATGTAACTCCTTGTTTTATTCTAGGTGCTGGTCTTAGGAATGTCTCAATACATGCCATCTGAGGTAACACTCCTTGATCTGGATCATATTCCTTGCCTTCTAGATTTTTAAGAAAGAATTTACTAATTGCTTTGTCTTGAGTGAGATCATCAATTAAATTTTTAGCTATTTTATCAACTGAAGTTTTACCATATAATACTTGAGACATAATATCTTTTCCAGATATACCACCTTCTTCTACTACATTATACATCTTCCCATCTTTACCTTTAACTAGCTTACCTTGTTTATGTTCATTTTTAGTCGCAGATACAGGTCTAGCATCAAATGCAATTTCAAATGATATTTCAAAATCTCCACCTGATGTCCATAATTGATTAACTTGATCAAATCCTGATACTAAAAATGGTGTATAGTTAGTATTTTTAGTTATACTTATCTTTTCAGGATTAAACTGAAAAGGTAGAAATATACCTAAATCTATATTAGACAAATATCCTCGTGTGAAACTACCTGGACTATTGTACATAACTACTGTTGATTACCATATGGATTTCTTACTTTAACAGGACCTGTACCAGCAAATGAACCTGCCTTCTTGCTATCTATCATAATTGTTCCCATAAACATTACATTTCCATCTTTAGATACACCACTTGACATATTCAAATCAGACGCATCATTTATTGCTGATGCTAGATAATTCATAGACTCTGAGGTCTCTTTTGATTTATTAACTATATCAAGTGTTGCTTTATTTATTTCATCATCTCCCGACATTTTTTCCGCAGTACTCATAACTGATATCAGTACTTTCTCTCTCTCTTTATTTTTTTGTACTACTTCTCCTAACAGTTCTCTCTTATAATTCTCGTATTCTTTTGACTTCATCTTCTCTACTAGTGCTAATCTCCTTTCACCTTCTTCTCCTGCCCAAGATAAATCTTCTTTGGTAGCTTTACCTCTGCCCTTTGCTAAACGTGCTTTATCAATTCTGTCTTTAACAGCTTTGGTAGTCTTATCATAACTAGCATCTAATTCTAATCTCTTAGTTGTGAGTTTTTCAGTAACTTCAGCTAAATCTCTGGCTCTTTGTTCATTCCTGATGTTCTCTATAATAAGTTTGTTAATATCTCTCCTGACTTCCTTTTCATGATCTAGTAGATCATTATAAGTATCATAACTATTTACTATATCTGGAAACATATCTTTCAAGGTAGAGAATGCTTCATTTCTTGCACGTTCAGTAGACTGATTATTCTTTAAAATAGCAAAGTACTTTTCAACTTCTGTATTTTGATCTCTAAAAGTAGAAGTTATAGATTCACGTAATTCTTTAGACGCCTCTGCAGCTTCTCTGGATTTCTTAGTAAATATATCATACAACTCTTTCACTCCTGCTATTAATAATAATATCATACCAAGAGGATTAGACATAAACATAGTTTTTAAACCACCAGCTATAGCTTTAATAGAACCAAGTGCCATAGTACCAAACTTACTAAAAACAGTTGTTGTTGTCGTGGTAGTAACTGCTATATTTCTCATCATTCCTCCTACATCTACCTGTTTCATAACAGTACTAGTAACAGACAAATTAGTATTAAATGCCTTTACATATGATACTCCATCTTTAAATAATTTAACAAATAAATCTCCTTTTAATCCTAATTTAGCAGTTGTCCATAAAACTAACATTGCTGACGTCACTCTGCCTATAACTTTACCCCATGTTTCCCATTTACCTTTAACATCATCCGACCCTGATCCTAAAATACCAAATAATTTTAATATAGCTTTAGCACCATCAATAATCCATCCTACAGAAGTTTTAAATATTGTCCAGACTGGACTACCTAGGAATCCTGTAACTATGCCTGATAATAATGCAGTAAGTCTAGCTTTCATTATCTCCCAGAAAGTTAACATAGGCATTACAGTATTCATAAAGAAATCTTGACCATTCTTCTTCATAGGTCCAAATATCATATCTAGCCCAGATACTGCTATCTTTCTTAGATCATCAAAGAATCCTATAATTGATCCAACAAACATTCCTATACCTTTTGCTACTCCTTCAATAACTGGTCTGTATTTCTCTATGATAGAAACAATATCTTTTAAACTTTCACGTACTGCATGTATCAATCCTGAGTCCTCTGTACCAACCATCTTTTCCTTAAAGATATCCCAGAAACTAGCAATCTTACCTTTTAATCCTGCAATACTATTTTTCTGTCTTTCTATGGTATCTTCATACTTCTTACCCATTATACCAAGCATTGCATTGATACGTTCTACAGACCCTCTCGTAGTACCAACCATAGCCTTTTGCATTTCACCAAATTGTTCTCTGGTTACACCTAGTGAATTATTAAGACTATAAAAATCATCAATAGTTATATAAAGTTGTCTTGATAATCCTCTGAATGTACCTTCAATATCGCCAATACTCTTTCCTTTACCTAATGCTGTTGCTGTAAGAGATGTAATATCTAAACTACGTATGTCAGTTCCTAAAGACCAATATGTTTTAGCCAACTCGTCTAGATCTTCTTTAGCTACAGGCAAATCTGTAGTCATCTTATTAATCCATTCTACAGTAGCCTCAGCTAACTTATTTGACCCAGATATATTGGCTAAATCAGTTAGTCTTTTATCAAATGTTTCAGCTTCTTTATTAATAGATTCAAATGTTTCTTTTAAACCATAAAAACCAATAGCAGATAATACAGTAGTCTTAAGCATATTAAGTCCTTTATCAAGTCTCTTAGATACTGCATCTAAGGATTCTAAAGACTTAGCCATACGTAGAGAAGGATCTGTTATCTTATCAGCTACGTCAAAAGCATACTGGAATTGTTCTATCTCTGGCATTATCTTCTACCTAATGAGTTTATTAAACCTTGAAACATACTTCTGAAAAAAGAAGCACCAATTTTTAATAATTCTGCTTTATACTTCTCTCTTTCTTCTGAGTCTTTAACTATTATACTATACCACATATCAACTCTGTCTAATGGCATAGTATCAAGATAACTCTCAGTCCATCCATAATTAGAAAAGATGATATGATATTTGAATAAAATACTTACCTCTCCTACATCCTCTAACACAAAATCTATTAACTCGGGAACAGGTAAATAGTCGATACGAAAAAACTTATATCCTCAGAACAATTCCAACATATCTTAGTTAGTCTGGTATCAATGCGAGGAATTTCATTCATAATATTTTCTAACTCTGCATTATCATCAGCTTCTAATTTAAGATACATAGAAGGACCAATAAGTGCTAATCTCTCAGGAGGGAATTCTAAACCATCTGTAGTCTCAACACTTAATGTACAATCTGCATAAATACGTTCATGAAACGATCCTTGATCATTAGGTTGATACCATCTCTCTTGTTTAATAGCATCACCTAATACAGGAATTCTAAATTTAAATACTCTGTATAAACTAGGGTCACTCTCCTCTGATGATACAAATTTATAACCTGTTGGTAGTGTGACTTCTAGTATACGATTGAAATCTAATTTGTCTGGAACTGTGAATACCATTAACTCGTTAGACAAATCTAATTCAAAAGTACTCTCTCTATCACACAGTGTATTTCTGCACTTAACTTTAACATCTTTAATCTTAGATCCAAAGTTAAATATATGACCAGCAAACAAAATAAAATTAGAATCAGAAGCTGGAATTTCAGATACTATTTCTGGTAACTTATTGATATCAAAACCATTTTTAGCGTACTCGTCATAAACCGGAATATCTCCAAATGAATCTACCAGATAAGAGATTACCATACCTATCCATTTGAACGGATGATTAGCTGCTAACTTCCTATCCTTAATCTTTTTAATCTCTTCACGATTCAGTTTACGGTATGTAACTCTGCGTTCTATGTAAGACGTTTTATCTTGATTTGAAATTTCAATACCTATAGGAAGAGTATTCAAACAACTACCTATACTAACATGATTAAAATTATACATATATCTATTTTTTATTGATTAATACTAATTATTAAGACTAGGCTTGGAAGAGTTGTGATAGACGCTTATAGAGGCTTTTTAAAGCCCCTACAAACGTTTCTATTACCTAAGTTGGGCAAGGTTGCCCAGTGTTATTATTACATGTCCTAGAGCCTAATCAAACTACTCTTTCTCTTCTACTGATTCTGCCTTCTTGCTCCTTTTCTTTGGTACATCTTCAATTTTAGCATCATCAGTCACTTCAGGTTTTGACAATGGAAATTCTCTTGTCTTATAATTTTGATATTCTGAAATATCAAATTTAAGATAATTAAACTTTCCACTATCTCTCATCTCTGAAGGTAATTTATCTTTGGGTATAGTATACAATGAAAGCACGTTATCTTTTGTTACTAAAAAGATAAGCGATGTATACTGATTAATAACTGTTACTCTGTTATCGTCAGTACCTATGCTAACTGAATTCTTGAATCTTATACCTAGAGTATCTACAATACTCTTTTCAAAATTATTCATATTACAGTATTTATACTATTTCCCAAAAAGAACAAGGTATATTTAAATCAACCTCCAAAGGAGTAGATGAGTTAACATCAAAACCACTTATTGTCTCATCAGGAAACAATGCCTTATATACCATTATTCTGAATATCTCTTTCTGGAAATGGAACTTGATTATAGAAAAATTAATTTTTACTCCTGTAGTCATGCATAGTGTAACATAATTACGTAGTAATACAAAATCAGGTTTAGATGGGTCTACTCTATACTTCATAGTAATAGGTCCATAATTATGCTTCTGATCAATAAATGTCTCACTGATACCAGTGCCACCATCTACCCATTCAAAAGTACCTGATTTTCTAGAAAAACCTCCTACGTTTACGACACCTGTAATTAGTTGACCATTAATTTCGATATTAAACCCATTGGCAACTAACACGTCATCATTTTTATTACTCCTGAGATAACTCATTTTTTGTTATTTTAAATAAATGAAACATTAAGAGGACCTCTGTCAGAACTACGCAGATTAATAGATGCAGACTCAATAGTATCAACTATCCATACTACATTATCAAGAGTCAGTTGTCTTTGAGCTACATCTTGTGGAGAGTTATTTCCAGCATCACACTTAATCAATACAGCTTTATCAAAACCATACTCTTTATGAAACATACCTTGATTATAGAGATCCTGTAAAAAGAAAGATATATTATCAATAAGTTTCTTTCTGGTTTCTTCGGTATGACCTTCTTGTTCAATCCATCCTAGACTAAACTTATACGAGTCTGCGATATAATTACATGATCTTATCTTGTGTATATCATAGTATCTGTTATCAGTAGATAACATCCTAGAAGTACGAGCGATAATACCTATACCTGGAATAGATTGAAATGCATTAACGCCTACATTCTTTACGAGATCATACAACTCAGCTTCAGACAAACTAGGAGTAGTTATACCTAACGACCCTATAAATGCACCATCATATCCACCAGGAGCTATATGAGGAAGTCCAGCTTTTTCAAACATCTTACGAATCCATCCTGCACCATAATGAGCAGCTACTGCTGGTATCGTTCTGATATTAAAATCTGCATCATAGATTTTCTCATAACCTAAAAATGCACTGAGATTGCTACGTTTACGTAACAGTGTAGATATACCTGATGCTTTAACTGCTGTCAATGATGTTTTATCGAGATTCAAAAGACCTACAGCAGTTGGACAATTACTAGTGATAAATGAATCAAGAGATATACCATAACTGATAAGATCAGCATCACTAGCTAACTCTTCAGCTAGCATAATTGCAGAAATACGAAGATCAGAAGTTATTGCAAACAAACCATGACCATTATCAGATGTACCTACATAATCAGACAGAGCAACAGTAGACCCACTATCAGCACCACCAGTCAGTGACTGAATGCCATTAGTGACATCTATCAAACCAGCACTAGCACCTGGTGTAGTCATAGTCAAATACATACAAGCTGCATCCATCTTAGCTTTCTGATTTAGAATACTCATGCCAGAGATAGATGACCCAACTTTCTGATAATCTCCATCAACCAACTTGTATACAGTAAGTACACGAGAGGTAGGATTATTACCATCTACAGATATATCATAACCAATACCATTACCCCATGCCCCAGGATCTTCATCACCGAGATACCCTGCACTAAGTGTAATATTAGTTGTACCTGCACATTTAAATCCAGCAGTAGGATCTACTACTGGTTTCATAGTGCCTGATTGTGATGAAACATATGTTGCTAGAACTAATATTTTGGACGACGTAGTTCCAGTTAAAACCTCATATGTTGCGTTGTAATCAGATGTACCTGCTACAACTATATAGTCTCCTGCAACTACTGTCCCACTAGTTACAGCAAGACCTACAATACCACTACCTTCATTAGAAACAGCAGAGAAAGTAACAGTAGAAATAGCAGGTAATATACCACCATACTCAGTTACATATAATAAAGAAGATTTGCTAACAGATAATGCAGACAATCCTTCATTTAGTGCAGTATAAACTTGATCTACTGTGAGATTTGAATATGTCTCAGTTATAGTAGAATCCCATGGAGAAGCAGGTGTAGCAGTAGGAGGTGTATATACTATTGTCATATTTACAGAACCAGTAGTACCTGCAGATATAACTAATGTTACAGAGCCACCTGCTCCAGTAGGAACGTCAGATCTTAACATAAACAGAGTACTACCAGATAAAAATGTATCAGTTGCGACTACATCACCTGATGCAGCAATACATCTTATACCATAAACATTAACACTATAAGGATTCGCATTATCGAATATCCTGTGAAGAAATAAAGCACCATTTTTACCTGTTACAATATTACCTAGTAATTCGTCAGTTTGACCAACACCAGTAATTTGCATAGCTTTATTAGGTACACCTCTGACTGATTTCAATAGAACAGCTACATTCGTGAAATTAGCAGGAGTTATCATAGGAGCCATTGATGTATCCTTTTGGAATACCTTAAGTCCTATAAAATTTGCGTTTGGCATATTTACTTGTTTTTATATAGATTATGATTTCATTATATTTACTATATACTTATTTTATTTCTTTAATGGTTTTATAATTAGTTGTCTATCAGATATCATAGTCCTGTAGTATCTACTCTTCTTTACCCATAACGGTATCGATAATATTGGTATATTTGCACCTTTTCTTATCACATAAGGTTTTTGATCAGAACTAGGAACTTCGTAAAATGAAACATCGTTACCACACTCATTAAAAACACACATCAGAGGACCTTTAGTTTTTATATTTTCTTTTACACTCTCTTCTTCAAAATCTTTCATTTCTTCAACCTTCTCTGATTCTAGTATATCTGCTAATAAATTAAGTTTGTCATAATCAGTAAAAATAACAACCAACTCATCCCATTTACCTTCATATAATTTATCGAGAGTTATAGCATACTTACCTCTGCCAGACTTGGAGAGTATATCATTTTTAAATGCAACTTGTAATAAGTTCTCTGCATCTTTTGGATCTACTTTAGGTTTGTCTGTTTGATGATTTTCTTCATCTTCAGTTAGTTGTTCTTTATCACTCTCACTAACTTCAGATTTAGATTTTTCTTTGTTAACTTCACTCTCAGACTTACTCTGACTAGTTTCACTGACTGATTTCTCATTAATCACTTCATTTAACTTTTCTTTTGATTTTTCCATAACTACTAACTATTAAAAATTAAGATTCATAATTAAGATTATAATTAAGATTATTAGGAATAGCTACTGGCAAATCTAGATCTGCATCAGGTATTTGGTCGTCAGTCGCTAATATATTTAAATTTAAAGTTTCAATACTCATTGTGTCAGTCCATTCGTCAGTATATATCTCCATTGTAAAATCAAAAGTTATATCTGCTTGGAAATAATTATTCTGGAAATCTTCAGTAGTTACTACATCAGTAATATATATATACTTATAATCTGGATTTCCATCGTTAGATGTTAAAGATGTACATATTATACGTTGACCATTAATTTTAGGAAATACTAAATTTTGAAGACCTGTTACACAAGAGTTATGAACAGCAAAAGTATCAGATAACGCAGTTACTCTGAACTGAAATTTATGAGCTATTGGTGCATTATTAGATACGAAATCTACTCCGTCTCTTATCGACTCTGTATAAGCAGATTGTCTATTTAAATCCTCAATAGGAGGAAATGGTCTTATAACTATTATAGGAGATTCTTTAAGAGTTTTTACTCTCTCATTCTCATTATAGAATAGTACATGTATATTAAAATAATCAGTACCATTTAATTTTAAACGTAGTCTATCTTTAAATGTTCTCATAAATAACTCTGATACAGAATCTATCCTAGTTATTTCATTTAATAATAAATTATCATTATTATACTCAAGTTGAGTTATCGGTGATCCTATCCAAGTCATCTTTATCGCTTTTTAACCATTTAACAAATACCTTCTTTGTATTATTAACATATCTAAATGGACGAGTCATTGACATATAACTTCTAACTGGAGTAAACAATGGTCTAGCTGGAATGTTCTTGGTTCCATACTCCATAAATTTAATAATATCATTAATCAATATATCAGTATCAGAGTGAACTGTATCTACTGGAGCACCTACATAATACTTATTATTTTTATCTTTAAATATCTCTAAAGATCTATACAACTCTCCTGTAGACATCCATATTTTAGTACTTAAACCAAATCTATTTTTATATTCTAAATAAGATGGTGATAAAGGTTTCCATGGTAAATCTTGAGCATCAATATGGTCTCTAATTTTTTTTAAAAACAACTCTGCTTCAGATCTAGAGAAGTCATCATTAAACTCTTTTACCTTTTCACCTACTCTCTTTAACTTATTTATAGCATGTTTGAAGTTAGGTATCATCTAAATACACTACTTAATTTATCATGTTAAAATAATATAATACATAGACGATTGTCACGGCGAACAATAGCCCTTTTCCGATTAGGATTAAGGTATTCGTTATGAGTTTTTCTGAAATGCTTGTTTTGCCTTTGTAAAATATCGGCCAGCCGTTTACAATATTAATTGTCATGTCGTAAATAGTCCATGCCAAATTAGCCCAAATAAGACTTGCTAAGACGATTTCTTTCCACCCCGGCCACATCGCCCATATTGTTATCGCAAGTGGGAACAGTCGCATAATAGCCCCCAATGCGTGCCAAATATTTGAATCCAGCCTCTGGTGTCCATTTAGTTCCCACCTTAATACGAATCCCTCTCTTAAAGAAATTACGAACATGAAAAGAATTAAAATAATTATGTAAATCATACGATTCCCTCTCCTGTTTTTATCGCCTCTTCAAAAGCTGCTGATTCTTTCCCTTTCAACTTATGTCGTGCAATGATGATTTTCAGGTGTTCATTATTACGTTGAATTATTTCTTTTTCTTCGTCTGTTAATTTCTTTCCTTTAAAAGAGTTAATCAGATTAATGCTATCCTGAGCATCTTTTAAATCTTTTTCTTTTTCCATAGTCTTAATTATCAAGCTGTTTCCACAAAGGCGGTGCGCCTGCGATTAATCCGTAAAAATGACCATTAAAATACCTCATCATCCCGATATTAGCCGTTGAACCTGCTCCGGTTGTGTCCTGCCCAGTGATTTTAGGAGAAGCAATTATGGTCTTAATGATATTAGCATCTCCAAGCGCTACCGTGTTGCTCCCAGCTCCAGTTGCATTATAACCAAAAACATTTTCGTTTGTAACTGATTCAGCAGAAACCTTAGTATTGGCACCGAAATAAGTTGAATTATTGAAAACCTGTGCGCCTGTTAATCCGTCACTTAAATATCTTCCTGCCTGAAACCCGTTAGCCGTCCAGTTGATCCCGGTGGTATTGGAATAGCCTGCAGTATAACCGTTAGCCGTCCAATTGCTCCCGGTGGTGTTGGAATAGCCTGCATACATCCCGTTAGCCGTCCAGTTGCTCCCTGTGGTGTTGGAATATCCTGCCAACATCCCGTTAGCCGTCCAGTCGCCCCCTGTGGTGTTGGAATAGCCTGCCCGAGACCCGTTAGCCGTCCAATTGCTACCGGTGGTGTTGGAATATCCTGCCTGACACCCGTTAGCCGTCCAGTCGTTCCCGGTGGTGTTGGAATATCCTGCCCGTAACCCGTTAGCCGTCCAGTTGCTCCCGGTGGTGTTGGAATATCCTGCC
>Ga0257141_1000003_pt1 | contig 40461 bp, 56 predicted proteins | sample saktaT_17_FD_193544 | JGI IMG/M metagenome (GOLD analysis project Ga0257141, IMG submission 193544) | Metatranscriptome of saline water microbial communities from Sakinaw Lake, British Columbia, Canada - sak_2011_1_27_36m (Metagenome... | ecosystem: Environmental > Aquatic > Non-marine Saline...
GTGGTGTTGGAATATCCCGCATACATCCCGTTAGCCGTCCATTCGTTCCCTGTGGTGTTGGAATATCCTGCCTGATACCCGTTAGCCGTCCAGCTGTTCCCGGTGGTGTTGGAATATCCTGCCTGATACCCGTTAGCCGTCCAGTAGTCCCCTGTGGTGTTGGAATATCCTGCCTGATACCCGCTGGCCGTCCAGTAGTTCCCTGTGGTGTTGGAATATCCTGCATACATCCCGTTAGCCGTCCAGTTGCTCCCTGTGGTGTTGGAATATCCTGCCTGATACCCGTTAGCCGTCCAGGCGTTCCCTGTGGTGTTGGAATATCCCGCAGCATACCCGTTAGCCGTCCAGTAGTTCCCTGTGGTGTTGGAATATCCTGCCTGATACCCGTTAGCCGTCCAGCTGATCCCTGTGGTAACTCTCCCTGCCGCCTGATAACCTAGTGCTGTGCCTCCTAATCCCGAACTTGCCCTAATCTCAATGCCGCCAGTTCCAGCCGTGTTATAAGCTGCAAAAATAGGAGAACTCATTGTCACAACAGCCTTGACAGATGTTACTGAAATTGTTCCATTGAAAATATCGGTAGGCGTTATCGTAAAGGCTGCCGTTGAAATAGTTTTTGGGCCAAAAGTCCCGGTAGTTGTAATTCCAGTAACAGACCTACCCCCAATGCTAATATCAACTGATCCGGTAGTCCTTCCTGTAATTGTCCATGAAATCTGATACCAGGTATTATTGGCTATTGTTGCTGAATGTGTAAGCGTTAACACCCCACCGCCCGATGTGTGAGCAAAGACATCATCAGGCGATTCAGTCCAACCCGCATTAACAGTCCAGCCAGCAGATGTTAATAATTCCGCACCGTAAGTCGGTAGGTTTGTTGCCAACGATCCTCTTAATGTGAGCGATGAATTTGAGTCCAAACCCATAACGGAAACACCCGTATTGTTTCTCATGTTAAACATGGGCTTTCCACCATTTGTAAAGTAAAAGTTAAAGTTACTTGTATCGGTGGCCTGTGCTAATGTCGAACGGTTCTTGTTCCAGTCGGTTTGAACAATATTCAATCCATTGACATTGGTGGCTTTAGATGTCAAAACGGAAATCCTGTGAAGGGGAGTTGTCGTTCCGATACCGACATTATCATTGATATTTTTCAGATAAGTTTTTCCCCCTGCTGATGTCCACGGTATCTGATTGGTGATATAGGTAAGCGGGAATCGTTGGGCTTCTCCATTGACCTGTGAAAACAATGTATCAGGAGAGGAATCTGTGGGTGGATTGGTTATAAATAATTTTGTGGTTTTCGTAGTATCCCCAACCGTTACATTTTTACCAACAAACACACTCCCATTATTAAAATAATGTCCACCCGATGCGGTATGTGTTATTTTATTATCAACTGAACTTAAATGTACATTAACGTCGGATTCAGAATAACCCAAATACATATTATATTTTTCAGTACCAGGTGTCAAGTCGGCGGATATGTTAATTATGTTATCAAAATATTTATTATGTATAGAGAATTCATTTGCATTAATTGTGACAGAGTCTTGCTTAATACTTATTGGAATCGTAATCTCTTTAATCGAAACATTATCTATTGTTCCAGAAAAATATCGTGAAAAATAAATATAAAAACTTTCGCTCGACGAACAAATGCCATAAAAAGTATAATCTCCGGAACCCACAACAGGTTCCAATTTAGTATTACCTAATATAACACGAACATATCCAGTAGAAGAAGTGGATACACTAAATTTAACAATGTATGCCTTTCCCGACCAAAGAACACTCTGTCTAATATAATTATCAGAGATTGTTGCACCAACATGTAATAATCCACCAGAAATAAAACAAGTCGGAGACTCAATTACCCAATCACGATCCGTACTAAAATCTCCATTCAAACACAACTCAGTTTCCAATGGCGGGAAATTAACAACTTGAAAATTATTAGTTAAAAAATTTTCGGCACCACCCCGAGAAATACTGAAATGTTTTTTATCGGTAAAATCATTATAAATAGAATAATCTAAATCTCCATTTAATCCCACCTTCCAAAAACGCGGAACGTTCTCGTTTAAAAAATAAGAAACAACGGCATTTCGACTCGATGATTCTTCATCCCCCACGGACAATCCTAAAGCCGCAGACCCTGTGGAGTTATTCACGCCCACCCCAAAACCGGCATTAACAGAACCAGAACCAAAAGTTGATTCTATTGTTCTCGTACCTTTTATCGCACGAAAATCACCTCCTATTAATAATCTCCCTTTATCTTTCCCATAAATAATATCTTCAAATATCTGAACTTTTGTAAACGTATCCACTTGATTCAAATATGCTATCTTTGATGTATCCACATGATAATATGGATCAAGTTCTAACTTAAGAGCAGGAGAGATAGTAACATATGTAAGATTTCTAAAAACAGTAGCCAGACTATCGTTAGGACCTACAACAGCAGTTAACTGATATAATCTTAATATACCGTTATTACCTGCTGAATCTACTAACTGTATTAATCTGCCTGCACCTAGTGATCTGCCAAAACGTTGATTTATACTGTCTCTTTTATATACATAGCTATCTTGTGACCATACCAATAATGATAACACTAACAACATAAATGTAATAAATATCTTCCTCATATTATTGTATTTTTATTATAATATCAATATCCGCACTACTCCAATTAGATGACCATATAAATATATCTTCATCTACAGAACCAACAGCGTAATTAATAGGTATATAAGTAGTAACATAATCTAAAGGACTACCTACTGGTTTGTAGTTAATGGCGTAATCTGAAAATAAGTTTGCACTAGCAGCTACAGTATCTCCACTAATAGATAGTGCATACTCTGTTTTATTTCTAACTATAATACCTAAAATAACAGAATTAGCTGGTAAATTTGCTACATATGAAACATTAGAAGTAATATTCTCATGAAGTATATCTCTGATTACAGATAACCTAGTTACAACTCCATCACTATCTATAGTATACCATCCATCAGATTTAGGATAAACACCCTCATATCCTACAGGTATTACTGCTAATGGATCAGTTGATAATATCTTTAATACTAACGGTGAGTACTCCATAGTTATCTAACAAAGAAACTAATAGATTTATACTGTTCAGGTGTAATATCAGGGAAAGATTTAACTATATCTTCTCTTTTAATAAAGACTAAGGATAACTCTGTATCCTTATTTACTATTTCCTCGTAGTCAGTTATCACTGCTTTATACTTTTTAATTAAATTTAGTAATGCAGTATCAAAAGCAAACTGATTATCAATCATATACTGACTATTATCTTTAATCATTATAGGTTTATTATATGCATCTTTTAATGAGTGTAATTTACACAACTCAATACGATCTTTTTCATATAATGCATAACTCTTATATAAATCAGTTGCTACAATTATATCTAACTCTGACTGAATAACAGAAAGATTATAGACTATACTAGGTAATATATCTTTACCTGTTAAATCAAATAATAGTTTTAATTGTAATGCAAAATTAATTATAGATTTATTAGAGACTATAACTTTCTCTAAATTAGTTACAGGATTATCAATCAATTTATAGATACCAAATAACTGACCTACAGTTATATTTTTAGGAACAACACTAATATCAATTAATTCAATACCAATCTCAACACTCTCTTTTAATAGAGACTTATATTCTTCACGTTGAAGTTTTCTTAGTGATATTTCATTAGAATAATCTTTATCAAATTTAATTATTTTATCTCTAACTAAATTAATATTTTCAATATAACTACCTGTTATAGGGTTACCTTTGTCATCTTTATGAAGAAATGAATTATGATACTCTATCTTCTTATTATGATAAAGTTGATATTCTTCAGACATCTCAATTGATTTCTCAATCGCTTTTATCTTATTTCCTGATTCCATCTCTCCTTGTGCTAATACTATTCCACAAGAGAAATGTACACCATGTAATTTACTACAAGACAGTGATGAAGAGTATAAATTCATCAAATCTTCTTTTGTCATAACTATTTTCATAACTATTTAAATTAATTATTATGGAATAGGTATTGCTAAATTCCTAGTCCTTATGTACATATCAACTACTAAATCAACTGGCCATGATGGTAATATCTCTACGTATAATAGTGTGACATCATTAAGAAACTTTTTACCTATTGACAAAGTTTTTCCAGTAACATCTATTATCTCTTCATTACATACATCATAACCGTGTAGTGTAGTGCCTATTATTAACCCTGGAACTGGGACTATGGTATTAGATATAATATATATAGATGTAATTTCATGACCCCATGGTATGCAACGAGGAATCTCTGCAAAATTGATTAATTGATAATAGTAATCAAATGAACCAACTAATCTCATCTCTGAGTCTGCATCATCTTTATGATACAATCCTGCAGATTTGGCATACAGAGAAAAATACCCAGAAGTTGCTGTATCGAAATTTGAAACAAATTTCTCAAACCATATAGCTATACCGAATTTTTTATAATTAGCCATGTACAGTTATCCTATAATAACTACTTTACCTGCAGTGATAGTAGTGTTATAATACCATGTAATATCCTTTGATGAATTAATTTCAATTCTGGCATCTACTAATTCGTAGGTAGAAGATACTAATACCCATACCTGAACAATAGCTGTTGATGAAAATACACACCCATGAGTAGAGACTAGAATAGTACCAGAAGAGGCAGTAGTAATACTACCTACATAAATTTTAACTGACCCTGATATCTTTTGAAAATCAGAGATTAACATCTTCTTAGTTAAAGAATCAGTATATACTGCAATATAATCAGTGGCTGGAGTTACTGCTGTATCGGCTACCAGAGTTGAAAAATCTAATGCAGCAGTCATATAATCTCCAGCATCAACGAATGCTAAACCTGAGTTTGCAGCTACACGTAATGCACCATCATTTCCTGATCCATCTGAATAAAGATATTTAGAAACAGATGATCCTGATTTTATCTTAACTTTTTCATCAGTTAAAGCAGATGTTGACCACGATAAATTACCAGAACCATCATTCTGTAAAAAACCACTGGTAACATGGGAAGATGGAAATGTATAAGTAATATTAGCTACATCTCCTGTAGCCATAGCAAATACCATACTACCTGCATTGGTTGACCCTGATGCATTAAATAACTTTAATGTACCAGCTGTACCTTTCTTTCCTAAGGCTAAGATATTACTATTAAAAGTAAATGTATCTGAATTAGTAATAGCAACTGATGATGATGCATATAAAACACCTGTTGATACAGGTGTAACTGGCATCGCATAAGTTGTCCATGATGGAGCAGTGGTAGGTCTACCTTGTAAAATTGCATAATCTACAGTAGGTAATACTAAAGATTGTATAGCATTTTGAGTATTACCATAAAGTAATGCATTTATTAAAAGAGTAGTTGCACCTGTACCACCTTTTGATACAGGAACTGTATCTAAACCTATTGTTAAAGTGGTAGTATTTAGAGATAACGATATTGGAGATGTACCTATAAATTTAACAAAAGCACCAGAAGCAATAGGAACATCAGTATCAGTTGTAACTCTCAAATCCCAATGATTATAATTATCAAAACTAAGACCTGAATTAAATACAGTTAATAAATTAGTATAAGTTATATATTTATTAGTATTGTTTGCAGTAGCAAATGGAATTCTATCACTACCTCCTATAGTAGCAGCTGAACCTATTCCCCATATATTTAAAGCAATAGCAGTCCCACTACCTCCACCGAATGTTATAGCTTCACCAGCAGTATAATAAGATGCACCAGCTATCTGAATCCATGATGTACCGTTAAAACTCCACTGTTGGTCTGCTCTTAGTGTTCCACTCTTTATCCATACTGTATCACCATCAGTAGGTAAATCTGCACTAGTCTCGTCTCTCTGAACTGTCCATGATATAACACTACCCACTACAGTAGCTAAATATATTTTAGTATCCTCTCCAGCAGTACCTGAGTCTACTACTAACACACGCATATTATTAGTAATAGATATACCATCAACTTGAGTTCCTATATCAACTGGTAACGATGCTGATGCTGAATTTAGTGAACAATCTACTGGAGGTCTCCAGTGAATTCCATATGAAACATGTAAATCAACATACTCTTTAATAGCTTTAGCAGAAGCAAACTTATCATTTCCACCTTGTAGTCCTATAGAGCTATTACCAAATGTATCACCAGAAGATGACGCCTCAATAGCTACAGTAGATATCACACCAGCAGCAGTTAAATATGAAGCACCTTTAGTACCTGACCACGGTGCCATAGCATATTGAGTATATTCAGAAGTAGATACTAGCAACTGACCTGTTGCAGTAAAAGGTGATGCATCATCAATCTTTGGAATATAATTCCATGTACCAGCATCGTCTCCAAAAGCAAGTACATGTAATGTAGTATCTGTAGCTAACAGTCCTTCTACTGCAGTTGGTAAACTTGCAGTAGCTCTTTTATCTATTAAAGGATTAATAATCTGACTACCACCAACTAATTCTATATCAGAACCAAAATATTTTTTTGCCATTAGTTACATATAATTATACCTGACATAACCTTATTTATATTAACTATTAAATTGTCTTCATCAATATAATGTATATCACAAACAATCTCACGATCATTAAATGAATCAATAATCATAATAAACGGATACATATTATCCAACGCATGATTAACATCGATTGTGTCCATATCATTAAACAACATCACAAATCTACCACTACCACCTTCATTTAATAATCTCCAATCATTATTTACAGTACCACCTTGTATACCATAATTAACCTGTGAAGGAACATTAATTAATCTATAAAGAGAGAAATTACCAGAACCATCATCAGCTACACCACATAACATATTAAGTTTAAGTCTGTCGTAAGTTATGACATTTCTATCAGCTATAGAAAGTACCGAGTGATAACCTCCTTGTATTTCTTCAGCTATAGCTACTGGAAACTCGTCATCTACAGACTGAGGTCTTATTGGAGCTATTATTAATGTACCTATATTGTTACTCATTACTCAATTCTTATCTGAATACCTGTACCATGTTGTTTATAATAAGATCTATAAACATCCATAGTTACATTAACACCTAAAACATTTACTACAACATTATAAGTTATTAACCATGCAGTATTTAGTAATCCATTAACATAAATAGTTAATGGACACATATCATGTGGATAACAAATATAGATATACTCACTATTGCCATCTTGACTAATTGTATATGCACTAGATGATAACAATACTTTTGTATCTAACAATGCGATATTAATAGGAGATATAGTAGTCTCTGAATTAGTACCTATGAATACATTATACTGAGCAGTCACTGGAATTATGAAATTAGAAGGTGAGACTAAATCTCCGTGAACATTGAGATAGTTATTTCTAGTATTACGTTCTAATATACACTCGTAATGAAGAAAAGTATCAGGATAGTTGTCGAGATAATGTTGAGGAAAGATACGTTTTATCCTGTATATAATACTCCCAAAATTAATTAATGTATCTGGTTGAACAATATACTTATTGGGGTCTAAACCTAAATACTCTAAAACTCCTATACTTATTAATGCAGTAGCTTCAGGTAACTCTTCTAACTGAAGACGATCCAATACTTTATCCATTCTGTCACGATGAATATGTAATGGCATATATACTGGATCAAGTAAAACTATCTGATTTTGTGAACCAAATATATCGCTAGTAGTTGCTACAGTATCAACAAACCTTACATATAACTTAGGATAAGCAGCAAAGAATGCATGCCTGTCTTGATCCATGATATACGCAACATCTTTAGCTTTGGTTATCACAGTGAGTTATTTTGGAACAAATTTCACTCTATGCTGAATACCTATCGAATCATATCTACCACCATATTCTGAATTAGGTGCAGCTATATCTGCCCAAAGAGTCTCTTTAGTAGATCTATAGTCATACTGTTTCTTTAATTCTGCTAATGCTAATTCTTTAACATATTTTACAGACTTATTATCAATCTCGATAACATTAAATTGATAACTTCCTTCATACAAATAAAGTTTAGCTTTAGGTAAAACTGAGTCATCATAAAATGATTCTTGAAATAACTGTTCATCAATTAAACTCTCTATCTTGTCCATGGATAATTCGGGTTAACTTAACTGTAATTAACGTTTTTAAAGCCTTTTATCACGTCTGTAGACGTTCTAATTAGTGAAGTTGGGCAAGGTTGCCCAGTGTAAATAGAAGATGTTATAGAGGTTACAAAAGCTCCATTTTATATCCTAGTTCTTTTATTTTAGATCTAAATTTCTCACCTAAAGATTTAACTTTATCTCCAAACTCTCCTTCATAATCTGGGTATCTTGGATGTTCAGAAGTAGTCTTACCTATCCATTCACAATCTACTTGTAGAGGATATTGTGCTACTTGTTCAGGTTCATCATTTTTCTTAAGAATACCTACTTTATATTTACCACTATAAATATCAGATAATGACTGAGCTACATGAACTATCTCATATTTGTCTTTACCAACTACAATATATCCTTCAGCATCACTTACATAGACTATACCTTTTTCATATGATTCTTCAACGATCTTCTTTACATCTTGACCTTCTAATACTTTGTTGATCATAGTATCAGCAATAGATTCAATATTAGGTATAATAGGATGTACTCTGTCATCTTTATCAATATTAAAAGACATCTTACCTTTTGATGTCATTGATGTAACATCTATTGATCCATCTGGATTTTCCTGCTTAATTTCAATATCACTAACATATCTATCATTCAAATATGATCTCAATATATGATCAATTTTATTAATATCCATATCATTATACTTTTAACTTTATTTACCTTCTTCATTATCTACTATAACTCCTGAATATTTAGATATCAATTCATCTAACTCAGATTTGAATTTTGTAAAGTCATTTATACCTTTGAATGTATATGATACATCTTTAGGTTCTTGAATTTCAGTAGGATTTACTTCTTTGATAGCATCAGAATTTACAGGTTCTTTTGATACTTCAGTAGATTTATTATCACTATCATCAACTATATACTGTTTTAGTAACTCTGTTACTTTTGATAGAGTATCTTCATCCGGACATTCAATAGTCTTTTGTTTCAGATCACTGGAACTGGTTATAATACAATCTTTAAATAACTCTTTGTTCTCATCGATAATGTCATAGACATAAGGATTGTTATCAACAACTAATTTCAGACTAGGTTTATCTGTTATAGTTTTATCCTTATCTTTTTTATCATCAGTACTATCAGGGTTAGTTACTACTGATTTAATATCCTTAGCTGCATTATCGTCTGACACATTACTTTGTTCAGGTGGCATACTATCCAATGCTTCAGATACTACATTATTTACATCCTCACCTTTCTCAACTCTATCGATGAGATCTTGTATCGAGATTTCCATGATACTTTATATTTTTAAGTTTAATAAATGCCTTCCAATTTTGTGACTCTTCATTAATATTGATACCTCCAAAATTCCATATGAATCCCATTATCATATCAACACGTTGTACTCTATCAAATCCTTTTATATCACTGAATATTCTTGATAGATATTTACGTAATGATTTATCGTCATGATAAGTTACTAAGTCTGCATTATTTTTAGTTAAGATATCATAACCTGGTAACATGATAACGAATCTTGCTCTAGTTAAATCATGTCCACCTTGAGTTATCATTGCAATCGTGGTATATCTGTTATCACGATAATCATCCAGAACTTTAACTACCATTATAGTTTACGACTTATTATCCACTCCATAGCCCATAACTTGGCTTGTTTATCTAACAGTAACTTCAAGTCTTTTCCTTGAGTTTCCTTGTCTCCATCTAAAGAAATAGCAGACTGAGTACCTGGAAGATTCTTGAATCGATTACGTTTAGCACCAACTATCATAGAAGCTAATGCAAAGCAGTAATCCTTACACCACTCTTCATCTGAACCTCTAAGTTCATTTATAGTTAGTATAACATTGTTTCCAGTTAATACCGGACTGACTAGATTCAATGTAAAAGTACCATTAACATAATCAATAGTACCAACATTTGCTGAACTAGGCGAGGTTGTCAGTATCCCTACTCCGTTATCCTCGAATCTTAATATACTGTCTGATGTACGACATTTGATATAGAAGGTAAATGGATTAATATTATATAAGTGATTACCATTTGGATCTATGATAGGTTCAGATATTACTTTGTCTGACCCATTTCCAGTAAATAATATACACTCAGTGAAATATCTGTCATGAAGACATTTTAACTTTACTCTAAATGAATAAGTTGGATTTGGATTAATATGAAATACTTTGCTATCCTGATTATAACTCCACTTAGTTTTAGTTCCAATAATATCAGATTCAACATTAGTCTTTATTCTCCATGTGATATAATCACGCAGATCTATACTGGAGGATTTCTGACCTTGGGATAATGGAAAGTATTCAGATGGAAAGATGCTAGCAGGAGTTTGAATAGCTTCAGGAGGAATAAGTTGAAATACACCTCTACCTGCTACTTGAGGTGTAAGTTGATAATCTTGTTTACCTGTAACAATGGTGTAATCAGTATCGATAAGTTTAGGTCGATAGATATTGTATGTATTCAGCATACTAGGTATGAGTTGATTCCAATCATCAGTTGTCATTTCAACTGAGATAGAGTTTCCACCTAGACGTGAAAGTACATTATCTATGATTGATTGTTTAGTAAACATAGTTATACTTTAACAAAATTCCAATCACCACCGTCTTTTATCTGACCTTCTTTCTCGAAAGTTACAGTAGTATATGAAACCAAAGAATCATTCCCAATAGATACTACTTTATCAGTAAAATGTTTACCTTTATACTCTGGGTTTGATCCTACAAAAGTAGCTTCTACTCTATCACCTGATTTTGGATAATATTCTTCCATCTTCTTCATCTGCTCGTCAATCAATGATTCAACATCGAGAGATTCTTCGCGTTCTTTACCTATTGCTTTGAACTTATCAGATGTATATTCTTTTTCATTATAATCATTTTTAATCATATACTTATCATCTTTAACAGATACTATACGACCAAATCTACCATCATCAGTTTCAACTGCATCACCTATTTTATAGATCTTTCCTATCATAATCAGTTTGGATTTGTGTAATTATAAAATAACATATCATTTATCATCTCATCAATCAAATGTTCCTTGTAACTAGGATGGACTGCTATCAGATCAGCTAAACTCAGTAGATCAAGATCAGAATAAAGTTTATCAGCTTTCCAATCATACCTGGCAACTACTTTATCATTAGATAGATCGATAAGTAGAACTTCATTAGTTTTAGGATTAACTTTACCTGTCATACCTACAACATCACCTTCAGGTGTAACTTTACCATATGATGTATCTGCTATTGTCTCAATCAGGTAATGATCAGGATGTGAAAACGAATACTTCATGACTAGTCAATTTTCTCAAGTTTAAATCCTCTCTTTTTAACTTCAGCAATATAGTCTTCAATATACCATTCAGTTAAATTAACTAATATCAATGGTTTAATATAAAGATCAGTATAAACAATTTTGAGTATCTGTCCATCTTCAACGGCACGCATTAAAGTATGAGTAGATTTAACCTCTACATAATGATCAGGAAATTCAAAATCAGGATAATATAACTCATGCTTAACTCTTACAGGACCTGGTCTAATAGGAAGTTTATATCCTAACTTTTTTAAATGTTCAAGAAAATAAACTTCAAAAGTAGAGTCACACTCTATTCCTTCATAAAAAGATTTCTTTCCTTGTGACCATAATTTAATTGACTTGTCTCTGTACTCAAAATCTTTCATTCTCTCAATCATTATATCTGACTGAGCTTTTCTACCTTCAGGTGATTGCATCCTTTTTCCAAATGCTCTTTGATTTGCAGCATATGGACCATTAGGATCATTTACCTTATGTTTGACTTTACATGAGTTACAACAATAATCAGTATACTTTTGGGTATGCTTGTTATAGAATGCTGAATCAGTACAATCTGGATTTGCACATTTAATGAAGACGTGGTCATATAAAAATTCTGACCATAACTGGTGACAAGTTCTACGGATTGAATATGCTAATGACTTCTTTGGTAATTTTAATGCTAGAGCAATATCATTAGGATAAATCAATCCATCAAATATGAGATGTTTAATTAACCAGACTATATCTGCATGATAAGCATCTTGTTCTTCAGGTGGATCTAAGTAGTCATGTCGATGATTTGACAATCTTGTATCGTATACTATTGTTGCCATAATGGATGAGTTAAACTTGACACTCCATTAAGCTGTGTTAAATTCTTAAGAAGCCGTTAGCGAATTAGAAAGTTAGAAATTGGAGCATAACCCAATATTTGAATATCAGGAAATGCTCCAATAACGCCATATTTACGACTTAATAGTCTTCATTTTGAGATAATAGTTGGCATTTATGATTTTATGGCCACTGAGGGACGCCATGCCCTTACGCCCTTGGAAGTCATCCAAGATAGTTGTAGGTGTCTCGAATGCAGCAATCCATGGTGCCCATACATAACCAGCATACAAGAATTCTGGCATCTTTGCGTACATCATAAACTCTCCAACACCTAATCCAATGAACTCAGGATTGACAGTACGGAGAATAGTCCAACGACCATCGAGTACTCCAACTTCTTGGATACCACGAGTAGCTACCTGAGGAGTAGGTACAAATCTTGGGAGACCTATACCTTCCAGCATATTAGTAACAATTTCATCACCGATGAGACCATTACCAACAACCCTACCAGATTTCTTCAGTATATAAGATGAACCCTTGATAAGAGTCTCAATGAAGAAATTTCTCCAGTCCATAGCATGACCACCTGTTGGTACAGTACGATCATACTGATATTCTGCAGTATTTCTAACATCAAGAGCAACACGTGTTACAGCTTTGAAGTTAGTGATATCAATACCAAAGGCGATCTCAGCAGCAGTAGCTTTAACTAACTCACCTTCACCTTCAACACCATACTGATCACGCAGAGCATAAGCAGCAATCAAAGAGTAACGGAATCTGATTGCTTTACGATGTGCAGTTACAGGAGACGCAGTAAGTGTAAGATCAATTTCAGGAATTGCTCCAGCATCTACTTCATTATCAACATTGTAAGATGCCTCAATAATCTCACCAGAAGCTACAACAGCAGTAAATGTGATATTATATGCACCAGTAGTATAATTGATAGTACCTGTACCATCACCTACGAATACATTAGCACCATCATCAGTAAGAGTCTGAGTACCATCAGTAATAGTAATAGTACCAGGAACGATAGGAGCATAATCCAGATTAGCTGCATAATTAGCGATGGCACCAGTACCAACTCCAATAGATTCATCCTGAATCACTGAATCACCATATTGAGCATCAACGGTCTCACCCCATAATGGCTGACCAGCAGTAACTTTACCAGTAGTTGTGCCATATGTGGCTTGTAATGAGAAAATCTGAGACGTAGGACCTAACATAGGTTGCACCGTAAATGCTTTCTCTGTAGCAGTAGCTGGGAGAATAGCACGAATAAGAGGGAAGGCAAATTTATTGAAATTTGCAATTGATGTTGAAACTGTAGCTTCCAAATACTTGGTAGCACGTGACCAGTTTTCCATACAGACAACAGTAGTACGTTTTGTCCAGTTGTTATCCATATCACCAACATACTTCTCATATTTCTTATACAAATTCTCTGCATAAGATTTCATAGACTCTACTTGTTCTTTAAGTTCATTAGGTCCTCTACTCGGATCATAGTGTGAGCAACTAGGAGTAGGAAAACGATTAGCAGAGCCTCTAAAGGCTTCTACTAGCATATTCGGATCGATATACATATAACTTTTTAGTTATTTCTTCTTGAGTGGAAACATATACTCAATAACAGGATCCCTACCAGTTGTTACTTCAGGATCAGTATTTTTTGATTTCATCTCTAATATCATCTTAGATGTAGGGAGAGTGACATCCCTGATGTTAGCCATCTCTAACAAAGATTTAGCTTTCTTGTTGATATCATCAACAGTAGTGCATTGTTCTAAGATAGTCTTGGCATTATTACGTTTGTCCTTCGGAAATTTAGAGATAACAATAGAAAGATGATTCTCTACAATTTTCTTGGAACCTTTTGACAAAATAGATTCTATGATCTTCTTTGCAGCCTTTCTCTTAGAGAGCAGAGATTCTATAACTTTCTTAGCAGCATCATACCTTTTAGACTTGGTATTAAGTCCTTCAGTAAGATCTCCTTTGATAGTTATGAATTCTTCAATAATCTTTTTAGCAGCATTGTGACGAGTCTCCAAAGTAGTAAATTCAGCTTTACTGTCTGAACTCTCTCTGGTAAAATCCTTCACTTTGCTCTCGAGTGTAACATACAATGATTTCAGAGCAACATATCTTTTATTTAGCTCTTCCATCTTGTTAGCTGCATCGGATAATTTGACTCTTAACTGAGTATTTGATTCAGTTAATTGTTTGATCTCTTCTGGAGTCATATGGTTGTGTAATTTATTATTTTGTTCTTCAATAGTCTTATCAACTACAATATTAATCTTGTTTAATACTTCTTCAGTAGTGGTACTAGATCCAGGTGTAAACTCCATTATCACTTTACCATCATTATCAACTATTGTTGCCTTCTCTACTAAATTAATAATAGGGTCTGGTTTAGGATATAATTTATCTACTAAAGTTGGATCATCATAAACCTCTTCACAGAATGATCTATACAAACTCTTTTCAGCATCAGTTATATCAGTTGCTTTCAGTCTTGCAGCAATATTTCCACGTAACATAGCGTCTGGTGAATTTACTGATTCAGTCATGAGATTTGTAAAAGCATCTTTGACAGATGGTTCTAAAACATCATCATATCCCTCAAGGAAAAATCCAGGTAGTACATCGACTATACCTTCATCAGTTGATTCAGAGTCTCCTCTACCACGTGATGATGTACCTAGATCTACACCTGATTTACGTAAAGTCAGCAAATACTGACCATCTGGAGTAGGGAGAATCTCTCTCTTTGCCATAACATTATCCCCCTCTAACCATTGTTCTACTACTTTAGTAGCTATACGCAACGGATCAAACTGACCATCTTTTGGATGACCGACTCCTCCACATACTAAACCTTTGGATAAACGATCTTTGAATGTATCTGAACTATGGAGATGCTCCCATACCTTCTGACCATATCTCCTCTTATTCTGATTAGTGATAGTAGTTTGTACTTTTCCAGTTAAGAAGTACTTTTTACTACCATCAGATTGAACAGTTTCAGTGAGATTATGATTTGAATGATGAAGAACATCAAGTAATTTTTCCATCAGATTTATTTCTTAGCTTTACGAGACTCAGACATCTTTTTATAAGACTCATGAACAGGTGTCCAGTCAGCTTCTAAATCAGCTAAAGCAGCATCATCAGCTTCCATCTTTCCACATGCTTCAAGATCAGTCTTAGCACCATCGATGATATCTCCTAACTTTTCTTGTAAAGTTACAGGTTTAGGACTACCTCCATCTGGAACTTCTGTACCTGGTTCTATCGGGGTATCAATATTGTCTGGATTCTCTCCATCCTCGACCATCTTAATCATCTCTTCGATAGTTTTAGGATGCTTACGTTTAGACTCAGTAGGAGTTTTATCATCAGCTTCTTTATCAGCTTTCTCTTTGGCTAAACGTTTCTCCTTTTCCTCAGGAGTTTCATCTGGATTAGATCCATCAGATTCTCCTTCTTCAGTAGCTTCAATACTAGAAATGGGAACTACTTTTTCCACATTTTCCTTATCAACGAGTGTAGCATTTTCATTATCTACAGATTTAACTGTATACTCTACACCGTCTAGAGTTACTACACCACCTACGGTTATAGCCTCTGTCAACTTTTTAATCAACTCTTGTCTATTCATAATTGCAATTATATAATCAACATTAAATTATATCTTTTAATTGTTGTCCTTTTAAATACTTACTAATAACATCATCAGCAGGAGAATAATGATTCAGGATATCATAGTACATCTCAATACGTAATGACTTCCAATTATTCAATAAATACTTAAGATGTTTACACACTGTTCCCTTGTTACTTGGATTACGTATAACTGCTGGAATCGATTGAGGTTTAAATCCGAATCCTTTTTTATCAGCTACATACTGAAATGTAAATTTGAAATCAGCACAATCACAAAATACATTTAGATCAGAACTCATAGCATCTTGAAATGATGCACGAGATAACATACCGAATTTCCACGGAGTTTTTACAAACTGAATAGTTTGTAAATAGTCACCAGTCTGAAATTGAACTGTATTATCAGTACGATCAAATCCATTGTAAGTTATCTTATAATCCTCAGTAGGTCTACGAAAAGACATCCTGGCGAGATCGCCTGATTTGAACTCTAAGAGGAATTGATACATTTCATCAGAGAATTATTATATCATAAATGTACTTAAATAACTATCAGGAATCTGATCAGCAGGAATCTCGACACCATTATTAACATAAAAATCAGTATCCCAACCTATTCTTTTATGACGAAGCATAGTACCCTTCTTTAAATTGATCTCTTTACCATTTACCTTTACAGTGATATCTTTTTGTAACTCAGTTACACCTGCCGAATCCTCAGTTAGTTGTTTATCTATCAATGACTCAATAATATCAACAGACTCTGACTTCTCTAACAAATCTAACAGACTATTTAATAACTGATCTGGGTCTTCGTCATAAACTCCAGTACTCCATTTATTCACTAATGATTTAAATTCATTATTATTTGAATCATTAATCTTAGATTTTTTAGCAAAATCTAGATCTTTCTTATCAACGTGTAGAAATGACTGAAGTTCAGTCAGTATATCATATATAGTGATCATATTGCTTGTTGTTATTAACTTGCTTGAATTCATTTTTATAACACTGTTATTAGCGGTTTATACGCTCTGTAGACGTTCATCTTAGGTAAGCCGGAGAGGGTTGCCCAGTGTAAATAGAAGATGTTATAGAGGTTACAAATCAGATATAGGAGTATGAGTTAACTCCTTAGGTATGAAAGACTCACCTCTACCGTCTATATCTACTATTATACGACCATAAGGTTGTAGCAAATTACTAACTTTTCCTTCCTTATCTTTAAATTTACCACTAACAATCTTAACAGAGTGTCCTACTTGAAAACCTTTGATATCTGCACTTTCAACGATCTTCTTAACATCAATTCCTTCCAATACTTTATTGATCATAGTATCAGCTATTGATTCGTATGAATCATTAAGTATCTTTAATATCCTACTCATATCTCTTCCTAACATTTTATTAGCATATTCTTGACCACCTAACAGTGAGTCAAATTCAGCAATAGTAAGTTGTTTGACTGACATGACTCTGTCATATACAGATTTTAATTTAAAGTCATTTAAATTAGATGAATTTGAATTTGCTTCACCATATTCTTTTAGTAAACTCTTAAACTTATCAAAAGACAGTTTAGTATTTTTCTCTGAATCAGAATATAGAAAATCTTGAATTTGTTGTTTCATAGTCGTATGATTTAATAATTTGATATTGTTAGATTATTGAAGTTATGTATCTTATATGATACTTCCGTTATTACTATAATTAAACAATGACTCCATTGTTATTCTTGATTATTTTAACTAATACTTTTTGATATGCGTCATACATCTTATTATCAGATTTGATCTTACCTGCTATAGATGTAACAGCACTAACTGTATCATCACTCATCATACTTTTACTAATTGATTTAGCTTTCGAAATAGTTGTGATAGCTAATGCATTATCCCATCCACCTACTACATCAGTATCATGAGATACAAACTGTAAGTATGGACCTTTGCCAGTTATTGAAAATATCCAATCACCTGGATCATCATTAGTCCCTTGTAGGATATAAGAGTTAGGTGCTACATCATAATGACTGAAGTGAGTACGATTCATAGGAGTGAATCCATTAGATGTCAGAGTAGAGAGTATATGTTCATCAGGAACATCACCATACTTAAATCCAGTAGCTTCAGTCATACCAGTCTTAGATGTTAATCTCAACTCCTCAATAAATGAAGTTACACTATTAGTTGACTCACTTGCAGGTACATCATTAAGTAGTATATCTGTCAATAATGTTACATCAAGTTTATCTCCTGCATTGGTAGCTTTATAAACTTTACGTACTGCATCATCCATTGGAATATTATACTTCTTAGCTAATGCAGCAGCTAGTGAATCTAATACATCATTAACTTTAGTAGTTTGTTCAGGTTGAACTATAGTTTCTGGAGCGGTACCAGTCTCAGCATCCTCACGTAATGATTTAATATAGGCATCCATCGGATCAATAGATTCATTTTTAGATAACTCAGATATAGGTATTTCCCAGTATCTGCCTAACAATTTAGTATTGGGACTTTGATTTATTTTAACTTTTGCAATATCTCCTATAATCTCTCCTGCTACACCTGATGAATTTGCAAATTCACCGTCTTTATAAGTATTAGATATTCTAACTAAATCATATTGTTTTAAATCTTTTACAGATTCTGTAACATTACCTGAGATAGACTCAACAACCTCTTTCACATCAACTTCCTTTCCTAAATCTCTTATATTAGGTGAAGATTTAATTCTAACTTTAACAGTACCATCCCCTTTACGAGTAACAACTTCTCCTTTAATTAAATACTCAGGATCACCATATTTGCCAGTAATAATCTCTTCATTTATTTCAAACTGACATGCAGGACATACAGTACATCCATCTGATAAATCTGCACCACACTGATTACATTTCTTCTTAATTTTATCAGTTTCACCGTCAGGTACTAAATCAAAAGGAGTCAATACAGAATCAGTGTTATTCACTATCATCATTGGGTTAGGGTTTGATGCAATACCTCCACCCATAGTAGTCTCACTCAAATCCTGAGAACTAACTACATTATCCATTGATGCACGGATGTAATCATAGTCATCACGACTCTCTAATACCAACAATGTTTTATTACTAGCAATTTCTTGAGTAAATATTTTACCTGAGACAAACTCGTTCTTTGCCAGTAGTGATTCAACTATTGATTTACTGGATCCTACGATGATATGGAATATATTCATAATTATTTAAGTTAAAAATTAGAATCTAGGTGCAGTTATCAAACCACACCTAGATAATTATAAACCAAAACCCAATACTACTTATTCAACTTAGCTAAAGGAGTTACAGCAAGTTTAACAAGCCATGTAAGACCATCACTGTCAACTACCTCTACATTAGTAAAATCTTCTTGATTCTCGATATACTTAACAGGATAAAGACTAGTATAATAATCAACATAAATCTCAGAGAGATTAGTTGGAGCAGTTTTGAATGTTACATCAATAGCACCAGTTTCATAGTCAACAGTACCAATGACAGTAGCAGTGGCATCTGAACTAATCATATTACCATTACCGTCATCCTTAATAAACTCAGTATCACTGACAGAATGGACTACTACAGTTTTAGGTACAATGACCTCACCTGTTGGTACTGATAATGTACCCGTGAAATTCTTAAGAGTTGCATTACCAACACTAAGATAAGGATGGAATACAATCGGAGATGCGGTTTCGAATACTAGTCCGAGATCACCAGTTGTAATCGTACCTACTTTATGAACAGGAGTACAATAGATAGTTGTAGCAGCTAATGCTGCATCAGCAGATACAACACCTACGACTACACCAGCAGCAGCAGCATTAGAATAGATCACGAATACAGACCCAGCAGCTATAGCAGCAGACAAAGCAGTTACTGTCAATGACACTTGTCCGGAAACTACAGTATCAGCTAATGCAAATCCTTTGATATTGACCGCATTAGCATTATTAACAGTGAGCAGTACTTTGTTCAGATCAGTCTTTGCAGACAGAGTATGAGCAGGAATTCCTGTACCTGTAACATACGAGCCAGTTACTACATCATCAAATGCACCAAGACTCAAATGATTGAGAACTTTAGCACCATTATTCAAAACACAATTATTAATTGATACTACCTTATTAGTAGGACTCAGTAGACTCATCAAATGTTGAAGCATACTGGATTTGAAAGAAGCAACAGTTAACGACATTTTCTATTTAGATTTAAATGATTTATATTAATTTTCAAAACTACTTATTTATATTTATCTGCCAGAGTTTGAGTATTAATATCCAACTCTCTAGCAAAACTTAATATTATTGATTTTAAAGGTTCAGAAGATGCAGAGACAGCTTTAACTACTAAACTATTACCAAACTGAGTATCATCTTTTGGTATACTATTGTACTTTTTCTTTATAGCATTAGTAACATCTTTCCATCCCATAGTATAGTGTTGAATTGATCCATCGTTCATTATACTATTATATAATTTCTTTAAGATAATATCTGCAGACTCATCTTCAACCAATGCTAATTGCTCATCGATCAATGATTCAACATCAACAGACTCTTTAACTCCATCATATTCTTTAACTATTTCATCGACATCAAATAGAATAACATCTTCACCTGATGCTCTGCCACTTTTTGACTTGGATTGACTAACATAATCATTGAACATAGACATAGCTTGTGATAAATCATCACCAGCATCTATATTCCCAATATTACCAACAGTAACTTTATATTTAGACATAATTATTTGAGTTTTAAATTGATTGATTTTCTTAATATAATTCCTAGTTTGCTAAAGTCCATCTTCAGATAATTACTATTTAAATAATGAGTAACTGAATCGATGAATGAACTATTCAGTGATTGTGATGCAGTATTGTCTTTGATATCTGATGCACTACTTGACCACTCATCAGTATCAATACTATAATGAAAAGTAAGATGACCTATTGGATTTGATCCCTTCTCAAGATAGAATGAAAGATATACTACTGCGTCTTCATGATTAGGAGAATACAACTCAATACCTTGACATATTACTACATCTACAATCTTCTTATCGACTACTCGTTTTGTAGCTTTGACAATCATCTGATTGACATCATCTCTCATACGTTTGAGAGTAGTATCTTGAATATTATAGAAAGGATAATAAACTTCTAAAATACTGGAAAGTGATATGCCTTCGAGATAATTACTAATGATAACATCTGATGATGATTCGATTATATTATCAACTTGATTCATACTATTCAATTCTAGATACTATTACTTTTATGGAATTACAATTCTTAATAATAGTATTGTGATCACTCAAACCTAAGCTAGACTTATTAAACAGAGTCAAAATTTCATCAACTAATCTAGTTATCTCTGAGGCATCTGATTTATTAGACTCAATAACACTTGTTGTAATTCCTAGATGTTTATCTATCAAAGCTTCAGCTTCAGATGATAATACATTCATCTTGAATTTAGTGAAATCAGCTTCACCATTCTTCAACATACTACATATCTTACTCTTTACCTCAGACTGATCACTTTTGTTATTAATCAGATCTGCTGCAAGTTCATAGTCAGATGGATTCTTTAGTAAATCTTCTCCAGGTTTCATATCTTATCTTTTTAATCTCGTAGTCCATTAGAACTTATACTCTTAATTTTATTTACTGCATCTGTAATCATATTATCACTGTTACCATGATTATTAGGAATAATTTTCAATAAGAAGTCACACAATTTCGTTATTTCTCTAGCATCTTGTGGATAAGTAAATCCTTCCATTTTAGTTTTCATACCAAGTTTCTGATCTATTAGTGATTCGACATCAATAGACTCAGTATACTTTTTAATAATATCAATAAGATCACCAAAATCAGATTTAGATTTTCCAGGATATACAGTTTTAAACACTTGATCAATATCACTACTATTTTTAATAACTTTTACAAAATCTTCATTATCTCCAGCAGTTGAAGGATCATTCTTTTTCAATGCAGCTAATAATCCTGATTCATCGGTTATCTTCATATGATTATTGTTATTATGACTAGATCATTTTCAGTCTCGAATTTGATCAGTCTGTGATTAATTATACCTACTTTATATAAGACTCTACTGATGAACATCTTTCTATCATTAGAATCAGTGATCCACCATTTATCATTACTGACTGGTTTGATCTTAATAATTATTCTACTACCTATAAAACTAACATCAATAGTATCTTCATGATGTTCATGATCATTATTGATAATCTGCTTAATCAGTCTGACTTTAATCATCTGATCAGCAAAATCCCATATTGATTTTCCTAATATAAAACCTAGTGCATAATCAATGATCGATTCAGCTATCTCAAATTCAATTTGTTCAATCTTGTACTTAACTAGATTACCTTTACTATCCTTTGAGTACTTATCAGACATCACTGCAGTCACATCGATTGTAGTAATAGCACCAGTATTTCTTCCTACATCTCTACCTAGTTTGATTGGATAGTTTACCTTCATATGAGATAACTCTAACGAAGGATGTACATCATGTAGGAAATGAGATATAAATCTTGACTGTAACTGCTGAGTAGAGTTGTCTCTTGATTTCCAGTTCTCATCATCATAAGCAGCACTGTACTTAATATTGATAATAAACTCTATCTCATTTCCAGTTATCCAAACTCTAGATGAATCAACAGTAAATGTACTATACTGAAACTCAGAGAATCTAGGAAAGGCAGTGCTACGCAGACTACTAATTAACTCTCTACGAGATACTGTCTTGACATCCATAGCTTCATCTAAACCCTCAGGTAACTTATCATACTCTACATCGGTCCACTCTTTATCAAAAACCCATTTATCTTTAATAGGTGCATTAGCTCTAGATCCGTACTTAGATCTAACAGACTGAATCATTCTAAACTGAGATTTAGATTTAGCTGGCACGTTTTGGTATAACTAATTAGACAGCTGATAACAATAATCAATTAATCTATTAAATCCATTAGGATTATCATAACTATTCTGACCTAGTACAAGTTTCATACTCGTCTTCCATTCTAGAGTGACATCTGCAGGAGTTTTAATCTGAGAGAGTAATTCTTCAATCTTACCTACAAGATTTTTAACACTAGCAATATGATCTACTTTACTAGCAATAATATCACTAGGAGTAAATGTTACTACTTCTTCTAAAACTCTCTTTGGAGAAAGTCCTGACAATACTGAATCAATCTGTGACTCAACTAAATAATTTTTTTCCATTTTGATTATAATTAAGATTGTTTCATACTACCAGCTACGAGAATAGTGTTACGTTTTAACCAAGAAATAGCACGTCCATATCCATACTGCATCATCTTCTGAAAAGTAGACGAAACAGTGTCTACTGTCATTCCTGATTCAGGTGATGGTTTATAAAAGTATGCATGGCCATTAATATTAATAACTATTATACCATTAGCAGTACCCATGTACTTAACATTAAAATCCTCAATGAGAGTATCAATCATATTATCAACACTCTCACTAAAGACTTTATGAACTCTTCTTACTGACATAACCAATAATACTTAATATACCCAAATATGAGTTGCATCCATCTTATAAAAATGTTTAACAGGAGCAGCAGTAGTAAGATCAACAGATGTTGCACCTGTAGTAGACCCAGCATTAGGAAAAAATACAGCAGTTAAATTAGCAGCACCTGCTGGTGCTTTAATGGTAGTCTTACACGTACTGACTCCGCCAACACCATTAGCCAGAGTAGCACCTAATCTAACTACAGTTATAAGTTCTCCTACTACCATGTTAGACAGATTAATAGTATCAATTGCAAGTATAGTATGATAATGATTCCATACCCCTACTATAGTTTTACCCGCAGTAACAGCTGTACCTGATGTGGAGTCTATCTTTTGATAAGCTGTAGACTTAAACCCACCATTAGCACCAAGTATACCAGAAAATGCACCAGTAGTACCTATTACAGGACCAGTAGATGTAACTGCAGCAAAAGTAGGAGATGAAGTAGTTAATACATTTTGATCACCATAACCCATAATACCACCAGTTGTCATTGTAATAGGATAAGTACCACCAGGATAAGCTACAGGAAAATACAAATCAATACTCTCAGTCATAGTAGTTGGTGGATGTAATTTAATATAATAATCAGTAACACCTTGTTCTGAATATAACCATAAGTATCCATCATATCCTGCTTTACCTACTTGCAAATAATCTCTCAAGTTCATCGATGTAGGAGATGTAAAATCTACTGCTCCAGTGAAATAATTAGTCCCTCCGAAATAAGTAGCTGCATTGAAATGAGTAACACCATTGAAATCTGCTTTCTTTACAAATATTGCATTCTTACTAAAAGTCTCATTCTGACCTGCTTGTCCATATATCATGACAGCGAATAACATGCACATTAAAACTGAAATTAACTTTTTCATTTGATTTTTAATTATTTGATTTAAAATTAATATTACTAATTATATTTTAATACTATGTACTAGTCTGATAATAAGAATGACTACAAGAAGTTGTAGAGATAGTAATTACTATTGTATCAGTGACTGCATTACAGTGAGGACAATGAATCTCATATCCTGAATTAGTTATTACTCTGTATCTCTCACAATCACAACTAAACTGATGACAAGTATTACATTTTTCTTTTACACAAATATGTGTATACAGACTATTCATTTCCTTTTACTTTTAACTGAAGCTTTCATTATCATAGAGTCCAGTTTAGCACTAGTCTTCCTTAGATTAAGGATAGTAGAATCAACAGTTTTTAACACATTGCTAGTATCTGCTTTCTTAATCTTACTTTGGCTTACCAGGTTTACTGGGTACATCGAGAAAATTAAGAAGAATAGTAAACTTACCACTAATCTCACCAAGATATTGATTCTGTTCATTTAACTTATTACTTAGTAATGATACTTGACCTTCTAATACATTTACTCTATTTTCAAGGATAGTCTTGTCTCTTGAATTCTGACCTGATGTATAAACCCATCCTATGAGTACAGTAATAAATCCTATAATAGATATTATCGCTACGATATTAGACAGAGTTATATACTTAGATTTAGTTTTAACAAATGGCATAAAATTAACCTTTAGATGATCGTGAACCTACACTACAAGGATAAGTACGCTCTCCATTCTTTTGACAACTTCCATCAATACGATGAATCATAAGACTAATTGGATTTAATTTGGTAGCATGCATCCTACAGTATCTAGACGCATTTATAATAGACTGTTTTTTAGTTACTAAAAAATATGTCTGAATAGTAACTCCATTATCCTTATTCTCTAATCTCCATCCACCAAAAATACATCTAACAGAATTACTGTATATTAAATGTAATGTAATCATAACTAATTATTTAATTTATTATCAATTAATAATTCAAGAATCTTATCACTCTCTTGGTTACAAGATTCTTTGTATTGTTTAACTAACTTGTCATCTAAATATACATCGAAAGTGTACCACCCTAACGATTTAATATAAGTTACAAATGTATTAACATCACGATCAATATTATCAGTAGTATCCATCCATACCTCTACACTCCATTTATTCTTACCATCAGCATTAGATGTCCTACCATTAAACTTTAAACAACGACTCAAATTCCTAAATGCATAGTCAAACAAGAAACCAGTCATCTTAGGATCATCATCATAGATGATACACTTTATCTCGTGCATATTAAGATAACTTAATCCACCCAGACTCACACCATCCAATAAACTGTCTACTATCACGAACCCATTTAGGTAAACCAGATAATGGTTCCTTGATATGACGATGAATAATATACTGAGACTCAGCAGATACTACTTTCAATTCTCTACCTGTTATATTATGCCAGTGAGTAGGTTCTTTCTTTATTTCAAGATTTGGTTTTGGTTCTCCATAATGTTTTACTACTTCATTAGAAGTATCAATAATTTCATCTTCTAATTTAGCTGATAAATCTGAACCTATCTGTTCATCTTCATGTAACTCCTCTGATTCACTAGGATCAACATTTGAAAGATCTGAGACTAGAGGATCGTCAGTTTCAGATTTAACAGTAGTTTCATTATCAGTTTTTACTTCTGATTCAATATTTTTGATTAGGAATGCAGTTTTGAGATTATCAAATGCATAAGGTATCAATCCTAGATGTTCTTCATCAGACGCTATAACTAATGCCTCAACTAACTGATCTACAGTAGGATAAAGATTTACTAATCGTTCTACTGACTTTTTACCAATACCTTCAACTGAGGATAATTTGGCTACATATTCTTCATTACTCATTATCATAATATTTAATTATCAATACTAATTGTTGATTCTCGATAAAACATTATAGCTTCATCTGGTGATAAATCATTTTCATAATGATCTCTGAATTGTTGATATTCAGAATTGATATCTGATTCATCAATATCAGACTCAGCTGCTATAGACTTTACTTTGTCTAGCCATTCATTTAGAGATGACCCATTACTTTTAAACATAATAACAAGTTTTAATAACGTTTAGGACATGTGATAATAACACTGGGCAACCTTGCCCGAGTTACTACTTATTAAGCTTTGTAGACGCTCTAAAGAGGCTACACAAGCGTTAAAAACTACCAATTGAAGCCACTGTCTCATCTGATCAATGTATCCACTATAACAGAATCAGAACTAGGTACTGCTATCTCCTTAGACTGATGTATATCTTTCTCCTTTACTTTCGCCTCAAGATACTCTATCTTTTTATTTAGTTTATCTTTATCTTTATTAGTATTATCAATACCTTTAATAACAACAAGAATAAGTAGTATACTCAAAACGAATATAGCAACTACAATTGTAACTATAAATGACTTTGATATTTTCATATAGTTGACTTTGTAAACCAGGTACAATCAGGACGATGATATACCGAAGTAGATGTATTACTATTAAACACAAAACTACCAGTAACCTCTTCAGCTGATTCTGGTATTGCGGTTACCTCATTTACTACACTCATTACACAATGACCATTATTGTCAGTCTCAACTACTATATAACTGTTAACTATATTTTTACTGATACACATAACTATATGTTATTAATGATTACTTGGAAATCTATGAATATGTTTACCATCACCTGTCAATAAATTATGTTCAGCTTTTAACTCTGTGAACTCGTTTATAATAGGTCTAAATTCTTTAATAAAATTACTAATATCTTCTTTAACATCTTTCTTAAAACTTCTCATACTTAATAATATGGATCCACAAAATATAGACATCACCGTTAATAATATTGATATAATTAACAACAATATTGTAGTAGTAGTAGTACTATTTTCCATCCTTAGTAATTTTTTTAGATACAACAAATAAATTAAAAATACTTTGATTAACAATAATTAATCTGTCAACTGAATAATTATGAGTTTGAACTATATTAGAAATACTCTCTCGTTTAGCTCTTACTTATATACTATCTACATAGACATACCCAAGTATAACCCATATAATAAATACCATCCCTATTATAGATAATACTAATATCTTTTGTGTTTTCTCTGAAATAAGAAATTTCATAGTTAAGTTTTAAATTGTCTACTATTTAAATAAATATCTATCTGTGCATCTACTGACAATGATTCTTGAGTTCCATCATCAGTTACATGCCAATCACCTGTAACCATAGATGATACTTGAGCAATATCATGAGGATCATTATCACCACAATCAACTACTAACTCATTTCCATCAATACTACATTTACAATTATACGGAGGTTCTTCTAGTATAGACTGTAGTCTAGGAATTTCGCTGGAGACATCACAACTCATTCTGATAGTTATACCTTCAGTCTTCAATGATGATTGATGTATATGATTTGGATTACTAGGATCATTCAGAGTACATGACTGAGCTACTTTGCCAATATCAGACGCACTACCTTTACCTATCAAATCCTCAACAGTAGAGTAGCTAGAATTAGAGAGACACTTAAAGATAAGATCAGGATGACGTTTAGCAAATGTAGTGATGATATCAATATCTGCAGCTAACTGATTATCATCCTCAGTAAAGAGAGTTGATACATTATCAACCGATTCTTTTTTAAGAAACAAATATGGATCACTCTTCTTAACTGAAAACTGATCTCCTGTCTCATTATCAGTATCATCTAAATGAATTAGAGAGTACTCATACCCACTATCACGAACTTCAACTACAGTACATTTCTTTCCTCTGTAATAAACAATATCTCCTTCACCAAGTTTTAATATATCATCAACAGATTCTCTGTTAAAATATTTGTCTACTATTTCAATATCTTCAACACCTGGATATATCATCTTTCCATCACTGAGTTTAATGTCTACTTGATTTCCTCTTACTGATCCATCATCATTAAAATCTACTCTTGATATAACTCCTGTTTGATCTTTATAACTACCTCTTATTATTTTTACTTGTACACCTTGAAATAATTTTCCTACATCTACTGATTCTTTATGATAAGTTCTATATTTAATTAACCAATTTTTTATCTCATCTTTAGATACATTATCAGGTAACAGATAATCCTGGATGTATGCAATAACCTGATCATCAGTAGGAGTTATTCCTTTATCTTCAAAATAAGACAGTGCGACAGAATACCAACTTTCAAAATCTGCATTAGATGTTTCAACTATTTTGTTTAATCCTAATAATTGATGTTCAATCAATTGATCTACTGTTAAATGCATATGTTCTACACTTGTAGCTTTCATAATCAAATTTTCAGATTTACTTACTGGCTCTACTAGTAATTTGTCATAGTAAGATATGAACTTAAAACACATCTCTAACAGATCTGCTCTAAAAATATTAGTCTTAATATTAATCACTTTGTTTTCACCAACTCTATAGTAGCAGGTCTCTGCTATTACATTAGGATCTAATTTACGAAACTTACGTATCCAGTTATCCATAGTTCCATCAGCTACTGACCTACCATCAGTGTAATGAAACTGAACAACATATTCTTGTAATGAATCTGATCTTATCGATGTGTTCATGATACGAATTATTTGACTCTTATACCTATAGTCAATCCAGGATAAGGATATTTAGATACCTGACCAGTCAAATCAAAATAAATATCAGGAGATAATATAACCCATCCTCTTATAGACCAAGTTATACCAGCTTTTAACATATTAAATCTAGACCAATCATAACTAGTACCTATAGTGATATACAATCTGTTATTATCAACTAATATCTTGTTAGGTAATTTACCTATACATGTATCTTGTGGATACCTAACTGTATCTACTGGATAAGTAATAGACTTAATCCTTAGGAAGTTTAAACGACAATTAAGTATATCTAACTGATAGACTAATTTAAATCTATCTCTAATAATTGAATCCTGATACATATTACGACATACGATAACAGGATGACTAGTGTCTTTAGATATCAGATCAGCAAATACAGTGTCAAAAGGTTTTACAATCCACTCTGAGTGAATTGGTTTAGGATGATACTCTGTAGTATCTTTGATGGTTACTGTTCCGTGTATTGTAGTATCATGTGATTTTCTACATACATTATATAGTTGTTTCCAAGAATAAATAGAATCACTCTTTTCAATATTCAATCTCTTATAACTAGAACGCTGAGAGACATGATCTATAACAAACCATGCTCCCAGTGCTCCAATTACTAGAGACAATACTATATGTTTCCAGTCAAATTTCATTATACTTTATTTGTAACTGTGACTTTGCCTTCAGATGTAGTGAAGAAAGCTTTCAGGATATAAGCACCAAACGATGTGACTGTTAGTCCTATAATTACCCACCACTCTTCCATAGACTTTGGCCATGACTTAATTATAATAGTTAAAATAGCACCAGCAAAGGTACCAAGAGTTACCAGTAAACCATTCCAGAAACCAGACCAATTAATATTCATCCATGGACCTGGATCAGAGTTAGTCGGCTTTACTATATAACCTATAATGGTAGTCAATAATGATGTGCCTAATAATTGCCACTCTACAACAGTAGGATGACCTCCAGTTGTAAAGAAGGATACAATCGATGACAACACCAAATATGCTACCACATAAACTAAACCTTTAATCCATTTTGAAGTAAACATAATTTTAAGATTTAAGTTAATACTAAATAATTTATTTTGAAACACTGATTAAAATCATTAAGGAAGGAAAACAGATGTTGCCACTATGAACCGTAGTGGCAACATGCACATATTATTAAAAAGGAAGATATATTATATATAATAAACATTATGTGATATTAGTATTGTTGATACTACATCACTAATCATTTTAACTACTCTTTAATTGAGGAGGCTACTCTACAGACTTGACACACTCAGGTATCTTAATACTGTCTGGATTCTTAACTCCCAACATCCTATCCAGTTTAATTAAATACTCTTCACGATCTTTAGTTGTTTCAAACGATTTAGTTTTCACCACAGAATCAACTAAGATAAATCTTACATAGTCGTTATCTAAAGGATAGTAATTAATTATTTCATGAGAGTTAATACGATTATCATCAATCAAAATCCACATAACTATTAATTTTAAATTAATTTAAAGTATTTGCAATTTTCATCCTTCTCCAGATCATAACTAATTATATCACAATCATTCAAATGTTTACAATATTTACACTGATCATTAATATGACTAACTGGATAATTAATCTGATCAGTCTTTGAATCAACTACAGATATAGTATCAAATGGATTATCCACAACTACTTATTTTTTAACATCTGAATATCTTGATCCTATAGATGTTTGATATTCAAATAAATCTCTAGCATGTTTACCACCTAGCACTACTATCTCTCTAGTCGATGCACATATGTAACAATTACAATCACTATTATTAATACGATAGATAATATCACCGATATGATCAACAAACCAACTCAATTCATGAATATGAAGATCACTCATAACTACTTATTTAAGTACTGATCAATTAGAGACTCAACATCATGACGAGAGTTATATCGAGATAACTTTTTATAAAACAATTTACCTCTAACTGAATTCTTAAACTTATCAAAGCCTCTACGATACTTCTCTCTGTTATTTCTATATCTTTCTTTAGCTGCTCTAGATTTAACTGGGTCAACTATATGAGATTTAGATGGTTTGATTAAATCTGCATCCTCTGATATATCTGTAGCATCATCTGGTAATACTGTATCCCATGTTGATTCATCAGAATCTAAATCAGTAAGTAAATCATAGAGTAAATCATCTGAAATAACAGACTTATCAACTAAATCATCTAAAGTAGAAGAGTTATATAAGAGATCAAATTCTGACTGTATAGACATCAATTATTGAGATAAAGAGATAATTAATACATAGTATAATCACACGTTGAACAATTAAGTTCAAATATATAGAGATGATTTTTAATACTTAGTTATAGTAGGTCTAAGTCAGTTAGTAGTCGTAAAGACCCAAATTATAGATAGATGTACTATACACTACTTTCTGTAATAATAACTAAATAATTTTAACACTAGATAAATCACTAATAATACTACGATAACCATAGCCCAAATGAAGAGAATAGTAAATAACATATTATCTGGATTTACTTAGTATAAACTCAATGACTAAATGACTGGTATGATCAGCCATTGTTAATACCTATTAAGTGATCACACTCTTGATCTAAATCACTGGTACCTTCTACTGATACCATGCAGTGGATATGGAGAGACTATATCTCTGCCTAGTCTAGACTCTAATTCTAGATACACTATTCTACATATATTACTACAGTTGATGCATCTAGCTTTAGACTTAAAGATCTTTACCAACTCTATACTAGAGTTGAGTTAAGATTTAGTCATAGAGTGTTGAATGGTCTTATAAAATAAAACATCAGTATAATTAATATTACTAATAATATAGATACTAATAACATACTCTTATAATTAGGAGTATGTCTAATATTATTAATATTATGAATTAGGAATCCTAGTAGAGGAAATAAACATGTACCTAGTAAAGCTATTAATATAATCAGTACTACCCTCATTAGTATAGTTATTATTAATTATTATAGAAACACTGATACCTCATGAATACAAGATTTGCTACTGAAACGAAATCAGTAGGATAACACTTTCTCAGAGTGACGATACTCATGAGGATCAATGTTTAACCTATTATCAAATAATACATTTTTTCATACTCAACTAGATTTTATATTATGATCTATATTATTAAAATTATCTCTAAGAGTAACAGCTTTGTCTGTAAATAAGTATATCTTAGACTTAAGATTAGCAATTAATTCATCTACAGTCTCGTATATCTCGGTACTATATATATCTATCTCAGTATAAAAAACACCTAATACAGTTATTCGTACAATTAGTTTTATTCTCTTATCATCAGTACGTTTCATACTGGTAATCATACCTTGATAAATATGAGAATTATGAAGTAAATAACATAATTTATCTAGATATAACTCTGATCTACAAAAAACTAGTTTAGTTGTAGGTTCTTTCTTATCAAGTACTGAATTAGAGTTAAACTTAACAGCTTTACATACTACTGGTAACTTTCTAGGCAACTTAATTTTAAGTTGTAGATTAATAAATTCAATAGATTCTTTAGCTAAATTAAAATAATCATAGTCACTATCACCAACCCACTGATAAGTGTAATTTTTAATAGTAACACGATTAATTTTAAGTATATCTATTGATTCTAAAAATCTAGTTACAGCACCAGAATAATAAGTTTGTTTAACACCATTTTCACGAAAAATAGCAGTAAAATTAGAAACGAAATTTTCGTTACTAGAACTAACAAGTTTATCATAACTAATTTCTCTTATATATTTAATAGCATTTGCTATTCTATTTAAATCTTCGTGACTAATTTTCATAATACTGTATTACTTAATTACCTGATAATATTATCATAAATCCAATTATACACACTAGTATAAAGAATACCACCCTAACAGGCAGAAATACATAAAACCAAATGTTATGTTTTACTCTCATGTCTTTAATATAAATATTGTTTATATTCATTAACTCTTATTTCCCTCCATCAAGAAAATTAGGATTGTATGACCTACAAAGAAAATGAGGATTGTATGATCTCTGTTCTCTCACAAACTTATCAGGGTATCTAACTAGATTTATTGTATTTGAAAAATCAGATGAGAACGGTACTGCTCCATGATATGGTTTAAACTTATACATGCGTATCATACCTCTAGCGATAGAAGGATCTACTAATGCGACATAAATTGTAATATGTTCGAAGTCTTTAATACACTGATTGGTAAGATCAACTATAAATCCAGTACCACGTATATCTTGATCAACATAGAAGTCATAAATAGTACCAACTTTACCATCAGTCTTGAATATCAGACTACCTTTCTCGATATCCTTGGACCCTAATTTCATCATTAGTTTATACTCAAATCCTCCTGGTATCGATGATCTTGTTATACTCATTTGTCTCTACTATAACAGACTTTACTAACTATTGATTTAATTTTATAAAGTGGAGATGAGTGGATTCGAACCACTGACCCTAGTCACTAGTAACTAGTCGCTCTACCATCGACTACAGCATGACACAATAGAAGATCTACTGAGCTACATCCCCAATATTAATCTATTAAATTATAATCTTTTCAAACAAATCATATACCTCTAATCCGTCAGTAATATACCCAAAAAATTTATTTTTAAGTTCAATCTCTCTAATCTCAATAGTAAATATCTCTGGGGTGTATTCTACACAAGTATTTGACTCTGCTATAATTTTAGTAAGAGAAAATAAAGACTTCAAATCTTCTTTCTCTTTTATATACCTAAGTAATTGTTTATATTCTTCGTGAGTATAGTTCATAACTTTTTAATTAAAAAGATAAAGGGCACTTAGTAGATGATATTAATCAAAAACGAAATGCCCTAATCTATTAACAATCAACACATCAAAAACTACTAAAGGGAACAATCAAAACCCAAAAGTAATACTCTCAATTTTTTCTTTCGGATTCGCAAAAATATAATCCTTAGAAACCTGATTCAAACGTTTGATCCAATTTGACAAACGATAAATATAACCAGACTTACCACTGTTCAAATTTGGAATAGTGTCTCTGAATCCAACATCTGATGCCATCTTAATTAATTTATTATGAACACCTGATATAGTATATAGTTCAAAATTATCCGCAGTCAATTTAACTCTAACTGGATTTACTAACCCTGCTGATTTCTTGATATTAAAAGAGGCAAGATCTTGAAATGAATTTAACGTAGTCATAACTATTGATTTTATCGGTTAAAAATTTCTTAATCAAAATATCACAACTAATAATAAATGTACCACAGACTTCATCTGGTTTGAACATACATTTTCGGATTATTAGTTTTAAACTATTAATCAATTATGATTAAAACTTTAAACAAAATGAGAGGCATCATCTCTCATTTTAACAATTCATAGCAAAATAGGATATCCATGATGTGCCAAACGGAATATAGTTTGAATAACTCATACAACATATAACTACATTCTCTAACTCTGTTGTACTCTCAAGACTTCAAAACTGTCTGACGAGCAGAGAGAACTTTTGCTATACTCTCTCTTATAGACCCCTGTATATGGGGTCTCGGGAATCCTGCAAAATCCGGTATCACTGACTAGATCTAGTGGTAAACCAAAAGACTATTAACCGTCGGAAAGGGCAGGAACAAACTATTAAGCACTATCACTACCTTACTGAGCCGTAACAGTACTTATTCAGGTTTTTCTTCGATTTTAACAGGAATACCATTCATTATGTAATCGACATAAATCTCAGCTTCCTTTACCAAAACTTTTTCTTTAACCTCTGCATACTGCTCAGATGTTCTTTTGGCAATCACTTGTGACATCATTTCCAAACGTACAGTCTGTATTGAAGTCATTTCATTTTTTAATTCTTTCAAATTAGACATTTCATTTAATTTTAAATTAATACTAATTACTCTTCAATTCAACTTAAGGACAGTATCAAGCAGTTTAGTTATCTTACTACGCCTTATATCAATTTTCAAAATTGTTGATCTTTTTCTATTTATGGATGTCACTCCATTTAGGTTGAAATTATCATCAATACTCTCACAACAAATCTTTGCAATATATACTACTTTTTCCACAACTTATTTTAAATTATCTTTTTTGTGAATATTTATATACTTAACAAACTCATTCCATGATGGTTGTTTGTGTAAATAAATCCTAAACTTATATTTCAACACATCTGGTAAATTGTCTGATATACTAATTACTGTCCAGTCTATACCACAAATAGTATCATATTTTTGAGTTTTTCCATCAGTTATTAGTAGTACATAACAATTAGACAATGAAGAATCATTGTAACACTCTTTAATATAATTTGACTTTAATTTAAGAGTATCGGTTTTAGACAAAATAATATCTCTTACTTGTGAGAATAGTAAGAAACTATGAAATACCAGCATTAAAACTAATAACAACTTTTTCATTTTATTATCTATTTATTTAACTGTTTGTATATTTATTAAACTTTAACTTTTCAACCAACCTAACCATATCTTTAATTGTAGCAGTACCAACAAGTATATCTGACTCATTACCTGGTCTGAGTAATTTCGCTATATCCCTCCAGATCTTAGCTAATAAACATAAGTCTTTAAATTTTCCATCAATTGAGAAATCATACCACATATCAATTTCATACTGCTCTGCTCTCTCCTCATTCATCAAATTAACGATAATACTAAAGAATAAATCTTTCTCTTTCTTACCAACATAAACGTAAGATGCTTCAAACAATTCATCTAATACTATTCTAACATCTTCTTTCTTGTATTTAAAATTCTCATTTACTGTTATGATCATATTCTTGTCTCTTTATAAAATTAGGATAAAACTTATTTTTTAAGTAATAGAACAAACAATTAAAACAAACTTTAATATCTAAACTAAATTTCTCAATATGATAATCTACATACACTCCTTCAGGTATACAAATATACTGCATTATATAACTTAGTGTATGTGTAGACTTATTAATATAGAAATTAATAAACTCCTTCTCTAACAATTTATCAGATAAAAAAGTCTCTCCATCTATTACTATATCCATAAATATTTTATACGACAACTCATCACCACACAATCCACATAATATATCTATATCGTCAGATGAATTATTATAAAACCATACAGAGTATAGAACTGGTAAGTCATTTCTATTGACTGAGAATCTCTGTAGAAAACTTTTCTTTCTCTTTCTGAGATTAAAGTATTTCCTATTAGACTCTTTTTTATCTATACTCTCTTCTCTGATATCTGCTTCTTCTTGAGAAATAATACCAGACTGAATTAATCTGTCTTTTAAACTTTCACCACTCATACTTAGATTTTTTAATGAACGTTTATAAGACCTGATAATAACCATTGGGCACCTTGCCCGACTTGACTAATTAAAACGGTTTAAACGTGTTTAAACCGCTAATTAAAGCTGTTTTAAACGATACTCCAAGGCGAGTTGTAGAGAACTCGTATATATTGAATAATTACTTACTAGAATAAAACTCTTTGTAATTATTTGTTGTAGGTATGAAAAATTGTAATTTAACATAATTCACAAATAAATCATAATCTATTAATCCTACATACTTACCATCTTTATCAAATGCAAAAATCAATCCGTCTAAACATGTTATTTTACCTCTGTAAGGTATCTGCTGAGTCTCTTCTTTATTTATAAAGACCCCTCTCCTAGTTGATAACACTAATCCGTATAAATCATCAACTTTTAATTCGTTAATCTTATTATAGAGTTTTTGTATATACATTATCTAGTTATTAGTTTCAGGTTTAAACATTTATGAACACTTTGAATAAGTACAATTTGTACATTTTTCACAACCCTCTTGATAAATTAGAGACGACCCACATTCTGGACATTTAGATTTTGAAACCTTTGATCCATTAACTATAAAAGGAGTCAGAGATCGTATAACCCCTGATTTCCAAGAGTTAATACTATATCCTACATTAAGATTATCTATCAAATTAACTACATAAACTATTGGCATACCATGTCTTAATATACCAGATATTAATTTAGCATAATTATAGTATTCTCTATTAAAACACAATGACAAATCTCCTCCTATATGATTTAAGTAGTGATCAAAATAACCAAACATATAATGACTTGTATTATCTTTATCTCTAAATTTTGTTATTGTGCCATCAGTTACATGACTAGGTATATCAAACAACATACCATCAACTAAACCTGTAAATATTTCAAGTGGTTTGTTATCTAATACTCCTATAAAAGATATCCATTTATCATCATCAATCATAAATCTCATTATCTTGCAAGATAGTGTCTTAGGTCTATCAGGTGCATCATTATAAACAACAGTTTTTTTACCATTACCATTGTTATCTGAGTTACTTATTAATACACCGTCTCTAGATCCATCACGATACACACTAACACCTTTCATACCACAATCGTATGCATGCATATATAAATCACCAACTTGTTCTTTAGAAGTTTCTTCTGGTAAATTAATGGTGCAACTTATAGCATGATCTACCCATTTTTGGATCTTTCCTAACATCTCAACTTTCTTCATAGGGTCGATCTCGTATGCTTGAGATCCGTTATAAGGAGACTCTAAAACCAGATTATATAAAATATCATAAGATAATCTATTAATACTCTTTTCAGTATATCCTCTAGTTTTAAGATAAGTTTTAAATTTAGGATGAACTACTACAAAGTCAGCCCATTCATCACCCTGTTCATCTACAAATGTAGCAGATAAACCTGAATCACTGGGATTAATTTTAACTCGTCTTTTATAAATTATATTATATACTGGTTCAATCCCTGATGATGTCTGAGTCATAATCGATACTGATCCAGTTGGAGCAATAGTTAATAACGCAATATTCCTTCTACCTTTATTCATCAGTTCTGACATCTCTGAACTAGTACTGTGAATTCTTTTTATAAAATCACTATTAATATCTAGATCTTTATCAAATACTAAAAATGAACCTCTTTCTTTAGCTAAATTTATAGATTCTTTGTATACATCAACTGCTATCAGTCTATGCAAATTTGCAACAAAACTAATAGCTTCATCAGAGCAATACTTAATATTAAGTGCAGCTAACATATCTGCTTCTGCTGTTATACCTATTCCTGCTCTACGTCCTTTTACTGCTCTATCTAATATCTTATTCCATAATTTAAGTTCGACTATTCTATACTCTATATCCTCAGGATCATTCTCAACTTTATTAATAATAGCTTTTATCTTCTCTATCTCTAAATCAATAATATCATCCATTATCCTAACAGACACTGATACATAATAACTGAATAACTCTTCATCAAACTTAGCATGATCAGTAAATGGATCTATAACAAATGAATATAAATTTATAGCTAACAGACGGCAACTGTCATATGCCGATAATGGCACTTCTCCGCATGGATTTGTCCCTATAGTCCTAAAACCGGACTCATAGTAAGAATCAGCTGGAGATTCTCTTATAATATTGTCCCAAAATAACACACCTGGTTCTGCGGATTTATAGGTACTTGTTATTATTTTCTCCCATATATATTTAGCAGGTACTGTATAAACAATATTATTAGAATCTATTGGAAATTTTAAATTAAAATCTTTATCATTTTTAATGGAGTCGATAAACTCATCAGTTACTCTAACAGATATATTAGCTCCACTAATTACTGTATTATTTGTAGATTTGGCCTCTATGAAACTAACAATATCAGGATGATTTACATGACATGACAACATTAGTGCCCCTCTACGACCTTTTTGACAAACTTCCAAAATTGCGTTAGAGTATCTCTTCATAAAACTAACTAATCCTGAGGATGATCTTGCACTATTATGTACTAATGCTCCTTCTTGTCTTATAAATGATAAATCTATTCCTACTCCTCCTCTCCTTTTTGATAAATTTACCAAATCATTTTCAAAACTTAAAATAGCATTATAGTTGTCACAATTCTCAGATGCACCTACTACAAAACAATTATGTACAAATACACCAGCAGTCAGAGCAAAATTATTAGTTTCTGGAGAATACATATCATAAAAGTCTATTAACTCGTCTGAGTTAACTATCCTTATTGATTTAACTTTATGATTTTTTATATTTAAGATATTATATTCTTCAATTGCTTGTTCACAGGACTCAAAAAACCCTAATGGATCTGGTGCGAACTTATTAGTTTGATATTTATATTGATAGAAATTATCTTTGTTTATTTCGATTTTTAATTCTGACAGAGTATTAAAAACTCTAAATATCTTACCTATTTGCATTCTGATCTGCTCATTTTTATCAGATAGTCTCTTTACATTACGATCATGAACATCTCGTCTATTATTAAATTCTTTAATTCTTTTAGAAACTTTTTCTTTCACATCTGGTCGAGCGTTAAAATCAGACATTCGTTTCGACATCTTTTCAACATAACCTGATTTTGCCCAATTCTCATTATTTAATTTAGTCATTACTTTTGATGAACACTCTTTTTTTCTAGCTACAAATTCTGGGTCTTTCCATAACTCAGTAATAAGCTCTGTCATTAATTTAGATATTCTGTTTAGATATACTGTGTCATGTATGTGTTTCTCGTGTAAAATTTCCAGTCGTATTTTACATCTCTCTCTAAATTCTGAGTCTTTCCATAACTCAGTCATAACTTTTGAACTAACCTCTGACATTTTAGCTATATATTCAGGATTTTCTCTCAGTTTGTCTAAGTTTTTTCTACCTATTTCTGCATGAAATCTGTAATGTTCTTTAGAACCCATCCAAAATAAATTTGATGGTTCATTATTTCTTTTGTTGAAATCACAGTGATGAATAACTAAACTCTTTTCGGTCTCATCTTGTAAAATATATTTTATATTAATCCATGCACACTCTTGGTCATTTAAACAATATGTATATCCTACAGTTTGATGAGTATAGTAATATCTATTATCTGAGTTATCCTGATATATTTCATACCTATACATAGTACAGCCGTCCTCAGATAATTCTCTATATAATGGCATTAATGATTCATTCTCAATTAACTCATCAGCACGTTTATACGTGCCATCTCGTAACATGAAGAGATGATCAGTTGTACATTTAACAACTTCATCATTATCAAGAGTTACTTCA
>Ga0257141_1000005_pt1 | contig 31098 bp, 40 predicted proteins | sample saktaT_17_FD_193544 | JGI IMG/M metagenome (GOLD analysis project Ga0257141, IMG submission 193544) | Metatranscriptome of saline water microbial communities from Sakinaw Lake, British Columbia, Canada - sak_2011_1_27_36m (Metagenome... | ecosystem: Environmental > Aquatic > Non-marine Saline...
AGCACGTTTATACGTGCCATCTCGTAACATGAAGAGATGATCAGTTGTACATTTAACAACTTCATCATTATCAAGAGTTACTTCAGCGTATTTATTATCCTGACGAGTTATTCCTAAAGCTTTAACTTTAGTTGGTATAACTTCACCTGATGGTTTACAACCATAAACCCAATACTCCTGATCTTTAACAAGATCAGATATTGGAACTTCAGTACCATTTAACAGTGAAATTTTAGTATCACTAGTGAAACAACCTATAGACCCATTAATTAATACCTCCATTATACATGAATCAGGTGCACAAATCACTGATAGTTCTTCTTTCCAAATATCATATATAGTTAGTTTGCCAAGATAATTTGGGTCACTTAAAAAAGTTTGTATACTTACTGGTTTCTCATCGAAGTCTATCTCCCAAATAGTTTTTACAATATCTTCATTTCCAGTTCTTCTAATCTCATCTAACATATAAAGGACTACTCTAGCTTCACTATCAGTTAATGCATCAAAATATGATCTATCACTAACTGAAAGACTCTCTAAAACCTTCTCTAGCAGTGTTTTATTATCTTCATTTAATAAAATCAAATTATTTTCCATCCTCTACATCAGTATATGCAACATTGATGGTTCTAGCTTTATTAAGTATTTGATCCAAAACACTTGCTACTTTAGGTCTAGATGTTCTCGATAAATTAGTGATATCTGAGACAGATTGTTCACTAATAGGTGTGATTAGATATTCTGGATTAACATTTAACCCTCTAGTTTGAATTACTAAATTAACTACGTCCTTTATTGAACTAGTTATAGCAAAATGTATTTGTAATAAATCTCTGGTTGATGCACTATTAATTCTGTCTGGTTGATATAAGTTTTCCTCTACATTGTCTAATGCATCAATCAATCTCTGTAATCTCATTATCTTAGATCTAGTATGAGCTACCATAAAAAGATCAAGACGCATAGCATAATCAGATAGTACGTCTCTTATTATCTGTTTAGCATTATCATCCATTCTATCAGAACTTACATAAGATGTAATAGTTTCAATAGCTTTCTTTATATCATTCTCTGTACTTACTAGTACTTCTTCATTTTTATCTGATGTTATTCCTCTACTAATATGATATTCTCTGATAGCTTCTTCAATAGTACTAAATACTTTTAACAAATAAGGATAGAATCTTTCTGCGTTATCATTGTAATTTTCTTCAGTAAGTGCTATACCAATATCACGTAATTTATCAAAAGTCTTGAATATTTTATTCTTTCTTGACTCAATACTCTGCATTATTTCCTAAGATTTAAAGATGTTTTAGATAATAAACTTTTTACTTTCTCATTCCATCTTACAATTGTATCTACAGATACATCAAACTCTCTACCTAATTCATATCTATCTATATTTGGATTTTTTTCAATCATTGAGTATACCTCTATCATATCAATATATTTAATTAATTTGTCACGAGAAGGTACAGATATAGTAGTACCACCAAATACATCTAAAAACTCAACTAATTTCTCTTTTCCAAATATATCATATAATTCTGGAAGCAGACTGTATTCGCTATCAATGGTTAATAGTAACAGTAATCCATTTATATTTGCTACCTTTGGTACATTTAAATTAACCATTTAATATATCTGGTAAGAATGTTAGACTTAGTTTGTGTAAACAATGTCTGAATATTATTGTAGAGTAAGATATTACATAATCTACATCAACTACATACTGATTTTCTACTGCTCTATAATTGATTGTATCTGACATTATCAGTGCATCAAATGCATACACACATGCTTTACGATACTCTTTAGATCTAAATTTCTTATTAACCTTCTTCATATACATACTAACCAGGTTAATAACCAAATATTCTAAATCTAACTTATTAATCATTTTCCTTGCTGAAAACGAATTATCAGTCATCGATTCAAATATACATGTTTCATCTTCATTAACAAATGTTTGCCTAGCATATTCTTTCATATCATGAAGAATAGCGTTTTTAATAATTATCTTTAGATAAGCATACAATTGTTGACAGTTGTTAAACTCGTTACTATTTTTAGTTATATTAAAAACACATACAGATATATTTTGAAATATATCATCATAATAATCTTCATTAAGTAAACTACCTGAATATTTTTTAAATTGTTGATAATATAAAGGTGCTACTGCATCTAATAAATTTGATAAGTAACGTGTACTCTTCCTAGATAACAGATAATATTCATATATAGACTGTGTACTTATATCTTTATACGAGGAATCTGCAAGGGACATAAATTGTATATAGATGGATCATTATCAACTTCATCACTAAGTCTTAACAAAATGAAACTAAATGATGCATACCTTTTATGAGCATATAAATCAATAACATATTTATCATCATGTTGTATATACTCAGCTACTGCATCCTCTAAGATCTTAATCATATCAGATGTATCTCTCTTCTTATAATCACCTTCTTGAGTATAAAACTCATCTGCTCTAAGAACGAATATGACTGATATAGTATATGCAAATCCTATTGGTTCAAACTTAGAACCAAATGCTAAATCTTGAAGTATCATTAAATCTTTTACAGCAACTTTCCAGTTTCTATAATAAGTTTGCATTACTCGACGAGAGAATGCACGACCTGCTGCTATCCATGTCATATCAAAATATGCAGCATTAGAGGATACTGGATCTATCTCTAGATAGTATTCTCTAATCATACACCTATCAATACACTGTCTCTGTCAAATAAAAGTTTTGGTAACATTGCTTTAATTAATATATCATATGGTTTTTCTAAAATCATACCTAATTCATCCATATTCTTCACAGTAGTTTTAGCACTAACATATTTATCTTTATAACTAACAGTTATAGTAATTTTTAAATCACTCATAACAATTGCTAATCTGTCATAATACTCTTTCTTAGTAACTGACAAAACTCCGTTAATATCTTCCATAGTATATATATTAAACTTTCCCTTTTACATCGACATAGTTTGAACCACCTGTAGGTATAACTTTTCCATCCCATCCTACTGGAACAACTCTGTAATAACTAAATGAGTTGATAACATCCATAGTTATTAACCATCCATATTTTATATAATCACCGTAGCAATAAAGCATAAACTGATTACTCATACCAATAGTCTTACCTGAGTCTTCAATCATCTTGAATATTTCATCCTCAGAAACAATACGACCAAGTTCAATAATCTTCTTGATAAGATCCATTTCATACTTAATACGAGATCTGTAATAGAAATCATCAAGCAGTGCATAACACTTTACCTGAGAGATATATATATCTTTATTCTTTTCATACTCGTCAGTAGTTATCGCAGTCTTTCTAGATTTTACCATATTGTTAAGATTAGTAACATCAACAACTATTGATGCAGCTTTATCTAAAACAAAATCTTTAAACATACCTCGTTCACATTGAGATACATCTGTAAGTTCCATCACCATCCTAGATGTACCTTGGCTAGAAAATCCAGTCTCTGCTATTGACTTTCTGAGATTAGGTAAGAACTGATCAAACTTTTCTTTGTCTAATGCAGTTTCGCGATACTTATTAATAATAGTATCAATTCTCTCTTGCTCTTCCATAACTATTTATTTTTATCATTAATCATTTTAATAGTCTTTTCTCTTTGTTCTAAATATAATCTATGCACTAACTGTGATGCTTTGAAATAAAAATTAACCATCCATTCTCTGTCATTTCTATAATCTGACTGATCCAATGACAATGCATTATTATAACATATTAAATATCCATTCTCACATCTTTGATAATAATGCCAAAGTTTCTTATTTCTCAGTAATTCGTCTTTTTCATTTTCAATTTCTTTTAAATAATCCTCTAATTCAACCCATGCTGGAGGAGTGATAAATTTTCTTCTAAACCATTCCCATTTGAATACAGTTCTAGTCCAAAATAAGTAACTAAAATATATCACTAATAACAATGATAAATAAAAACCTATTATCAAATATAACTTATTCATATCAGTATTTTTTTTCTTCAACTACTACATCTGTTTCATCTACAATCCATTTCGCGAGATTTCCATATACTGTATAAGGATTAGGATCTGAATTTGGTAATAAATATTTAGCATAGAATCCGTATATCTTATTTCTCAGTTCTTCAGGAATCCATGCATATTCTGATAAGTGATTAGTAATATCAACATCATAAATATCACACTTGTAATCATTCATATTTAATCCTGGGGGAGGATTTAGTCCTAGAGTATAAACAACATCGCGATACATATTACAATTATGTACAAAAACTCCTGCAGTTAAAGCGAAATTAGAGGTCTCTGGAGAATATAAATCATAAAAGTCTATTAATTCTTCTGAACTGACTATTTTAACTGACTTAACTTTATGATTCCATTTGATATCTATTTCTCTTGATTCATTGTATTCAGTAATTGCTTGTTCATAAGAATCAAAAAAACCTAAAATATTAGGAGAATTTTTACTTACTTTAAATTCTCTATAATTACTCTCTGTTATATCTAGACCCAAACTTAAAAGTTTGTCAAAATTTGCAAATATTTTTCCTCTGCTTATTTCTCCAGATTTATTCAAATTTGTCATACTAAGTCTTGCAACTATTTTCATCTTATCTACAAATTTTTGATCACCCCATAACTTGTTCATTATTTTTGATGATCTCTCTAAATGAGCTTTAGCAAATTCTGGATCCTTGTGAAGTTTAGTCATCATATCCGAAAACTTTTTAAAATAATCAAAGTCTTTCCAGTTCTTTATATTTCTATCAGTGATCCTTTTAGAATGATTTTTAACAAATTCTGGATCTTTCCATTGTTCAATCATTTTCTTTGAGCTCATTTCTGAGTGTACTCTATAATATTCAGGATCTTTCCATAAATCAGATACTATCTTTGAAAATCTATCTGCTTGTTCTCTAATTTTCTCAGAGTCTTTCCAGTACTCTGTCATCCTCTCTGACATATGATCACTATGATACTGAATATGTTCTTTAAACCCCATCCAAAATAAATTTGGTGGTTCATTATTTCTTTTATTAAAATCAGTATGATGTATTACAAGTCTTTTTTCAGTTTCATCTTGAAGGATATACTTAATATTTATCCACGCACACTCTTGATCATTTAAACAATATGTAAATCCTATAGTTTGATGAGTATACCAATATCTCTTATCTAAGTTATCTAAGTACAACTCATAGCCCCATTCATCTAATTCTCTATACAATGGCATGAGTGACTCACCATCAATTAATTCATCGGCACGTTTATACGTGCCGTCTCTTAACATAAATAAATGATCAGTTGTGCATTTAACAACTTCATCATTATCTAGAGTTACCTCACAATATTTATTGTCCTGACGAGTTATTCCTAAAGCTTTAACTTTGGTCGGTATAACTTCACCTGATGGTTTACAACCATAAACCCAATATTCTTGATCTTTAACAAGATCAGATATTGGAACCTCAGTTCCATTCAGTAGTGAAATCTTAGTATCAGCAGTTAAACATTTATCACATACATTGTCCCACCTGTGTGATTTACTAGGGTAGTAGCAAGATACTAATTTATTATAATCTTCAGGATATAAATCATGTAATAATTTAATAATTGCTTCTTCTTTTACAGGTAGTAGTGCTGAAAACATTCTAAAATCCTTAATAATTGATCTACCTAATATTGACATTAATAGTTCGAAGTGTTGAGTTTCTTCACCTAAATCCCAAAAATAATATATATCATTATTTTTATCTGAATTAGTGAAAGTGCAACCCCATTCATTGCCTAATACTATATACTTGGATTTAGTTGAATATGCACAAGCTAAAAATATAAAAGGCATGAATACATTAAATCTAATGTTTCCATACCTCTTATCAATTGTATTAATAAATTTCGTTAAATGATTAAAATTAGATCTTATAACTTTTAAATCATCATAATCACTATATTTAGACTGCCACATGGAACGAGCATAACCGGCATATTCAATAAATATCCCTCCGTTATATGGCATATCAAATACCTCTTTACATAATCTTCTTGTTAGATGTGATTCTTTTCCAAAGCTAAAACAACTCATCGATGATGGTACTGAGTCTATAACTGGTATATCTTCTAATAAAGACTCAATATTAATCGACTTTAATTGTTCTCCAGTTTTATACTGATCCATGAAGCATGATCTACGTTCATGAATCATATCTTTTATACCATCAGTAAATATCTTATTTAGTTTTATATTTTTAGCAATAATTTTAATCTCTGTATGATCAAGCATTATCGCAGCAATATTTATTGCTAAACCCATCGACATAATACCTGCTATATTTGGATCGAATTTAATCGAGTCAGATTTGATCCAGAAAGTTTTATCAAAATAGTTAGTTACACCATTATTGTAAACTGATACAAATATATTATAATTACATCCTCCATCATAAATATTTGGAGTTATCTCTATCTGTATCATAGTTATCTACTTGCTTTTCTTATCGCTTCAATAAATTCATTTCCTTTCTTAACACCCATCTCTCCTCTTATTCTGGCACCTTCATTAGATTGAAAGTTTTCATAATTATCTTGCCAATGAGTTTGGGTACGATTTGCCCTTGATATTTCTCCAGCAAATCTTGCAATTTTTTCACTCTTACTCTTTGATCTATTACTACAACTTCCCATGACTAATTTAATTTAAACTGTTGCTGTTGTATAAATTTCATAACCTTCAATCTTTGGATTATAAGTATACAGATATAATTTACAGTCTTTCACTAGAATGAAATATCCAAACTTTGCATATATTCCATTAACATAATTATATACATACTTAACAGGATAAGTGATCGACATCAAAAACTCAAACAATGTATCAATCGAAACTCCTTGATTCTCTGACATATAAGTGAACATTATAGTATCTAACTTATCACTGTGCAAATACTTGTCTGAGTCTCTGAAATTACTTGGCTTATCAGTTGGTAATTCGTTATCCTTTATAAATAATTTTACTGATGCTCTACGTGATCCGGATGAAAACTTGTGATCATAGAACACCTTCTTACTATTAAGCCTAATGTAGCGGTTAATAAGTCGTAACATCTTAATTGGTTTCTTTCCTGATGAAATATCATTAATTAACATTTCAATATTCTCAGATTTAGTATAGAAATCTTCACCAGGATTTAGTTCTTCTATGATACTATTCTCTTCTTTCATTCTTTAACTCTTTAAGATGTTTAGTTTCATATATCAAAAACTTTATTGATATTATCAGTATAATGACTGACAAGAATACTTTAACATATTCATTAATATCAGTCATACATTAAAAGGATTAATAATATTATTTACTCCATCAGTTACTCTATCCCACAAAGACCAGTTCTTAACTATATTATTCCAATAAGTCTTAATATCAGATTTAACAAAACAATTTTTAAGATAATAAACTAAATTAGTCATATGATAAAAATACTCTTCATGTTGAAGTTCATATAGTCTTTCAGCTTCAAATCTAAATATATCTGTATTAATTTTATCTATTTTAAATGGAAATATATTTAATTCTGAAGATAGTTCTAAAAACCCATTTTCTACTGGTGACTCTCCTGCTGATGATATCGGTAGCACTCCATGAATAATTGATTCCATTTGAGTCCTCTGCATACCTACAACATGTCGTACATCATCAATTATCTGTAATGTAAAATCTGCTGAATATACTGATTTCTCAAAAATTGTTTTAACACTAGATTCATCATATCCTTTCTTTAACCATTCATAATTATAAGATGAGTCTTCTAGAAAAGATGTAACAAAACTGTGAGTAGATATACCGACATTTCCACCAGCATATGTTACTTTAAAATCTTTATCAAACCTAGCCATCTCAGTGGCTAAATAATGCATTATAATAGGTCTCTTTACCGATGTTAGTCTAGGATTAAATACTACTTCATGATTCTTAAAATGTGAATTATCAATAGGTGATAAATTTTCTAATACTTCATCTTCAATCTGATAAGGTATAACTACTAAATTGTCAGTATTTACTTCTGAATCGTCTTTGAAATAAGATAACAATAGATTAAATTGATTTGCTCTGGATGAGAAGAATGATGTTATACACTTAAGAACAGACTTAGACCAATAACATTTCAACTCAGTATTAGACCCACCTAAATAACAATATATTTGTTTATTATATACACTCTTTATTTTGTTAATAAAGTTAACCTCAGGTGGTTCAATACTAGGATCATTAAATCTCTTTAGATCAGTAGCAATTGGCATATTAAGAAATACGATATCATACTTATCAATATGAGCAACAGCGTCATCAGTAAAATTAAGGATATAAGGGTTAGAAGTATATCCAAACTCATATGTATCTACATGATAGATATCTCTATCTAACAAACCAACTAATTTTGAGTATGAAATATAAGCACCTGATGAATAGTATTTATTCAGAATTATACTACATACTTTTATCTTATCTTTTGGAGGATTAATTAAAGGTGCTAATTTATTCTTTTCATATCTACAATAATCAAGATAATTTAATCCACCATCAGGTACATTTATGCCGTCCCAATCAATAGGAGTAAGAGCATTAAAACTCATATGCTCATAATTTATAACACTTACTCTCCATCCATATCTCTCTGACTTAATCTTACCATTATCATCTGGTAAGAATTCTTTCATTGCAATTTTTCTACCTGCTGATTCTTTAACTAAATCATCAATATAATACGCAGGTATCCAACAAGACTGATATTTTTCAAACCACAATTTAAAGAATTTAAAATCTTTTTTCCAATCTTCAAAATATTGATCTAAAGTAAGATAATAAACTACTTCACTCATTTAATTAATTTTAATGTTGACAATGATAATAACTTATTCTTATTTAAGAAACTAATTATACCATTTAATGAAACTCTGTTTAACACAGAATATAAAGGTTGATCAATATCATCAATATTAGAGAAAGCAGATCTTAATTTAGCATCCCAAAAAACAACCATCTTGTCAAAATCTTTTGAAGATATACTACCTGTACAACTTGCTGAATTGCATTTACATTTATTAAAAGTATAATAGTCAATATTTAAATATCTGTAGTCATTTGTTATCTCATCTCCTTCATTAATATCTTCAACAGCTATTTCAAAGTCGTATGGAGAAGTTAGTATTTTACTATCACAAGAATGATTTATATATCTAGCATAATCCCAGCACAATACTGCATCTCCGTTTGGTTCCAAAAACACATAATCATGTATTACTGAAATCATTATACTATGATTAGCTTCAAATCTCTTCCTTGGTATAACTATATCATATTTATCTTTAGCCCATGTAATAGTACCTCTAGGTATAAACTCAGTTGCTACTACACCTAAACCTTTGTCCGAAGTTTCAATTAGTTTGGTAGAAGGATGAATCATCAGTCTTTAATTAAGAAACAAATTAAGCACACTATATATACTATAAAGCCTCAACTACTAAATCCACGATCTAACTAGTCTCATCTTCTTATCTTTTACTTTAATAAAGAAACCGGATAACAAATAATCACCTCTACAATATTCATTCAATGCTTGATACACAGTATTAAGAGACCAATTATTACCAACTGCAATTCTAACTATATCTTCTGCTGATCTGTAGTCTGTTGAAATTAACATATTATGTATCTTAGATCTCCTACCATAAAATCCTAATGATCTCTTAAACTTAGAAGAATCTACCGTACTAATATCTGTATCTACTACTGATAATATCAGTTCATTATACCACTCAATATATTCTCTGTGTTTAGCATTCAGTGCTACTGGTTTATTGAGTCCTCTGAATTCTTTGTATTCAGATACAGGTATCTCAAATACATCAGCTAAATCATACCAAAGATCATAAGTTATTTTAAACTTGTGTATAAATTCAGATATATCACTAAAGAAGTCAGAGTCAAAACTATAAAACTCACTTAGTATATCTTGTACATCTTTCCAAAATAACTCTGTATCATCATGAGATAATAAAATATTATATGTATCAAATATACTTATTATATTATCTATCTTATCAAAAGGTAATTCTTTGCTAATATATTTCTTATCAATCACTGATTTCTAGAATTAAATTTCTTTAGTTCTTCATGAATATCATGTAACACATTAATAATGTCAATAGATCCAAAGAATATTACTTTATATACTCCATATTATTTCAACCAATTAATTAATTCTTTAATATTGAGTGGATTAAATGATTCATTAGCAAATTCTTTACACTTTTTACTATCATACAATTCATCAAATCTTAATATCTTACTAACTAATGTTGATGTATTTAATCTACCTGAATAAATTGAATTGAAATTATCAATACAAATCGCAGGGTACCTGACATCTAATAAAACAGGTATCATACCTGAAGACAGCAAATCAACAATATACCCTGACGAAACAACTCTGTCTATTATAACATATTTTGATCTCGACAATTGCACACCTGATAATTTATCCTCAAGAGATATCTCAAACTTAACTCCTGACAGATTACCTTGAAATGCATGTTTCAAATTAATTACAGAATTATAATTAACAAAACATATAGGATATGTTGTACCTATACCACTAAAATTATAATAATATTTTATTCTTTCTTCAGAATCACTATCAACATAAAATGGATACATTATGTACTTAACAAAATCTTTATGAGTTATAGTTATTGGCAAAGAACAGCTAAGATTAAATTTAAACTCATCATTTTTATTGTTTCTACTCCATTCATTTGTAATAGTATAAGAGGATTCTCCTTCATTAAAATTTATAACGTTATCTAATTTACCATAGAAATTAAACACAGAGTCATACTCTACAATAAGTTTGTCATAAGATGACAACTGTTCTTCATCGTCATACTTTATGACTTTCCAATCATCTGGAATATTCTGATAATGTACGCCACTGCCATTTAACATTATTATTTCACAAGGCAAATACCTGGACAAGACAGACTTTAATCTAAACAATCTCATCCTGCACAAATAATCACTAGATACTAAACTACCTAAAACAAATCCTATCATCTACTACTTACTGACCTGGAACATTCGAATTAACACTCAATAGAGCGGTTTGTAGCCTCTGTAAAGCCTTTAATAAGTGGAGGCGGAGAGGGTTCCCGCTCAATTATAGCACATCTCCTAAACGTTTAACAAACTAATGTATTTTATAATAACTAACAAGTTTATCTACTTTATTAAATGGTACTAATACAGAATATACTGAATCATTATCCTGTAATATATAAAACATACTATGTGAAACAAACATAGCAACAGTATCTGGAATAATAAAATTATTTCCAATTTGAGATATTAGTTTTTGTTCAAACGGAAAGTAGATATGTATATAAGTACTATCATTAATCTTGAAAGGTTTATACTCAACACTAGACGAATATATAAAATTTCTAAAGATTCTTTCGTCTCTTGGTTGTATATAGCATATTTCTGGATTTGGGTATACCTTAGATATAAACAATATCAAGAAATACAATTTAACAGTCAAAAAAGTTTCCACAACTAACTATTTTTTAAAAGATGCTTTAGACTATATTTAGCATAACTTATTGCTACATTTCTAACCTGGGTACCTTTGCAATAAATGCTTGCATCTTGCATACCTAATTCTTTAACAATCCAACTATCAAATTCAGTTTCTATATGATCATTTCCATTAGTACGTTCATTCATCTTTTTGTTATATTCAATAACTTGAGACATAAATGACTCCAAATCATAATTAGTAAAACTAACACTCAACTCCCACAAATCATTTCCTATCTTAGTATACAAATCCACCAACTGACACTTTATTGATGCTGGTTGATTATTAAGTTTTCCTATGAAACTTCTCATCCTATAAATAGGAAGTGCAGGAGATATACTCATAATAGAACTATACTCCTCAGTCCATTTATTTACTAACAACTCAGACATTGCTAATTATTTTAAATCTTTCTTTAAATAACTGTTCATTACATATATCAACTCCACTAATATTACGAAACATCCATCGATATGGAGCATTTATTGTAGTTAGAATACCTAATCTGCTACCTGCTTTGGCACCAGACTCATCTGACCCAGATTGCCCACCAGTAACAATACTGTTTATATGACAAAACATGTTAACACGTTCAATAAAATCAAATATAAAATCATCTAACATACCTTGTGTAAACTTTTCACACAATGAATAAATACCATTACCAGCAATATGCAGAGTATCAATTTTATCAATATCTCTAATAACTCTTAGCACATCACTATTTAAACTATAACCCTACTCCAAAACTCTGTTAAGAAATACTTGTCTGTATATCTTACCCTGTTCGATGGTAGATTTCCTAGTTATTATTTCTCCAGCAGAATCAAAATCTAGTGCAAAAGCAATAGTCATATCAGCTGCACAATTTATTATCGTACGTTGACGATATCCTACACTACACTCAACAAACTGAATATTGCTCATAATTATTCTATCACTTCAAGTTTAACAACAGGATTTTTTAATCCTTTGTGCATATCAAATATCTCTTGTTCACCTCTCACGTATCCTACAAATTTATTATAAAGTCTATAAGGAGCATAAAACGTCCATACTAATAACTTCTATAGTATTATCCTCTAAAAAATTATGTGTAAGATTTATACACTGTTTCTCCAACAGACTGTACAATACACGGAAATTTAGAACAATCTAAAATCTGATAATCTCTTACATCTCCATTCTTTAATACAACATGATATTTCATAATACAATTATTTAAAAAATAGGTCTTTCAAATCCTGCTCTCATGACATCTAGTGATACTTCGTTTTCATGAATTTGTTGTAATCTTCTTCTTTTACACTCTTCAACAAAAGCTTCATGATCATTATACCAACGATGACAATTATTGCACCTGTAACCAATAATACATAAACAAACAATGATAAAAATTGTTTTAATATACTCATAGTGCTATTATTTATCAGTACGTAGTCTCACAAATACTGGAAAGCGTAAACTTCCATTACTAGTTCTAAAACTCTTCTTGAATTTGCCTGTTAGTTTATCAATTTCTGATCCTACCTGATATTCAATTTCTACATATGTATCTGGTAGAGTGAAACGATTCTTCCAGAGATAATCTCTCATATCATCATTCAGACCAGTTCCCGTTCCAGTTTCAACACCATTTACATCGATTAATATACCACCTGCTGTATTGGCTAATCTGCCACATCCTTCATACACTTCAATAATACGAAACTCCTCAGTTATCCACAACTTGTTTTTCAACCAATCTGAATTACGATCGAATGAATATGGAGCATCATACTTCTTCAACACAATACCTTCAGATCCATATTTCTCAATAAACTCGTTAGTTATATGCATTATCCATTCTTTCTGAATTTCAGAATTCATATCAGAATTAAAATCAATAATACGACGAGTCTTTCCTAACGACTCAATATGATCACATTTATCAGATATCATATCTACCAAAGCAGTTCTTGAATATTGTGGTAATGCAAACTGTCCTGATCGCCACTCTTCAACTGGAATCACATCAAAAATTCTTAGTTTAAGTTTGTCTGCATCAGGATGAGGGTACATTGATTTTGCAACACTCATACTAGAATTCCACGAATCCATAAAAATTTCACCATCATACACGAAACGACTCCAATTTTCTACATTCTCCTTAATCTCTTTAACTATTAAATCACAATTATATAACGGTTTACCAGATCTTGCTTTAACCATTAGCTCATCAACTCCTAATACAGGAATAATGTCACATCTCAATCCATCAATCTTCTCTTCACAAAAATACTTTCCAGTTATAGGTTCAGAGTATGTCTGACAGAGTTTAACATCAAAGAATGGAATTTCAAACTCAGGAAATACTTCATGTAATGAATTATACTGAATACCTAATTCGAAATCTGACTGTAGGCAATAATTGAGGAACTGTAATGCATGAGGGAAACTTGTAACATAACTTTTTAATAACCCTAAACATGAATTTCCTTTAACAGCATTCTTTCCTATATAACTTAGAATATTAATCAGTTCTGAAATTTCATCTCGTTCAAAATATATCATATTCAATGATACTAACTCAACTGATTCAATATCTCTCAAACGTTTCTCATCTACATATGATGCATAGAAATAAGTATAAGGATCATGAATTAACTGAAATATCTCAACCAATTTTAATCTTAATTCTGGAGACACTGATCTCAACAAATCCTTCTTCTCATTTCTCGATGATGTTGACCTTATCTTGTCGAAAAGATCGATAATCTCAAAATAATAATTCATAACTAATTATCTTATATTGTTTAATGATCAGCTTCAAAATAAGTATGTGTATATCCACATTTTGGACATTTATAATCAGTTAATGTATTTCTTCTCAAATTATATTTAACAGATAATACTATCATCTTAACTCTTTCATGACATTTTTTACACTCCATACCTATTCCAAAAAACTCTTTAAACCAATTCATAACTATCTATCTTTAGGTTCCTTATAATCTTCTTCCAGATACTCATAAATATCTTGTTCAGATCTCAACAAAATCTCATCGCCATTCTCATCAACAAGTCTATACTCATTAAGACTATATCCTAATCGTAATGCTTTCGAACGTAGTCTAATATTCTCTTCCGCAGAGCCTGTAGAATGCAGTAGCATAGTCCACCAGCTATCAGTACTAACAATTCTAAAATCACACTGAATACTATTATACAAAAAAGAAGTTTTTAATTTACCAGATGCTAAAACTTTTTCTGCATACTCTGATATTTCATTTATTAAATATTCGTACTCAACTATATCACAACAAATAATAACATCAATATCACCAATCAAATCTTTACCACGACGATATGATCCTACAAATTCATATTTCGTTAACGGATAAGTATTCAATATTGCAACTAATAAATTTACAGTTCTCTGAATATCTTCACGTTTATGCTTTGATTTCATAGACCATCCTTTTGATTTAACTTTAACATTTATATTGTCTTTAAATGGTAATAAATGTTTACACAAACGATTAGAATCAGCTTTAGATAGTCTTGATAATCTGAATTTAAAATGAGGACAAGTACATGTAACATCTTCTAAATTAACTTCATATTCGGTATCTGATCCTTGAATAGTCAAAGCAACTATTAATTAATAATGTTATCAAGAAATCAGATCTTCAATATTAATTCCTTTTTCACGATCTTCACCAGAAATCTCACAATCATTAACATCTCCATAGATTCTTGAAACATTTCCACAGATACCTGAAACATCTCCATAGATTCCTGAAACATTTCCACAGATACCTGAAACATCTCCAGAGATTCTTGAAACATTTCCAGAGATTACTGAAACATTTCCACAGATATCTGAAACATCTCCATAGATTCTTGAAACATTTCCAGAGATTCTTGAAACATTTCCAAAGATTCTTGAAACATCTCCAGAGATTCTTGAAACATCTCCAGAGATTACTGAAACATTTCCAGAGATTCCTGAAACATCTCCAGAGATACCTGAAACATCTCCAGAGATTCTTGAAACATCTCCAGAGATTCTTTCATGAAATCCTCCAATTTTTAATCCATTAATAAAGTGATATACACTTATTGATACTTTTTTTAAATTTCTTTTCATAATCATTAGTTATTTTAGATTACTAACTACTATACTGACGAGAGCCATTACTCCGAACAAACAATTAAGCAGTTTTAAAACCTTATAAAGCCTTATTCAACATCAGTCTCGTAGATCCAAGTTGTACACTTTATTTTCTCTTTTAATAATTTAGTTATCTTATCTAGGGTTATATTAAAATATTCTGGATGCTCATTCATATAATTAGTGAAATTATCAAATCCTTTTTTCCAATATATATGATCTGATTCTTTTACATCACCTTCCCATCCTCTACCAGATGTCAATAACCCAAACTCATTCATACAATCATATATATCACTAAACTGATTAAATCCGGTATAGAAATACTGAAATACTCTCCATCTGACATATGGTCTTTCGAGTTTATTCTTTTCAACTTTGAATTTAGTTACTTGTCCTTCAGCATCTCGTGATACCCAATCCATATATATATTAAGAGAAAAACTATGAGCTAACTGATTTCCTCCTGCTGAAGAAACTTCCGGCTGTCCACGTTCGGCACCAATAACACTCATAACGTGATTTATAATAATAAAGCATATCTTAGATTTAGCAACAGGTATAGTAACTAGTTTCATACAATCACCTATTACTCTAGCTCTCTCTGACATCCCTCCTGCAAAACGTTCTCCTCCATTAGCTGCATTTATTAGTGTTTGTATAGGAGACTGATTTAGTGAGTCGTATATTATAGTTATTGGTAAATCAGGATTAACTAGTAATCTAACTCTAAAATCATAAATTATGATTTCTTGTTTTAATCTTATTATTTCATTATTAACTGCATAAATCTTATTTAAATCTGGCAATTCTTTTTCCTGTAATTTCGCAAGTTTGTTTGTTAGTTCAATAAATTTATTAGTATAAGTTTCTCTTGGTATTATCTTACTCTTATCATCATATAAAGCATCGGTAACTCTTAGAGTTTTACTTGCAAAATATACAAAATTAAAACATAATTCTAAAGTTTCTGGATGGAGTAGTATCACTTCATCTAGAGATACACCTATTTTCTCAGCTTTAACTGCATCAAAGGATGTTTCTGTTGCAAAAACGATTACTAAACCTCCTTTATTCTGAGTATCAGTCATAGCATGAAAAGAAAGTGCAGATTTGCCAGACCCATTTCGTCCAAATATCTGTATACACCTTCCGACAGGCAATCCTCCACCTAAGAATATATCAGACTTTATAGATCCAGTTGATATGAAACCCGAGACTGTACTCAGACTATTATCACTTCCAACTGTACTATTAAGACTTGGTTCTGATAGTAAGTCTAATATATTTAACTCTGTTTTAGCCATAATAACTATATTTTACTAAACTCATTTGGAATAAGAAATATATTTATTGAATTATGAACTCTCTGAGTTTTATCTTCAATCAATCTGCCTTTTATATCTACTGCATGATAATCGATTAATTTCAAAAAATTATATATATCATTTTCATCAGTATTTGAATTTCTTAAAGCAGTATTTACCTCTATTTGAATTAATGGTCTGTCCGACTGAATTAACATAGTTGCACCCATCAATGCAAATAAATCAAATCCTTCAGTATCTATTTTAATGAATGATACTCTTAATGGGAAATCAATAGAGTCTAACTTTACTGCATCAACATGTATCCCTTTATTAGTCAAAGATATAGAAGACAATGATTGATATTTAGAAATATTCATCGACAAATCCGTATCACACACATAAACTGCATTATTAAATACTATAACATTATCACAATTATTATAAATCATATTAAATTTAGCAGTTAAAGCAGAGTCAATCATTGGTTCAAATGAATAAACTAGTTGAAATATCTTAGAATAATTAATAGAATTACACCCTATCGACATTCCTGCATCAATTGCCATAGTACCTTTAATACTATCTTTAAGAAAATCAGTTACAAAGTCTAAACACTTTCTATCATAATGTCCATCTTTAATATCAGAATTATCATAATTTGTATGACACTCTTTAAGAAATAACTCTGTATCTCCACCTTTTATATTATCAACAAATTTTATATTATATAGTCTAGGATCATTTGATACAACTACATTTAACTTCATATCATTAATTATTAAGAATAGTTAAGGTGATAATAACTAGTACTATCACCTTAACTAAATTTGAATTATTTATTGAACAGCTGAATCTGATTTACAGACAATCTTAAACGGACACTTAGTACAATCCAAACCATCAGCAGGTTTCATAAACTCACCATAACATACAGGTGCTCCTGGGAGAGTCATCTTCTTATGAACTGGTTGTTCAATAGCAGGTGGAATAGTTTGAGCAGGTGGAATAGTTTGAGCAGGTGGAATAGTTTGAGCAGGTGGAGTAGTTTGAGCAGGTGGAGTAGTTTGAGCAGGTGGAGTAGTTTGAGGTTGTACTACAACAGGAGGTATGCTAGTAGTTGGTACAGGAGTTGGATATACTATCGATGGAGCATCTGCAACAGGAGAAATAGGTTGAGCAACAATACCAGGAGTTAATGGTGCACTTACTGTCATATGCGACGAAGTTGTTTTATATGCAAGATACTTTCTAGCAGCTAGGACTATTGCACCATTTTCAGTTAATGCTCCTTCAGGAATTTTGAATATATTATCAAGATTTGTAATCTTTGATAAAATCTCCTGAATACCTTCTTGTGTTGGATAGATAGGAACACGTTGTGCTACTTGACGCAAACCATCAGTAGACATTGTCTTTCCATAAGATATAGTATATTTAACAAAACCACCTTTATTACCTACACTACTAGAGTCTCTTTTAATCGTGAAAGGAATAGCTGCTAACGGGTTTGCATAATCAACAGTCTCTGCTACATACATCATAGCAATTAACTGATCATAAATCCTAGGAGTAAGTCTGACAATCTGAGGAAGTTTACGACAGTCAGCAGTTACTGATACCTTCTTTCCATCTCTGTCTAACTCTTCCCATGTTTCGACTTTTCCATCAATATCAATCATACCACAATACGACTGAGGAGTTGGAATATCATCATCAACAGAAAAACCTTGAGCACGTAGTCCCATTATATTTGCATAAATAGGACATCTAATACCTAACTCTGGTGATGTCAGTTCGATGCACTGATGACGTTCTTTATCAGGAGGAAGATCTCTGAAATAAAAAACTTTCTTAAACAACTCTCCTTTAGATGACCAAGGAGGTAAAATAAACATATTGTTATCTCCTTCTTTCCATTCATAGAAGTATATTCCACCTTTCTGTGCTCTGTTTGCTGCACGTTCGGCATCTTCTTGTTGAACACGTGCTAACTCAGCTTGATACTTACTAGTATCTACCGGATTAAATGTAATCTCGCTCATATTAATTGGGTTTTAGATTTGACATAAAGTGACATCATGTTGACATAACACTTGACACTAATTAAGCTTCTTAATTATCTTACTGAGCCCTTTTATTAACTGATAATTGAACTAATATATCCTTTCTCATTATAAGAAGACCATGTATATCACTAAGATATTCAACAAAAGATTTGATTGATCTATACTCACGATTTTTCTTTATATACTGATTATCCATATTAGCGAAAGAATCAATTAACCCTGCAGTAGGTTTAACAGATTTTTCATCATAAAACTGAATTGCTGAAACAGACAGTATACCATACATCTCATTTATTGAAATTGTTATCTCATCTAGTACTGACTGATACTCATAACAAGTATATGATATACCTGCCATCGAATTTGCATTATCCATCAATAACATATCTATTATAGATAAATAATCCTCAGGTATGATCATTGATAATAATATCTCTTTAAGAATCTGTTTACGTTCATTTGTTATAGCAAATGGTAAATTAAACGAACGTGAATATAAATCCTCAATTAATTTATTATAATTTTTAATATCCATATCATTTTGTTATTAACACATCTGATTTTTTAGTTGTAAGAAAACTTGGAGTTAATGGTTTATGAAACATCAGTAAACATACCCATATTTTACCTGTAAATAACAATCTTAATCTTTCAACAAATGATAACTTCCAACACGATATTATCTCTCCACTTGGTTCAGACGACTCAAATACTGGAATTGGTAAATAATCTGATTGATCTTTAGCATAAACTTTATTATACTCTTTGAATTCAATTGGTTTCATATGACAAGATTAATTGATATTTAACTTTTGATAAATCAATATTTGGAATCTCTTCTAAAGATACTAATTTATAATCCTCCTCTAATAAATTCTGCATAATTCCTTTGATATGATCAAGTTTCCCTTTAAATACTATCTGATCTAAATCGTTCAATCCTACATTACACTCTTCATCCCAGCTACAACCCATTCCAAAATCTACTTTTATCTTGACTTTAAAAGGGTCTGTTAATATACTGGGTTTACCATCAGTTAAACAACTAGTCTCATATAGAGTAACTACTTCTGGATCATAAACTCTGTCAATCATATGAAGTTTTGAAAACTTCAACATTGGTATAATTTCTCTTGGATGAACATCAGCCATTAATGAGTCATGAACCATACCAACCATAACAGACTGAAGTTTGTCTGTTTTCATTGCTTTGCTCATCCTAGCACCAGCCATAAGAGTTAGGTCGCTAGCTGCGCTTTGAATCTGCCAATTTATTTTTTCTGACTTAATATGAAAGTCTACATAGAAATCTTGATAATCATCAAACAATGGTAATCTCCTACCAGTAACTGTATAAACAAATCTATCTCCAGATTCTAATACTTTCAATGATTTATCAATCCATGACGGTAAATTTGGAGCATTCTCCATAATCTTCTTCTGATATCCTTCAGCTTCTGCTTTCGTTACTTCTAGATCTTTAGCCAAAGACCATGCAGTTTTAAGATAAATTGTACCAAATACAACAGTCTTTACGTTACGTCTCCATATATCATTCATAGGTTGTTCAGGAGTCATCTCATAAATAACTCTAGTCATTTCATCATGAATATCTTTGCCATCATTGAAAGACTTAGCCATAGTAGGATCTTTACACAACATAGTTACTACACGTAACTCCATCTGACTAAAGTCATTCAATAATATTAAACCATTCTTAAAACGAGAAGTAAAATAACCTTTTATTATCGAGCCCCATTTAATTGTGTGAAGGGACGGATCACTACAATTGTGTACAAAAATACCTGAAGATAGTGCAAAATTACTAGTTTTAGGTGATTGTAGATCATAGAAATTAACTAATTCGTCAGACTTAATTAGTCTAATTGATTTAATCCTATGATTCCAACGAATATCTTTTCCAGTTATAATATTATATTCATTTATAGCTTGTTCATATGAATCAAACACAGTTAAAATATAAGGATATCTAGGACTATTATCATTATAGTTTTTTTCATTAATTTCTAACCCTAAACTTATTAATTTATTAAAGATAGAAAATACTTTTCCTTTATTTATTTTTCCTGATTTATTTAGATCTGTCATATTTGTTGTTGCAACTATCTTCATCTTGTACCTAAAACTCTGATCTTTCCACAATTTATTTGTAGTTGCTGTCATTATAGGATACATACGTTTTTTATGTCTCTCTATATATTCAGGGTCATTCCAATTTTTGTCGAGCAGTGCATACATTGATTTTGATGATCTTTCAGATTTTCTTTTTAAGAACTCTGGGTCTTTATGATTTCTTAACATGGTCTGTCTTGATCTCTCTGATGCTGCTCTGATATACTCAGGATCTTCCCAGAGTTCTTTAACCATCTTTGCAAAATCATCTGCATGCTTTGGATCATTAAGTCTAAGATTAATATGATATTCTAAATGATCATGCTCACCTTGCCACTCTAAATTAGGAGGTTCATTATTTCTTTTATTAAAGTCTTTATGATGATTAATTAAGTATCTGTCTGGTTTATTATGAGTATGAATATCATTCCACACATCTTTGATCTGATATCTGTTAGCTACAATACCTACTAATAAATGAGTTGCATACCAAACACTATCTGAATTATCTTGATATAGCTCATATCCTTTCTCATTCTCTTTCCTATACAACGGCATTAAAGAATCACCCTCAACCAACTGATTAACAAATCTATATGAACCGTCTCTCATCATAAACTGTTCTTCAATAGTACATTTAATAGTCTCATCATTATCGAGAGTTACTTCATAATACTCATTATCAGTTTTAGTAATACCTAAAGCTTTAACTTTAACTGGTATAATCTCTTTATTTTCGTCACAGCCATATACCCAATATTCTTGATCTTTAACAAGGTCAGATATTGGAACCTCTGTACCATTTAATAGTGAAATTTTAGTATCACCATGAATACAAGCAAGTCTAGCAGTAGCTGTAGTTGGACGATAACTAGGATGCACACAACCATCTACTCCTATAAAATTTTGTATAGGTATTGCATATGATGTTAGTAATTTTTGAGCAGATTTAAATACTTGTAAATTTGTAAACATATCAAGTACCATTTCTCTCCATTCTCTCCCTGTCTTATCCCAAACTAGTTTATAAGCTGGTGAATCTGAATCACAATTAAATGTATCATTCTTTAAACAATAAACATAATATCTTACAGTATACTTATCAGTTCCAACATCATCATGATCAGGAACAGGAACAAGACCTAATATATTTCTAAAAATAAATCTTAAAAATGGCCATCCTGTATAAATAGGATTACCAGTGAATTGTTTCTTTGCTAAAATAATAAAAGGATTATTATCAAGAGCAGACACTGATGTATTAATATCTTCTTCTAGTTTTGTAATTATAGATTCTCGTCTTGATAAATCAATATAATTACCGTTATACTGCATATCAGTAATAAATTGAATCTCTTCACAAATTAAGGATTGATATGAATCAAATAAATTTAATCTCTTTAAATCATTATGAAATAATATTGCCAACTGCATAGTACGATCAGTATCCTGACACGCATAACTTAACAAGATTGACAATGGACACTCATTATGATTTACAGGTTTTTTGATACTCTCAAAATATTCATAAATAAGATTTTTATGAGAAGGAACTTTAAGAAATGTAGTAACTAAAAAATCCAAACTATGAGATATTTTATCTCCATATAACGCAAAAGATGCTAACATAGTATCTCCATAGACATTAAAATAAGGTATATTTAAATGCTTACGTGACCACTGATAATCAAATGTTATATTTTGATTCACTACTTTTATATCAGATGCAAACAACTCTTGATGTAACTTAATTATCTCATCACGTTCAGGTAATGACCATTTAGAATCAATATGATCTATCAGTATCATATATCCTTGATTAACAGTATGAGAAAAACAAGTATTACCTATAATAGCACCTTTATCAAATGGACTTAGACAATTAGTTTCTATATCATATGTTATATAAAAATCTGGGTTTGATTTGTAGTTTGATACTAACCACTCAAAATAATCTCTGACTTCATTAACAGTATTTAATATCTTATAATCCAACTCTTGTTTAACTGGAGGATGATATCTTGAATTTATATTAATCAATGAATACAAATTTTCATCAAGATAATATCTGCCACTTATAAAAACAGATTTATATGAATACAACGGAAATACTAATACTTCAAAATATTCTATTTTTTCATTATCTAATTTTCTTGCTATCTCTAATTTATAACCATTCTCCTTATACTTAACATTTAACTTCTTTCCAGTAATTAATTCAAATGCTCTTTGTCCTAATGTAAAAATAACTTTGAATTTAAACTGAAATATTTCTTGACGTAAAAGATCTATAGCCATCTTTACCTGAGGATCCTCTAAATAAGGAAGTACATCTCTCTGATACCTAAACTTAACTTTTCCTAAATTATCTGATGCTGAAGATATATATTTAAAGAAAGATGTAATATAATAATTGTTAATCCCTACATCTTTCAGTTGAGAAAATAGTAACGCTCCTTCACGACCTGACATTATCTTTTCACTAATAACATCTTGATCAGAAGGAGCGTAATCTATAAATGCATAGTCTATTTCAGAAGGACTACCATTCTCGGAAACCAAATAAGGAGATAAAAAATTCAAACTAATATATATTACTAATCGTTATTTACTATCCAGTGCAATTACTTCTTTAATTCTCGTAAACATACTCATAATCTTCTGCAATTTTTTATCTTTAACTTTAATAACAAATCTAAGATATAAAATATGAGCAGACTGCACCACTACGAAAATTACAAGAAAAACAATTAAGCCATTCATCACTCTTATAAACCTCCTTTACAATTTAATTAAAAAATCGACAGATAACAGATGAACAACAGTCACAATGACCCACCTCTGTTACCTATCGATCAAAATAACAGTACGGTCTTATTCTATCATCAAAAGTTCTAGAATTCTTTTGACAGTAATGAAGTGTCACCTGCTATTCTTGTGGAGGTGATCGGAGTCGAACCGATGTCTCAATAGCATTATCATTAAACTTTATTTACAGATTTAGGATACATTTATTCTTTGTCCAAAAGTAATACTCCAACATCCACCAATCCATTTTACGACAATGGATAAAACTTTTTTGTGAAACTTATTCTGTTCCAATGACACTGCTTACGCAGCGAGTCTCACTTCACGTCTCTCGATGAGAGAAGGCATATTTATAACTTTGCCATTTATTGATTATCCCTGATAATTTATTAGATGGATATTAGGTAAACCATCATCTGAGTTTAATAACAACATCTACTGATCAAAGCCTGTCACCCCCATGATAATAAAGAACTGAAACTGGTAAGACTGTACTTACCTCAAAATCCCTGTTAATTCAGATCAGTCTCGGTTCTTTGCGATTGTGACAGGATTCGAACCTGCACCTGTTCTCTAATCGATTTCATGATCAGTGTCATCTTTAGAAAACAATTCTGCCATTAGCCTACACAATCACTCAACTAATTATAACGACAAATAATTCACCGTACTCTGACTGACCAGCGATCGCTTTGTTAAGATGAGTGTCAATCCTCGTCTCATTTGTCGATCCTTTTATATAACTAGTTGAATACTGCATACGCACTTTCGTCTGCAGTATATTCAGTAAATGGATCATCTTAGGTTTTATTACCAGTCCGAATCACCATCCAGGGAAGTATTAAGCATTATCATTGTCTTACTAAGCCGTAACCATAGTTGCAACATTATTCTCACGTATCATAGTAATCTTGTTATCAATCATCTTAGCAGCATATTCATTATGAGTAACTACAAATATTGGACGATCAATTGCTATCTGATCGAGATAGTTTAATACAAAAGTAAATCGTCTATTATCAATAGCAGTAAATAACTCGTCCAAAATCAAGAAAGGAGTTGAATCATTAAAGTTACACATATACAAAGAAAACTGAATTATAAAATCAATCACTGCTTTTTCTCCTTTTGATATATTCTTATATCCTCCTTCAGTCCCATCAATATTAATAACTATTTTTCCATTATTTGGGTTGTAATTTAATTGAACAGTATAATCTCCTTTCAATATCTCATTTGAGATTTCAAATAACTTTGAATTTAATTCATTAATATAGAACTCTAACAATACTGCACGTATACCTGAGGGAGATAATAACTTATAAATATCATCATACTGAGATTTCTTGATTTTAGCAGATGTTAATTCTTTAATTGAATTATCGATAGAAGAGACTAACTCATCAATACTACTCTGCTTATTATTTATCAATTCAGTATAACTATCGATAGGATTATTTAATGAAGTTATTGATTCATTGTTATGAATTATAGACTGATTATTTAAATTGATTTGATTTTGATATTGTTGAATTAATAATTCGTCTGAGTTAATAGATCTTTCAGTATCACTCTTTAATTTTAACTGCTCAGTATATAGTAATTCATCTTTTGTAATATCTAGTTTCAATTGATCAACCTGAGTTTGTAAACTTAATTTCTCAATCTCTAAACTGGCTATAGTTTCAATGATTTTAGATACATCCTCAAATGGTCTCTCGCACTCTGAACATATCTTTTTCTCTACATGCGTCTTATGAGTATTAATTTTATTAGTTATATTACTTATATTTAAATTAATACTATTATAAAGATCTTTATTTAAAGAGATACTACTAGATAAACTATTAAGTATATTACTGTATATTACTATACTGGCTTTGCCAGTAATAACTCGCTCGCTCACGCGAGAGATTTCTAAAGTTAATTCATCACTCTTACTAGTAAGAGTGGATGTATTAGCAGTCAATTCATCAATCCTAACCTTAGATTCATCGAATAAAGAGGTCTTTTTAGCTTTCAAATTAGTCAGTTCTGACTCTGCTGTAGCAGTGTTTTTATTGATATTCTCAAGTGTATTATTAAGTGTATTTATGAGTTTATCATTGTCAGTATAACGCTTATCTAAACGTGTTTTATAAAGGTCAATTGAGTGTGTTACATTGAATGCAGTTTCAATAACTTCCTTCTTTAAATTGTCAGTAAGCATTGAAAACTTACTGGTCATATCTGATGTCAGATAAGCCTGTGTAGTAAATGTAAACCAGTCGAATCCAAAGACTGATTGTATCAACTTTTCTCTGTCGTCAGATTTGTGCAACTCATTAAACTCAGGGTCTGTATCACATGTAAATACTACTGATGTTCCATACTGAGGATGATTTCTTGATCTGATTAGTGAATAAGTATGATCATCTTTCATTATCAAACCTCTCACATACATACCTGTTTTAGAAGACCAATTAACTAGATCCCCTACAGCTACAGACTCTAAAGAATTGCCTGTATATAAGAAATAAATTGCATCAGCTAGTGTAGATTTAGAACTTCCATTTGAGTTAGTAGTAACTTTATCATGATTCTCTCCTTGAATAACATGAATTCCATTAGTAGGTAACAGCCATTCCACATGACCAATCAATCTGAAATTATCTATCTCTAGTGAAACTAATCTTTGTCTGCTCATAACTCTTTTATTAGGTCTGCTATATCCTTCTCAATACGATCAATTTCATTTTGAATTGAGTTCTCTGGATTTTCCTTAGTTATCCACCAAGAATCAATAAAACTGAGTAATTCATCATTTTTACTGTTATCCAGTGTAATAGTATTTATCTCTCTTTTAGAATATTTCCATATCAAATTTGCCATCGTAATTAGTTTTTATCAACTACTATTAATTCTCTATATGTGAAATGATGAATGTAATTCTCATCATCATATATCTCAACTGATGATTCACTAAGACTCAATACTGTACCTACGAGATCATCAAATACATGCATCACTCTGTCACCTACTGAAATATTATAACTGTTTAACATCGTCTTCATGTTTTATAAGTTCATTCACTAATATGTCTCTTAATATTTCTCTGTCATTTGATGTATCCATCTGTTTAATTGCTTTATCTATAGCTTCCTCAAATGTTAATTTCTTTATATTTTCGGTATTAAACTGCATTCTAGTTGGATAATTATGCAATCGTATACTTAAAAACTGATCTTTGAAAATAGATAAATCTTTATTTAGTTTCTCTTTTTCAATATGAGAAAATATTTTAACTCTGGATTTATCTTTAAACTGGACAGAATCCATCTCTTTCATTAACAGATTAATATCATCAGATGCATAACTATAATAATATTCAGTATTATAATTAGGAATGATTTCATATTTGCCAGATGGTATATCATATAGCATTATACCTCTGTGAGTATCAATAACTTCATCTGTATGATTTCTGTAATATGGAGCACCTGGATGAATCAGTCTTATCTTCTTTGTCAGATTAGTAAGTGATGGCAGATGATAATGACCATTGATAATATCAACATAATGATCAGACGTTATACTGGTTAGATTACATCCGCCTTTTGACATTAGTTTAGGTTTAATCATAGCACCTACAAAATCAAGATGAGTGAAAATTATTTCACATTTATCATCATTGATTAATTTATTCAATCCATCGTAATTTTCTTGATATGAAAAATAACCTATAGCATGTTCTTTACCTTCACCTATACTAATTAATTCATGATAATCTTTTCTAACTAGCACAGTATTTGGTAAAAAGTCAGCAAAATGTAATAACGATATATTATAATCAGTATCATAAACGTCATGATTACCATGAATAATACGTACAGGTATATTATATGCAGATGCAGTTTCAGTAATACTAAATATCATACTCTGAATCCAGTAGTTAGATATAGGATCGATATTACCATTATGACAAAATAAATCTCCACCTATAACTATTAAAGCCAATTCATTATGATACTTATGAATCAACTCAAGTTTCATAACAACCATCTTTCTAATAATCTCAAGATTAATCGAATTCAGATTATTATCTAATCGTGAATATTCAGATGTAGGATCTACATGCCAGTCTGTAGAATAAAGTATCTTGTTTTTCATCAAACGATTTTATTGGTTTTTCAACTTATTTCAAATTTACATTTTCTGGAATTTGTTTTACATATATCAAAAATAAGTGTAGAGGATATTAAATTTTTTTTCATAAATTACTATTTCTTATACAAGTTTATCCACCAAAGATATAGCAGGTTTTTCTAAAACCCATAATAATATATTAATAGTATACTCGTCCTTTCTAGCTGAATATATGTAAGCCTCTCTAGTTGTAATATTGTGTAACATATAATCCTCATTTATATCTGCTAAATCTTTGATGATAGATTTTTTTAACTTCTCTATTCTAGCTAAAATTTCTTGTTTAGTTTTCATTTAAATTTGGGTATATTTGACTTATTTGTACTACACGTTTTTGTAATCTTGATGTATTCTCGTTAGGTCGATATTCAATAGTAACTGTCCCATTCTCATGAACTCTGTCAATAAATGCATACCACATATTACCATTAGGATCTTTAGCCCAAACATGCTGACCACTATAAAGATTGTTTCTGAAGTTATCAAGTTCTTTTATCTCTTTAGATACTCTTAGTATTTTTTTGACAAACCAAATCAACAATATTATAGCAAAGAGTATAGCTACTTGCCAAATAAGAAATTCTCTGTAATTCATAACTTGCTTATCAATTTAGTATAATACATTATATTATCCATCAAACTTCTCATACCATAAACCGAGAATACTTCACATAACTTTTGATCTGATAATTTATCCAATCTAACATTATTAACTACTTTGTCAATCATAGATAACTCTTCATCATCAAACTTTTCATATCTGGTATCTATTAGCGCTACATTTCTCAGGAAAATCTGATATCCATATGCATCCTCTTCTTCATAAAAGTTATTAAATTTAGACAGTCTTCCACCTTTATCATTAGCACGATCAATTATCAGTTTTAAATCATTCTCAATTTCATCAGTGAATGGAAGGTCAGCAGTTAGTTTGTATGCAGTACCACCACCAATACCAGGTATTCCCCATATTGCATCAGACCCATCACCAGTCATACATTTAGCATAGAGATACTGTAATGGAGTTTTAAACTCAGTACGCTCTTCAAATAAAGATAAAGGTATATATTGTTTAGCAATAGGACGATAGACTGATACATTTGGAGAAATCATTGTCAGATAATCACTGTCATCGGTTATCATCCAGAAATTAATATCATTGAATCTGTTAAAATGAGCAATTTTAGATATTACATCATCAGCCTCTTTACCTTCTATAGTAATATTAAGTATTCCCATCATAGGAAGAATTTTCCATAACTCTTCTTTCGAATAAGTAAATGCTTCATAATATGTCATTCCTAATTCTTCAGTAACAGTGTTGTCATGTACTCTCCCAGCTTTGTAATCTGGATAAAGTTTCATACGACGATCTGATCTACCATAATCCCATACAACAATTATCTTGTCTGGTAAAATACCTAGATCGATAGTTAAGAGTGATTTGAGAAAACCATAAACACCACCTGTGAAACGAGAATTGAATGATAATGTAGAAAATGAACCTGCATGCATTATACGATGCATGAAGTAATTACCGTCAACAAGGAAAATCTCTTTATTATTCATTAGTATGAATCTTCTTTTAAAAATTGTAATGCATCATTAGTCTTATCATTAACAAATTCTGCATTGTCAGGAAATCGATCTTTGAAATGTGCAGGTACATCACCTTGACACCATAAATTATTTGTTTCAGTTGTCTCTCCTGTAAATTTCTTAATCTTAAATTTTCTACCACCATGACCTAGAAATCCACCAACTTTAGATCTATCAACTGTACCAGCATCATGATATCTAACACCATCAATAACAAAAGTATGTTCATCTGCAATTTCTAACCATACTATACAACATGCACACATGAAACATACTCCATCACGTTTCATTACTATTATGTTTTCACACTCATTTCTGAAACTCCATTTGATTACTTCTCCACACTCTTTGCATTTCTCGTTAACACGATATTTTTTCATTAAAATATTAAGTTTTTTCTCACTTATACCTGTAAGAAATCCTTCGTTAACAATCAGTACTTCTCCTCCTTCAGATTTTCTGATAACTATAGGATCAGATGAATATACTTGAAAGAAGAAACCTGGTTTAAAACCTGGAACGAAATCTGACCCATATGCTATATTAACATACAAACCAGTTTCAGGATCAATACCTGTAGCTTTAATTCTGGACATAATTATTTCTTTTGATTGATTAATTTCTGATGTTCAGATTCTATCTTGCGTTTTACAGCAAAATATTCTTTCATAAATTTCTCACTATTTCTTTTACGCTGTGCCTCACGTGCAGCATAATAAACTTTGTTACCTTGTTTCATATACTATTTTTTTGATTTGTTCCAATAAGCATCTTTACATGAACACTTTTGTATATACCAACGATTATGGTTAGGACACCAATATACATAATCTTCTGAGAATATTATCTGACGTTCTTTTATTGAAATAACCATAAAATCTTTGTCAGTGTGGTACAGTGCACCTTTACATTTACTCAATGTTGTACGATGATGTTTCTTAATATTCTGAGTTGTTGCCATAATAATATAATTAATTTCAGTTGAACTTAACCAAAGTATTAAGCTGTTAAAGAACCCTATAAAACTTATTCAAAATTTAATTCAATACTGTTTAACTGTAAGTAGTCAATCATAGGTTTACCTGCTCCATCTGTTATAGATATATATCCTTTTGATTTTAACCATTTCCTAACTGCTCCTGCACCAGCACTGTG
>Ga0257141_1000012_pt1 | contig 23862 bp, 39 predicted proteins | sample saktaT_17_FD_193544 | JGI IMG/M metagenome (GOLD analysis project Ga0257141, IMG submission 193544) | Metatranscriptome of saline water microbial communities from Sakinaw Lake, British Columbia, Canada - sak_2011_1_27_36m (Metagenome... | ecosystem: Environmental > Aquatic > Non-marine Saline...
CTGTATATGGTAGACGTAGAATTCATAGGGCCCCAGGAACTACTGGGGCTCGTAACAAACTTCTCGATAACACATCACGAAGCTCCATACTTTGCCTACGAACTATCACAATATCTACAAGTACAAACCGGCTGCCAAAATAGACTTGAGGTATGTCACCTTTCACATACAAGACTTCAGATAAAATATACACAAGCCTAACTCAATCTCGTATTCCATCTATCAAACATTAGGAGGAGCCAATGAAGAATGCACTGTATTCCCAGATTGAGTCGCTTGAAGCCAGTATTCGGGATTTGGAGGTAACGAATCAGGAGCTGGAGAAGATCACACCGAAGAATGAAGCCTTCTTCAACCTGACGCAACAGAAGCTCAGGCTCGAAGAGGAAATCCCTGACAAAGTCACGGAACTCAATAAGTTCTTCATGTCGGTACCGGCCCAGCAGAAGAAGTTCGCTATGGCCAAGGGAGAATTCAACAGGGTTAAATCAGAGGGTGAGTAGGCGCGTGAGGTTATCCAAAGCACACTAAAAGCCGAAACTACAAACCCACTGAGGATAAGATGCAGAACAAGAAGTTAGATAAACAGATAAGGAAAGGCGTTCTACAGCATAACAACGTTGAGCGCCGTTCTTTATCGGACTTTCCAAAAGAGAGATGTGAGCTCGCACGGGGATTAGTTTTTCAGGAAATATGGATGCATTCAGACCAGAAACCATGCTACGATTGCATGTGCCTACCCTGCGAACTACTCTCTCAGTTTCAGAAAGAGGACTTAGGTTTTAAGCTTGCTCCACATACGGTAAATCCACAAGGCAAAACCAATGCGGAAATTGCACTCGAATATGGTTGCTCAAAGAGACAGGTAGCTCGACTACGTAAGGAAGGAAAACTATAATGGCAGAGAAGGGACATTTCTCAAAGAACGAAGAAAACTGGATAGAGCTCAAACAGATCTGTCCTGAAGATAAACACAAGTCGCTTCCAATCTGTATCGAAGATCTTAAGGACAAGATCAGAATTACACTCGATGCTCCATTCGACATCATCCTGTACGAGAATGGAACCTGGGCGCTTGATTAGGAGGTCTCGGATGAACAGGTCAGAGCAGCTTCTTGAGATGATTGCAGGTCTTCTGGTCACTAATGAAGATAGAGCTGTATGTGAAGCTCTCACAGTTATGTTAACAGAGGAAGACTGGCGCAAGAAGGTGAAACCGAAATATCATCCTCCAGAAGGAACTTTCAAGAAGAGCGCCGAAGAAATAGCTTCTGTGATAATGCAGGGAGCAAAGGACTATGCACAGGCCATTCTCCGCCTAAATTATTTTCTAAATAGAGGCGGTCGAAATATCAAGCAGGATGTCAGAGATAATGTCAAGAAGGCGATGGAAATAATTCGTATAAAGATGAAACCAGTAACAGCCCAATAGCCTAGATGGTAAACTATCTCACAATATTCCAGTGTTTTATATAACCTCGATAACAAGGAGGTTATTATGAAACAGGAATGGATAGACAGAACAAAGGAGTTACGGTTAAAAGGATTCTCAGCAAAAGATATTGCGATAGAGGTAGGAGAGTTTTCAAGGAAAACAGCCCAGAATATTTTGGCTGAGATTATCTTTACTGACGAAGAAAAGTTGCAGATAAGGTGTTTAAACACAGAGCGAATGCGAAATGCCATACGAGAAGGGTTAGGAAAAGACAGTAGGGACGATTCAAAGATACTGTTGCGTAGAAGGGTTCAGCAGTTAATGGAGATAATAAAAGTATTAGAGGAACAAAAAGCAAAGCCAAGGATCGATATTGTTGAAGGATTAGAAACCTATGAGAAAGGCTTCATAGCCGAAGAATTGGTAACGTACCTCCTTCATAGGAGAGGATTAAAATGTTATAAGCCACAGCATTTGTCACGAGCATGTGATGTCTTAGTAGAGGGAACCTCAGGAAGATACTACAGATGTGAAGTAAAAGGAACAACAGTAGGAAACGTAAAGAACACGCGAACTCATTTTAACATTGCTAGAGGATATGAAGAGCAGGCTTATTCAAAAGAAGTAGATCGTATTGATTTCTGGATGTTTGTAGATCTTGCGACAGAGGAGGTATTTGTAGTACCTTTTGATGATTGTCCAGGAAAGAAAGGGTTTGCAACATCGGTATTTTCAGGTTTACTCAAGTATCGTAATCGTTTTGATCTTTTAATTTAACTCCGAGTAAGCCAGTGGTAGACGGCGGCTTTTGGGAAGCTGAGGACGGGTGTTCGAATCACCCCTCGGAGACCATACATTGCTGATATAGCTCAATTGGTAGAGCAGGGCACCTGTAATGCTCAGGTTGATGGTTCAATCCCGTCTATCAGCTCCATAAGGAAGCGTACTCTAATTTGGCAAGAGGACCGCCTTGAAAGCGGTTGTATACGGGAAACCGTTATGGACGTTCAAGTCGTCTCGCTTCCGCCATTAATAACGAAGCAATTCGTAATAATACCATGGACCTAACAATCAGGAAATACCTACACACAATAATTGACTTGCGAAAAGATACGCGCCTTTCGGATTGGAAATATCGATGCATCGAGGACGCTGTCCTGCAGTTAGGCGTAGAATCAATACCACAGAAGCTACCAAAACAATTTGCATATCGTAAGCCAAAGCTATGTTTCATGAATGCTACACATCTAGCCCTTGAACATGATGATCTAGTCTACAATGAAGGTATAGCTTTATCCGTAATTCCAACGCACCACGCATGGTGTACAGATAAACAAGGAAGAGTAATTGATGTAACATGGAAAGATTCAGAGAAATCCCAGTATTTTGGGATACGTTTTGATACCGAATTTATGAAGAAGGTGATCTTTAACAAAGGGACCTATGGAATCTTTCCTGAATGGTATCAGCGAACACATAACGTATTGAAAGACGGGTTTCCAGATGACGCTATCATTCGTACTTAAATTAAGAAGAGGCGTAGCTTAAGAAGCATTAGAGCCCGAACCACTGCCTGCATCGACAGAGCTGGAACGGAGGTGCCGCCCTGCTCACGGCCGCCTCGACTTAACGAATAGGGAGGAACACATGGAAGAAGAGATGGAAAGACTTGAGAGGAAAACAGTTACTGGAGCCGTTGCGCAGCCTCACATGGCAAAACCACAACAAATTCCTTGGACACCTCAAATGCATGTAAGGCAAGCGGAAATCGAAAGACGCCGCAAGAAGAATAAGATGGCTCGCAAGAGCAGAAAGAATCACAGATGAAAGACCAGATCAACAAGATAAAGAAGTTCATTGCCGACTACAAACCAACAAATGGAACGATAGTTGACGATGAGTATTTGCGTGACCTAAATCAGGATTTGGACGAACTCCAAGATGATTTGGAAATCGTACTTGCTGATGGATGGGTAGATGAAATCAACATCAACGAAGTCTTCGAGAAGATGGAAGGCTACCTTAAGACAAAGGAGAAGTAAGATGACAGTCGCAAAGAAAACAAATACAAAGACCATCAAGGTCAAGAAGGGAACAGCGAAAGCAGAAGTATTCAATCTGATTCCCAAGATCGTCAAGGTCAATGGATTCAAGATGGACGTCACCAAGATCGTATCCATCGTCGAACCGGGAGAGGGAACTGAACCGAAACAGTACTGGAGGATCCTTTGCTCGGACGAAACCGTGGTGGCTGCAACAGGCAACGTTGTAGTTATATATTCAGTACAACCTAAGTAAGAGTAGCGATTGACAACCGCCACAGAGTCTTACTCCGCTTCAACACTTTTTGAATAGGAGGAAAGATATGGGACGATTAGCAACAGCTTTAACGATCGTAAAACCCATCATCGCATTCACCCTCCTGGTAGCTTTCTTCATTCCATTTGCGTGGAGCTATCAGAGGGTAATCCCACTCAACATCCGCTTGCCTCAAGACGCTATCATCCAAGACATGGAGATGAAACTGGTCAAGCGCGGAGTTGTACAGAATCGCGCCAGAGGACTTGCAATAGACGTCTACAACGTTTGCGCAATGAGAGGGATTTCACCATATCTGATCATTGCTATCATGGAAGCAGAATCCAACTATGACTTGAAAGCTGTATCTTCAGCTGGATATAAGAGTCTTATGCAGACCCCAACCTCATCTGGATATGCTGACGTAGATACTCTTCATGGCATACGTATTCTGCAAGATAAACTTGGGATCGTCAATGGAAACCTCAATCAAGCGCTAATCCAGTATGGAGGGTTCAAGAACATCCCAAAGAAGGGTCAACCATATGTTCAAAAGGTTCTGACTCTATACACGAAACTTCAACAATAGGAGGTCACATGAGTGACATAAGAACATCATTGGATAGATCAATATCAGTAATGCTTCTCGTATTCCTTTTCGGACTGGCTGCTGGATCTGCAGCCATGCATTTCTATGATGGCTACCTACTTAAGAGAGCAGAGACAATGAAGAGGGTCATCATATCGGAAACCCCATATGATTTGTCGCCAATGACGGGATTTGTTCAAAACAAGGAGAAGTGATGTTCGTAGGATTTATTGGAAAGAAATACGCAGGAAAGACAACCTCCGCAAACATGTGGGCGGAGGCGAAGCCATCAATGTTGTTCTCATTTGGAGATCAACTCAAGGAAATGCTGGTAGATGCCCAACTACTTACCAAAGAGGAAGCCTGGGTTACAAAGCCACCACACGCAAGGAATCTACTTCAGAAGATAGGAACAAACCTCATTCGCAACCAGATAGATGAAGATTTCTGGGTTCACAAACTTGGAATGAAGTTTCGGGAGCTTGACGTTGTATACGAGCATACCAAAAACAATAAGGATATTCTTATTCACGATGTAAGGTTCACAAACGAAGCCGCCTATGTAAAGAGGTTTGGAGGAATACTCATTCGGGTATGTCGAACTGTAGGGGAACAAGGAGATGGAGATAGGCATCGATCGGAGGTAGAACAGGATCGCATTGCTGCAGACTACACTATCTTCAACATCTCTACACTGGAGGACTTGAGAGAGTCTATAGGGAAACTTATATATTCTCTACAGAAGCCATAAACGAGGTCGCGATCAGTTGAATTCAGCATCCTTCCAACCAGTATCTTCTATGCAAGAATCGTGCCAACTTCGTGGCACGGAATTTGCATTAATGCAAGAATCGTGCCAACTTAAAACCTCCATGCAAGAATCGTGCCAACTCCACAAGCCAACATATATCAATCATTCGGATATACCCATTAAAAAAAGTTTCAGCCAAAATGGCCAGAAATCGCTAAGTGTGCGAAAAGTCGAAGAAAATGGGTATATGTATATGTAAAAAAAATCTTGACAACCCATTATTTCTGTGTTATATTCGAATCAACAAAAGGCATGGAGAGCCAAACAAAATAAACGATGGAGGTCACGGTCATGAAGCACACGCAAACAGCAGACGAGAGAGCATACGAGTTAATCCCAAGGTTCATCAAAGGATTCCAGGCACGTGGGCAGTTCAACACCCTCCGCGATGATGCAGAAGAGCTGGCGGCTAACTGCTTCATGGAGCTTCGGGAACGCAATGCATTCACGAAGTTCAACGAGGGAACCCCAGTGAAGTTTGAAGCCTACCTGAAACCGATTGTGCGGAATTGGTTGGTAGACCAGACCAGAGCACCAAAGAAGTCTCTGATCAACCACGACTCCTTCGACGCACTGAATGACCCCGACGATGATGAACGCAGCTTGTACAACTTCATTCCCAGCGACGACGACGTGTACACCAAGGTTCTGGTTAGCCAGTTGATCAACCAACTGTCCGATGCACCAATGGTTTCCCGCACCGGCAAACATCGCTCCTACCGCCAGGCATTGATCATGACCTACGAAGGTTACTCCAAGAAGGAGATGGCTGACGAATGGGGAATCAGCGAAGCAGCAGTCGCTTCCATGTGGGAGAACATCCAAGAGACACTGAGGGCATAATAACCCTCTCTTCCTGGGGCTGAGAACTTGGACGTTAAGCGCCCGGTAGGCTCCAGGAAGACTATCGTATTATCAAATAAGCGAGGGTCACCCACATGTCTTTGCCACTTATCACCGTCAAGAGCCTCTTCGGACGCAGAGTACGGAATAATACAGGCGGCATCTCTAAGAGCCCTCGCCCTTTACAAAGACATGGGTGGCGCAAGCAAGCCAGGCGATAAGGTCTGTGGACAATGAGACGCACCTGTACCGGGCTGGGAGATTAAGAGGTGATCTCCTCTCTTTCCAGTGAGGGAAACGAGGATTATGAATTCAGGTCCTCAGTGTAGGTTCGAACCCTACCCCATGTTGACAATAAGCAAGCGTGGCGAAATTGGCAGACGCGCCAGTCTTAGGAACTGGTTCCCAAGGGATTGCAGGTTCGATTCCTGTCGCTTGCACCATTTTACTCGCACCAATCATCGTATTTCCTCCATAAGGAGGAAATCATGGATAAACCAGAATGCACAACATGCTTAGCCAACAAAGATGCCTATCACAAAGACTTCTGTCCATTTGGTAAAGCAGCACCAATGGGTCTTCTTCGCTGCTCTATCATTGGAGCAATAGAAGGAACGTTATCCCAGCGTTTCATAGACTTCCAATCAAAGGGATACAAACCGGATGAGTATTTAGACCGTATTACTACAATACTCGCACAGTATGAGCAGATAAGCAAATGTAATTGCGAGAAGCAGGAGATTCCAGTCTATGATACAACTGAATTACTTCAAATCCCCAGAAGGACTTAAGGCAGAACATCTTTATGAGCCAACCATTGACGGATTTAGGGAGCAGCTATCACTACTATCATTCTATAATAGGACAACAGTAATTCATGTTCTTCGCAAGACATTTCAGCCACTTCTACTCAAGTTTCTGGAGCAGGACTTCAATGGCGATATCTACCTAGTATGTTACTTCTATGAAGTATCAACAACAGTACTGTCAAGGGTAACAAGAATTGATGCGAAGGAGATCTCAATCCCAATGATGGGAATGAGGAAGCCATTCAATAAACAAGCGTTCACAGATGATACGGCAGAAGCCATCATCGACGAAATGATAAATAGTAACAACATGTATTTATTCCCAGTCCTTATAAGGAACAAATATCTTCTCAACCATATGGTGGTGTGATGGCAACAGTAACCAAAGAAATCATGATAGGGAGGTCTTTTCATCCATCAGCAGAACCATACCTCCTACTGCTATTTGACTATCCACAGCACATTAGAGGATTAGAGGAAGTACCTGAGAATAGGCTTGTTTTGTTGGATACGAAGCCACAGCATTACTCAAAGCATACCTTCATAGTTATTAATGATCAGGGTTCGCAGTTAGAACCTTTTGAGGATTACATGAAGGTGTTATTCGTTAACACCCCACTGTCAGAGAAGAGAATCCAATATCTGGAGTCATTGAACAAGTTCAGTAGGTCGCTCTTCTACCAAGAACTATACCATCTGTACTACACAGGATCACTTATCAACTCTGAAGCCACGGTTGACGTATGGTCATTCTACACAAACTTCTTTGGGGAGCAGGACATCAAAGCAATATTGGAATTCAGAGCCCTATCAACGGATAACTTTCTTAATTCAATATGCTGGTCCTTTGTTAGATCTTTCCTTAAGCACAAAGCTGGAATATTCGACAAATCAGTGGGTTACAAGAGGCTAATCGAGAAGTTTGAATCAGTAAAAGGGCCAAACTTTCAGCGTAATTTAATCAGAGGACTTGATCAATATCAGTATTATCGGGATATCAACAAACAATATCTATTCTGGATAGCCCAGGTAATCTCAAAATGAGGATGATCAACACATCAACCCTTCAAGAGCTACTGCTAAGAATTGAAGATGCTAAAGAGCGAAAGGTCATCTGTCCATCGATAGCCAATGACATATCACTTGAAATTCGTAGAGTACTTATCAATAGGCAAGGTGGAGAACAGATTCCAATAACCCCAGGAACACAAAGATGTTTGGACATGCTGTGCTATAATGAAATGGATAATTGAAGTAGACAGGTCAGACGATATATCGAATATCAAGCTCGCAAAAGCACTTGAGAGAGCAGGGCAGGAGTATACGCCTTTTGTGTATAAACCGTTTATGTCATGGACACATGTGCTCAAAGAGATAGGTTTATTTGAAGAGCCAACAATGTCTTTTGGCTCGATCAACTTCATAACAAAAGTGCAGAAGATTACTTTTCTTAAGCCAGGATCAATCTGTAATTTTGCAGGATTGGAATGTAGAGCCTATTATCCATTCATGAAAGACGTTTTATTGAATTCAGACTATAAGATTGTTAAATGGGGAGATCTGATATCAAAGGGGTTTGGTGGCCAGAGATTTATTAGGCCAAACAGTGGTAGAAAGGTGTTTACAGGGTTAGTCTCTTCATATGAAGATATCCAGTACGACATAGCAAGATATACAGAGAAAATGAACAAGGAGACATTAGTTTTAATAACGTCTCCAAAAGATATTAAGAAAGAATGGAGATTCTTTGTAACAAAAGGAAGGGTATTGTCTTATTCGCTATACCACATGAACAATAGTCACATTCCAATAAATTGGCCTGACGATAAAGCTTTTGAGTTAGCCGAGCAAGCATCGTTATTATACGAACCCGATCCAATATGGGTTATCGACATCTGCTTAACAGCAGAAGGAGAGTATAAGGTATTGGAGCTTAACGGGTTATCATGTTCAGGGCTATATGCCTGTGATGTTGATCCAATAGTCGAAGAGATAATGAACAAATATGAACCAAATCCAGCTAACAAATAAACCCTTCTTTTCATTCGTTGGCTTGCAAGATGGACTACAGGCCAATGCAATAAAGATGTGTAATTCATGTGGACTTAGACAGCAGGCAACATATCCAGTACCGCCAACCACAACCTACTGGTCACCATATCTATTTGTTGGAAGAAACCCTGGAGGGCAAGAGGATATAGCGGGAATTCCATTTGTACCAACCGCACCAGCAGGAAAGCTTCTTGACAAGTATCTTTACGAACTGGGATTGACCCGTCAACAGGTAAATATCACAAATGTCAACCACTGTCACACCATAAACGATAAAGCACCAGAGAGAACAGAAATAGCAATCTGCTGCCGAAGGTGGAAGACAATGGAGTTTGAACAGCTTTATCCAAAAGTAAAATATATTTTTGCATTAGGGCAAGAGGCATTAGCCATATTAGCACCAGGACAATCAGTTAGGACAGCTATCAACAACGTACTTACAATTGAGATGTACAATAGAAGATTCTTCGTCTTTAGTCTCTACCATCCGGGGAATCTTCTTAGAAATCCAGGAAATAAGCTGGTAGTAAAGAATGCACTTAGGAGCGCCAATGAATTTATCAGGAACAACGAAGGGCTTTAATTTCAGCCACCTCGAATCAAGAATATATACCGCAGTTTCAAATAGACATCTGGACTATAAGGTACAGCCATGCAGGCATTGCCGTCAGTTATTTGTCTTTCACAAGGATGAGTCACGAATCTGCACGACATGCCTGATTGTCTTCAAGAAAGGAAACTAACCATGGTTATTCTTCTTGGAGATAGGCTTGATGTAAAGATGGTCACACAGAGAATTAGATCAAGATCAAAGACACACTACACCATAAACGATGTTAGGAGCCAACACTCCTTGCTCTGGAGAAAACCACGGGAGCAGAATATCAAGGCATGGAAGAAGAAGGGAGCAACGATTGTCCTAATATCAAAGCCAGCGAAGACAACAGATGCCTACACCAAGATTAGGTCTATTGTAGATGTTACAATTGTTCCAACAAACAATGCATCCTTCATGAGGCAAGTGGATCTCCTAACCGTATTTCTTGCACAGAAAACGATTAATGGAGAATCCAAATGAATTTAGGCTTTCATTACTCAGCAGACCACTACAATAAAGATGTCGATAGAGTCTTAATGGAAGAGGTCTTTGGTCGGCCAGAAGTAAGGTCAGCACAGATCTTCTTCTGTAGTCCACATAATTATCTGACGAAGCTTGAACCAGAGAGGATTGAGAGGTACGCAAAGACCTGTCAATTTCTGGGAAAGATGGGATGTGTTGTTTACGCCCACGCAGGATATATGTCATCTTTTGCACGGGCAGATAGGATTGGTAGGATAACAGTCCTTGACGCAACAAACTACATGAAGATGGCTGGACTATTAGAAGTACCCATGGTAACCTTCCATGTTGGAGCGTGGAAATCGGATTTGTTCTCATATGCACAGAATCTTGCCAATATGTATGAGAATATCTCTGAGATAATCTCGAATTCGCCAGCATCAGTTACAATGCTATTGGAGACCTCAAAGGGACACAGAGAGAGGAAAGATAATGGCTCCATTTATACCTTGATGGATTTCTTTGATGTTTATGGCGATAGGTTAGGTGACAGAGTTCAGGCAACGCTCGACACTCAACATGTTTATGCAGATGGTTTTATGCATTATGGGAGATGGCTTGGAGCCCCGGAAGTTCCACTTGATGCGCGCCTTGGTGATTTCATACGAAATAGAGTAAAATTGATCCACCTCAACCCAGATGAAGGAACAAAGCAAGGAGATCATAAGGATCGCCATTCTTTTTGTACTTTTGAAGCAGCAAAGAATTTAACCGCAGAAGGGATGGCATCACTTATTCAATTGGCAGAAGAGAAAGATTTACCGATGATCATAGAACGTAGAGTTATGCAGGCCATCCATAAAGACGTATTCTATCTGATACAGAATCGGAACAAGCTTTTAGGAGACTGAAATGGATCCAAAGATTGAAGCTGTACTGAAGAACGAACAGGAACTATACGATAGGTTCTACAATTTTGCGAATACCTTCAACGTTCCTGAATTCGGAGACTTCCATCTAATGGACTACGCCCAGATACAGGAATTCTCCACTCAAATCCTGAAGCTTCAGCGGGATGCGGAGAAAGAGGCCACAGATTGTTCTGTTCACTTAATCTTTATAAACAAGCTTATCATGGATATGGAGAGAGTGAACATAAACACACTTAACAACGGATTGAAGGCCTCAGACGTAACAGCGTTTCTGGAGCAACTACGAGAATATGGAAAGATGTTTGGTAAGCTTTCCGGCATTCTCAAAGAGAAGAAGGACTATTTGTCTGGTCTTATCATGTCCCTTAGGTCAATTGCAGCCCGAGTTTTTCATCTGCAGAAATAGGGAAACATGTAAGAAGTTCGTATTCAAATCAACAAGGCAACACAAATCTAAGAAAGGAGGCTAACAAACATGTCCGAAGAAGAGACCACAGCGAAGAAAGTGCTGGACCGTTTCACCCAGGACGAGGTACTGAAAGGTTTGCAGGTTAAACTGCAGGCACTCTACGGAACGAAAGTGTCCCGTGCGAAGGCACATGATACCGTTCAGGTAGTTTTCAACCACCTGGCCGAGAAGGCGAACGAGAAGATGTTCGTCGTCAGCTCCGTCGGTTCTTTCAAAACCTCGGTTCTGCCGAAGAAATTCGCAGAAGGTACAGTCCGCCGGCTCCGTTTCAAGGCCGCAGCAGTTCTGAATAAGAAGCTGAACGGCGAGATGGGTTGGGATGAACCCGTCGTTGAAGCAGCGCCCGAAGCCGCCGCAGCGGCAGCCCCGGCAGAAGCAACACCGGCAGCCCCCGCCGCACCGGCAGTGTAGTCAAACCACCATCAGCGATACTGCGCCGGATAATCTCCGGCCAGTATCACAGTTTTAGGAGGAAACATGGTAGACGGTATAGCAGATGTGAACATTCCTCTGGACCTTCCAGGAGCAAAGAAGGAAGAGGTCGTTCCTTTGGTTACGGCACAGCCGGAGCTTCAGGCGCAAGCCGGAGCCACGCTACAGCCGCAAGCCACGGAACAGAAGGTTTTAGATATTTCACCGGGATCACAGGGGAACCCGTTTGAAACCCCAGCGCCGGTGAATCTCGATGCCGTCAATAGAGCCGTAGCAGAAGCCCTCGGCAGAGACGGATTCGTCGTAGCAGAGATTGGAGTGACGGTCGCGCGTTATCCGATCGAACGCTACAAAGCAACGAAGGCCAGGAAGGACCTGGTCAATTACCCGATCCCGAAAGTCATCATCGCCAAAGTGCACTACGTCGAGGGTATGGGATACTTCTACTGCTTCGGTAAGGAATGTTGTGAAGACAATGGCCTTCCTACCGTACGTTATGCGATGCTGCTCATCAAATACACAACGAACCAGCGAGCAGAGCCCATCGCGAAGGAAGTCGAAATCTACGCCCACATCATGTCCACGGATAACTACGGCAACCTCCAGGATATCAAGAACTTCTCAAGCCTGGACAACGACATCGTCATCACGTGCTCGGAAGAGACATATCAGAAGATCGCCTTTGTCTCAACCAACGCCTGCCTATGGAAGAAACTTCCCGAGGCTCAGCACATCGCCGAGAAAGCAGGGCAGCTGTTCAAGTTTATCCCAATCCTGCTTGGCCAGAAGATGTCGCGGGTCGATTACCTCAAGAAACGTTCCCCAGAAGCCCAGGGAACCGGTCTCGACCTTGCCCATATGGACGCTCCACCGCCGGCAATGGATTTCAGTGCCTTACTGAAAGGTTAGGCATAAATCACCACATATCCCGACAACCACAAGGGGCCCACATGGGCCCCTTGCCATTAGGAGAACTCATGATCTACATGGGATTAGACGCATCCTTTGCAGCAACACGTCTTGGGATAATGGACGATAGTGGAACAAGCAACAAACTTCACCTACTTAAACCAAGACACATAACAGACTCTTCTTTTAAACATCACTACATACACGCCAAAGATATATCGGATGAACTAAAAGGGATATTTGAGTTATATCGAGCGCATAGGATAGTTGTTTTGACAGAAATCCCACCTCCAACCGCATCATATTCACCAGGATTATTCATAATACAAACAGCAATATGGGTTATGTTAGAAGAGTTTCCATCTCTTTGGATACGACCAATCGAGAATTCACTTCTAAGAGCACTATTTGGTAAGAATCCATCAAAAACAGAAATAAAAGACTTCGCAATGGCCCCAGCTGTACCAGAACAATGGATGGCCTATAGAGGGGATATTGATGCGAAGCTTCAACATAATCTAACGAGGAAAGCGCCAGCAGAAGCATATGACGCAGTTCTTTACACTTATCTCTGCCGGTTTAAGATGCTAACAGAGGAATCTCCACACCCTCGTATTCCAATGTACAAAGGATATAAAGAGGACACAATGGTATTTAAACACCGCCTAATTGAATTTAAACGCTGGATGGGCAAGGAGTAATACATGGCAAAGAAAGAACCGGCAGCAAAGAAGGTAGATTTCAACACAACAATAGCAAAGTATTTGGAATCAAAGGATATTGAGTATTTCAAGACTGGCTCAGTTATTCTTGACGCAATCCTGTCAAACGGATTAGGACTACCAAAGCATAAGATTCTTGAGCTGTACTCACCTTCAGGGCTTGGAAAGACAACAACTTGCCTAACATGGGCTAAATATCTTTGGGAGACATACAAGAAGCGTACACTCTATCTCGACGCAGAGAAAGGTGGAGTATCCGAGTCTCTCTTGATGGCCATGAACATTCCAGCGGAAGCAATCATTCATTTAACGCCAGACTTCTACACAGACATAGAAGACATTTTCGAGTCTTTCGTCGCTGGTGATGTAGACGACATTGGATTAGTTGTCTTTGACTCAGTAACGGCACTGATGCCATCAAAGGTTATGAAGACATCAATCGAAGCGGTAGAGCCAGGGCTCAAAGCAAGACACGATGCAAATCTCATGATGAAGTTACGCATATGGATAAAGATGAAGTCATGGTCAATTGTGCTCATCAATCAGACCAGAACAAAGATAGCCTTCTTTGGACCATGCGTTGAAGATTCAGCAGCCGCAAACGCTATCAGGTTCTTCTCAGACATTCGAGTAGGTATGAAGGAAGTGGAGAAGATCGAAGAGGGCGGAAACCAAATCGGAAAGGTTCTCGAGGTAGCAGCTGTCAAGAATCGCTGGGCCAGACCATATAACGCCTATGTCATGCACATTCTGTTCGGAAAGGGTATCTCCAACACATGGGCAGTAATCAATAAGATGACCGAAGAAGGACTCCTGCTTCAGAATAATCACATCTTCACCTGCAACGTGGAAGGACTGGAGAAGAAGTGTGTAGGGAAGGCTCAGTTATACGAGCACTTCTCAACGAACTTATCGAAATTCACCGAATACATGACATTGAAGAACCTGACTTTTGTGCAGTCGTAACGTATTTATATCTCGAAGGGAGGCTCAGCATTGCCGCTCCATAATAGGTTGTGGATAAAGTTGCCATGGACTGAAAAACTGGCCGGGAAACCGGATTCGACTACTGTGGTAAAATTGCTGGACTCCCGATATTTCATTCTGCCCTAATTTCGTATTAATATCAGGAGGCGATGATGATCATACCGTTTGGAATTCACCAAGGAAAAACATACGAGGAAATCCCAACGGACTATCTGATCTTCATTGCCCAAGGAGCAAAGTACTTCAAAGGAAAGCACACAACGGAAACCACATTCAAAGCAACATGGCCTCAGAGATTCGAAGCCTATCGCGTACTGGAAACAAGAGGATATGTTAGAATCGGAGAAAGGATCGAAGGCCCAGATGGAAAAACTTATCAACCTAAATAACCACGAACTGCAGAAACTTCTTTTTGCTTATCGAAGTAAAGAAGCACTAGCAAACTACTTGGGAGTGAAGGTTTCAGATCTGGCACACATCCCAACCCCATCCCAATACGTTCAAAAGCACTTTGGGCAGAATGCTAACGACTTGCTTATCGAGATAGGAATCATGGGAAGCGAAGCCAGATTCGCAGAGTATTATGGAGTTTCACTCAATTACGTTCGGGCAATGAAAGCCAAGTTAGTAGGAGTAAAGGAAATACCATTCAAGACAAAGGAATTCATTGAGGCGGAGATCAAACGCCTTGGATCACACAAGGCAGTTGCCATAGTTCACGATATAACATACTCAGTCTTCTTGAAAATATGCAAAGAAAGGGGAGTATCCTCGGAACGGCAAGCCTTTGGTAACTCATCGTCATCAAAAGGGCAGAAAGCAGAAGAGGCTTTTAATGCCGCCTACGGACAGCTTCTAGGATTAACACCAACCTACGACGATCCAAACAACAAGGACTACGACTTCACTTCGAAGAAGCTTGGGCGGATTCAGGTAAAGGCAGCAGCGCAGAATGGAAAGAAGGGATGGACATTTGGAGCCATATCACAACACTGCGACGCAGTTGCCTTCATCTGTTACGATAAGAAGTTTATAACGATATTCAACACCATCGTCTTTACAGCAGCAGAATTAATGGTTTACCTTGGAGTAGATGTTTTTAAGAAGAAGTCAGTATATCTAGGCTACAAGCAGTTTCTTACTCACGCAGGTTATTGCTCAGGGTATAAGAAGGAGAAATAATGCAGAAACAGGAACAGAAGCCCGTGGAGAAGATCGCACTCGTCTCTACAATTCACGGGGAAATCATGGGAATCCTTGTTGAAGAGAACGAGCATGAAGTGATACTGCGATATCCATTACGTATTGTTATGAACGGATTCTACCCAATGTCTTTCTACAAGCCAGAGGATGAATTCTCAATCGACAGGACACACATCTGTAGAACTGAATTGGACGCCAAGGACGTAGACGAGCTCTACAAAAACGTAAGATTAAGGATGGAGTCAATCAAAGAAGGGCTCTTCGATATGAACTTTGCAAATGCACCAGTCAAAGGAAGTGCATAGGAGGACTAATGTTAGAAGGATCTTGGGAAGACGGTGTGTGTAAAGCATGTGGGTCAGTTGTGGAAGAGATAGGTTCTGATGATGGAATCCATGACTATATGAATCGATGTACAAGCGAATCGTGTATTAATCATGCTTGGCATTTTAATTACGACACGGACTTTCAAGATTATTATACGCATAAGAGGTAACGATGTTCAAGTATCAGGTACAGAATTTTAAGGCGATAAAATCAGCCGAGATGGAAGTAGAAGGATTCACAGCAATTGTGGGTCCTTCAAGCGCTGGTAAATCTTGGCTTCTGAGATCAATCTTCTATGCCCTCACAAATAAGGGAGGCGCCCACTTCACAACAGGGACGAATAAGTTGCAGGTAGATTTGTTCTTTCCCCAAGAAGGGGATATCCAACAGCTTCTCTATACGTGGAAGAAAGCAAGGGTAACGAAGAAGTCATCGTCAGCTTCGATCACAGTTAACGGCACCGAGTTATCGAAGGTTGGACATCAGGCAATCAATCTTGACGAATATGGATTCAGAGAGATAAAGCTAAAGACGGCCAAATACTATCTGAACTACTGGGCACAGTTCGATAAACCATTCCTGGTCTACGAGTCACCGCAAACAGTATTCGATTTATTCAATAAGTTGTTTGAGAATGACAAGATTATGGCTGTTCATAAGAACTTGTCAATAGATACAAGATCAATCAAGGCTGATGTTGACGCCGATCTTCTAACCAAGCAATCACTTGAGAACACCATCAAGAAGCAGACAACATTCTTTCAGACGATTGGAGCAGACTACACGGCCTTTAAAGAACTGAAGAATGCAATCTTTAAGAATCAGGCAATGCAGGAAGGGATAAGGGAGTACCTCACAAACAAGGAACTTATCGAAGCTGCAGATAAGGTTAGCGAATTGTATGGAGCCGGAGATCCACTTGACGGTATACGAGATATCATATTCTACGACGCAGTAGCCAAAGAAGCAATAGTTCTCTGCCGATCGCTTGCCTATGCACGAACCGCCGAGAAAGAAATCTCAGGACTGATGACACAGGTTGAGAAGGCCAACGTAGCAGTTCTGGCAAATATCAATGCGCCAAGAGCTTTGGGAACATACATCACATCAGCAAACCAAACCTTCCTATCAAACAATATCCACTCAATCTACGGATCACTAGATGGAAGCATGGGATACGTTAAGCAATTCGAGGCAGCATCAATAGGCTTATCGAAAGCAGTAAGGAACATATCTCTAGATGTAAGATGCACCAATGCTGGGATATGTTTCGAGAAAGCTCATGAAGCAGTCTTTAAGACGCAAATGGCCGAGAGGCTCTCACTTAGAATACATGATGTAGCAAATCAGAGCGCGAAGGCGGCTACAGCAAAGATAATCGACGATAACTTTAACGCCATAAATACAGATCTTCAGGAAACAAAACGACTAACACAGTGTTCTGGAGTAGTATCAACTGCCCTTAACCAGGGAGAAACACTTAGAACATTGACATTGCAGGAACGTGACATAACACTTATGTTGCAGCAAATGGAAGAAAACAAGAAAGCAATGGAAGCAGATCTGGGCGTATGTCCAACCTGCCAAAGGCCATTTTAAGGAGGAATGATGATTCTCGAACAACCGTATCACAGAATGATGGCAATGACAGGACACGATAACCTGCCTTTCTCATATCATAGGCCATACGAGCTTATTGACGTCTCTGGAAGAACGTGTTATAAATCAGAGCCAGTAGGAGACCCACAGCTATTGGTCAAGAAGCTTGAGAAGAGCGGTCACCATTCAGTCTTTGAACATGCCTTCTTCACTATCAAGGTTAGAACAGGGTCTTCCCAACATGATTTCTTCTTCGGGAATGACTTCTCATCGACAATTGTCAAAGGACACGATGTCTTTGTTGGAACCAACTATCGGGTTCTTAATGATGCTGCACTTCTTCCGCTGATAGAGTTTAGTGCTTCGGAAGAGGAAATTGAATGGTTGATAAAGCAACAGGCCTACGGATGTCTTGGAGCCACAGTCAGACTGATAACAAATCGTGGCGTAACACACGAGATTGTCAGGAACCGGAATTCCTTCTCGCAAGAGTCAACACGCTACTGTAACTATGCCAAAGATAAATTCGGAGCGGCGATCACGGTAATACCACCGAAGGAACTTGTCAATAGGTTTTGCAACCCAACCCCACTTGCCAACATTTTATTGAGTATCGTAGATAAAGAACTTGGAGTGGCCCTGGGACATTTAACCAATCAACAGCTATGGGAAGCAGCAACAGGGCTCTCAGAAGCGGTATATCTTGAACTAGTAAATCCACGAAGAGCCATCCCACCGCAGATTGCAAGAGGAGTTCTGACAAACGATCTAAAGACGGAGATTGTCATGACAGCTTCGTGGGAGAGATGGAAATGGTTCTTCTTTCAACGCACAGCAAAAGCAGCCCATCCACATATGAGGCAGCTGGCAATCCCACTATATAAGGATTTCTGTGAGCTTGAGCCCTCCTTTGCAGGATTGGATATCGTGGAAGACGAGAGCTCGTACTACTAACATCACTTTAAGGAGAAGTCAAATGGCCACAACAAAAGAACAATATGAGAAGTTGTTGAAGGATTTCGATTCCTTGAAGGTGCAACATGGAGTTGTTGCATCAAAGAGGGAGCAGATCGAGAAGGCCTTCCAATCCTCACTGGAGGAAGCGAAGAAGATAGCCACCGATCTTGGATTTACCTTTGTCGAAGAGAAGCCAATGCTTGACCAGGTTATTGAGCTCAACTCGAAGGTGGAAACATTGCTGGCAACACAGCTCGCAACAGCCCAGGATTTGGTCGGGAAGCTTTCATCAGCGATAGCCGATTTCAACAATCTTGAGAAAGGCGTCGTAGCATGAACCTTGAACAATTCCATGAGTCAGCCAAGACACTGAACACAGATCTGCAGACGATCTTATCAGGTTATGAGGCGTCAAAGCAAGCCCTATCATCTGTTCAGACAAAGATACAGGCAAGCTCAAAACAACTCATTCTTGCCAAATCCTCGGTCGAGATTGTTGAAGCATGGATGCGTGATGGTAACATTCAAGGTATAAGACGAATCGAAGAGACAATCAACCAGGGTCTCAAATACGTCTTCTACGATCAATCACTCAAATTTAGAATAGATATTTCCTCCGATGGGAAGGAAGCAAACCTACTCATCAACGATGAGGATACAGGAACAGAGGACTATGTCACAGAGTTTGGTGGCGGAGTCCAGGTAGTAACTTCATTTCTTCTGAATGTAGTATTCATCTTCGTCTACAAAGCCAGACACTTTCTGCTATTGGACGAAGCGTTGACGCAAATCTCCGACCAATATATCGAACGTATATTCGAATTCATCAACACATTGGTGAAGAAGTTCAACTTCGATATTCTTTGCGTCACACATGACCTACGCATCAAAACCTATGCCGATAAGATCTACGGCGTCGCAAAGGGAGGAACAGTGAGGTTACTGAAGAAAGAAGATGTCAAGGAAGCAATAGGAGAGCCAAATGCATAGTGGGCATTTTATTGAAAGATGTCATGTTTGTGGAACTGTTATTTCACAATGCCGATGCATGGATTGTAGCAAGATGATAATTCTTGGTACATGCTCCAAATGCACAACAGGACCAAAGGAGAAGCCAATGCACAAGATCGTAGTAATCGATGGAAACGGGGCAACCACAGAATACATTACGGAGGATTACTCTCTGAATAACAATGTTCTGAGGATTGCAACAAGTGAGGGTGATCAGACACTCATTAACCTCCGGGCAGACGTCTGGACATCAATCACAATCAAAAGGCTGCCGCAATGAGAATAATGCACGTTGGCGATCCTCATTTGAGCGTCAAGAATCCAGACCAACGAATTGACGACTTCTACAAAATCTCCATGGATAAGCTGGCTCAGATAGCCAGAATCAGTGTTGAGATGGAGGTAGACATTAATGTCTTCGTAGGAGATATGTGTCACATAAAGGCACAGCAAGACAACCCACCATATTTCCTAAACGCGGTTCAGAAGAGGCTTGCGCCAATCAAAGGGAAGAAGAACTTCTTGATCTTTGGTAGCCATGACGTCCTATTCGGTAAGGTAGAATCCCTGGAATCAATGCCAGTCTACAACTTTATCGTTTCTGGGCTCTTCAAACCACTGGTACGAGAGGAATTTCCTCTTGGCAAAGGAAATCTTGTCCTGCACGGATTCAACTTTGACGTTCCAGAATCCCAACTACTGGCAACCCCACTCAATAATAATGACTTCAACATAGCAGTAACACATTGCCTTCTGCTTGGCTTTGACTTCCCAGCCTACTTTCTGTACATGAAAGGCAAGGATCACATGTATCGATCCGACGAGATAGCAAAGTCAAACTTTGATCTATTTATGATGGGACACGACCATAGGGAGTTTCACTTCCAGCAGAAGAATGCAATCGGAAGAGATCAGCACTTTGTTTCTGCAGGATCGACCTTGAGGATAGCCGCCTCGGAAGATTCGAGAAACAGAATGCCAAAAGTCATTATCATCGACATCGACGAAGAATACAACGTCAAGTTCACAGACATCCCACTGAAAACACTACCATTCGACCAGGTATTCTCTTCTGTAGGCAAAGTCCAGAAAGAGATTCAGCAGGACGTGTCAGACATAATCAGCATGATCAATATGGATGTCCAACCAATGGATATCAGATCAAAATGGGAAATGTTACCTGCAGATCTCAAGGAATTTACAAGGCCCTATCTGCAAGCACAATTCTTACTGTAACCCACAATCGTTCAGGGGATCACTCAACCATGACCACGAGAAAGCTCCTTTCCTCTTCTGAGATGGAATGCAAGAGGAACACAACTCTTCAAAACTCGACTCAATCGACTGCTAACACTATCGAAATCAATATAACAATCGCTTCTATTATCGCAATTTCAAATATAGATTCATTTCTTGAACGTAATATTACCATTAACATCTAACAGGAGGATTGTATTCATGACAGAGATCAACGGGGAGCAGGTAGGACAGAGTGATATTCAAGCTGAGATTAATGCATTGGGGACAGAGCCGGCTGCCCAGGATCCCTTTGCTGACCTTGGTTTGAATATCGACATGATCACCCCACCAGATCAGCTACAGGCCGATATGGTGGATATCAGAACACTTCTATTCGAATTCAATGAGGCAGCCGCATCTATCATCTTCAAGACCAATGAGTTGAAGAAGGGAATGACTTCACTCACCAACCTGGTGAAGCTATCAGGGAAGGATGTCTTCTACAAATCCATCTGGCTCAGCAATGAACCGGCACGGCAGTGCGCTCAGTTATACGCTACGGATGGCATGGCATATGGTCGGAGATATATCCCGTTTCACGAGATCCACAATGACACGGGCCTGCTCGGCATCGACTTCAAGCAGCTGGCATCGGTTATCAATTACCTTGGATATGCCACAGCTATCGAGAAGACACAGACCGGAATCCGTCTCATCTACGACGGCGGAGACACTACACTATTCGCAGTCACGAAGAACGACAACATGTTCTCATTTGCAGGTTTCTCGCCCCTGGAGACATTCCCATCCGGTGAGCTCATCGAAGCCTTCAAGTTTGCACGGAACCTCGTCGCAAAGACTATCGTTCCGGACCTATCCAAGATATTCATCTCAGATAACAAGGTCTGGTCATTCGATGTCAAAGGATACACTGCCTACGCCCTTACCACACCTTCACAGCTGGAACGTGGATTCATGGTCCGGGATATTGACGCAATAGTCAGGTTCTTCGATTCACTTGACCCACAGGCCACTGTTAACCTACTGACGAAGGACGACTATATCATGTTCTCATCAGAAGGCTACGGTGACATCGTCATCAAATCCTTCACACAGCTTCCCTCTGTCACTCTGATCACGGGCACCCCAGAGACGATCGTTTCCACCTTCAAGGCAGGCATGAACTCCTTCGTGCAGAACTTGGTGGTCGCCCTCAGGACACGCGAAGTTGGTATCATCGATCTCTATTTGGTCGCCGAGGATGGAAACGGTGTCATCAATGTGAATATCCGTGACCTCAAGGGAGGTCAGTTCCGCTCACGTCTCCGCCTTAACGATCTACTGACAACGGAACTCTACACGGACAATCATAAGATCACGATTGCCCTCGACCGTTTCGTGAAACTCATCGGAATGCTCATGAGCCAAAAGACCGAGGTCATTGTTCAGTTTGAGTTACATTCAACGTTCATCAAAGTTGAGTTTGAGAACAAGGTGGTCTCCATCGCCACTAACTGATCGTATTGATCTTGCGGGATAGACGGTGTCAAGATGCGCATAGACAACGGAACGCACGTGAAATCCCCGCCCAAATAGTAGAGTAGGGCCCTAGTAGTATCCCGCTCAAACCCTTATGTTCCCTCCGGTTAGTGAGTGGAGGGACCGTGAAGTCGCTGCCGGAGATTTAGGTTGAGAACACATGGACGAACGGCCCAACACATACGCTAAACAAGCACAACGATTCAAAGAGAAGGCATCAGAGAATCAGATCGCAAGGAACTGCGATCACTACTCCAAACAGGGCATCTGCGCTAAACACGCAGTTTGCCCTCAAGGAGCTCTCTGTAGAAAGGTAACCACCAAGGGAATCAGGAATAACCGTCCCAGTGTAAAATGATAACTACCATAACAAAAGTAAAGTGAGAAACATGAAGTTAATCGATCTAGATCCTCACTGGGTAGGCGCTGGCGGAGAAGGAATCTTCGATAAGGATCACAATCCAGTACCAGAACGACATGGGGTAGCAATCTCATTCAATTGCCCATGTGGACGAACAGATTACCTAAACGGTCATAGTCCAAGATGTGTTGTCATGTTTGCCAATCCAATTGATGGAGGCGAACCGATTAGAGATAGAGTGACCTGGCAACGAACAAACGAAACCTTCGAAGAGCTAACGCTAACCCCATCAATCCTGCGAGTAGGTGGATGTGAATGGCATGGGTTCATCACAAACGGTAACGTAATAACAGTTTAAGGAGGAAGTCATGATTGACAAGAAGTACATCATCATCGCAACGAATCCGACAAGCAAGAGCGAACACACGGAAGAGGACTCAATGTTGTTCCTCGCTAAAGACGAAGCAGTTCCAGGAATGCTCTCCGCCTACATCGACATCTGTGCATCACTGGGAGCCAACCAAGAACACCTGGAATCCCTCAGACAGATGCGTAACCGGGTAATCAAATATCAGATTGACAATGGAAGCAAAGTTCCCGACACACTACCAGGCTCCGAAGCAGAACGCTGTCTGTCAGGCTCCGTGGAAGATGGAAGCATTCTACCCTGCCAAGAGGAACCAACACAAGAAACCCATTCAGACGCAGCTCCAATAGAACCCTAGGGCGGCGCAGTGTCGGCCGGCAAGGAGGCTCTGCAATGTTGGGAGTCTCCTTGTACTCTAAATCTCATCTAAATCGTATATACTTTAACATCAAATCCAACAGAAGGAGGTAACAAGAATGCGGAAGAGTTTTATTGCTGTTTTGTTCCTGATGATCTTTGCGATGTTCATCGGGGCAGCCTGGGGCGATACCAACACCATTGTCACGGGCAAGGATACGGTTTTGGTCGGTGGAAGCCCTCCCACCAATCCGTTAGCCATCATGGCAACCAATACCTTTGATTACCTTTTGAGCACCACCGCCACACAGCCGGCCGCCAGCGAATCGGGCATTATGAAGCATCCCGGAATCGGCGCCGCAACGGCAACCGTAGACTCTATATATGCCACCCTGGCCGCGACGAAATCGCCTGGCTCCGTGCCCGAGGTCACTTGTCGAGACTGTCCGTCAGAACGGATGCTGTGTTAGGAGCCGAGGCTCAGTCAACCAGCATCAAAACATCATCGGGGAGCTGAACTCCCGCAAGAATTGAATGGCCTTCTTTAACTGGGA
>Ga0257141_1000015_pt1 | contig 22250 bp, 2 predicted proteins | sample saktaT_17_FD_193544 | JGI IMG/M metagenome (GOLD analysis project Ga0257141, IMG submission 193544) | Metatranscriptome of saline water microbial communities from Sakinaw Lake, British Columbia, Canada - sak_2011_1_27_36m (Metagenome... | ecosystem: Environmental > Aquatic > Non-marine Saline and...
GAAAAAAAATGGCAGTTAAAACCTTTGAAAAAGAAGTTAAGAAACTATCAAACGAATTTACCGATATAATAGAAAATTATAATTTTGAACAGTATGATTTCCATTCGATAAGACAAACATTACAGGATTATATCGAACGCACATATCCAAATTATAATGACTATTTTAGATCTGATTCTATTATGATGCTGATAGAACTTTTTGCGTTTTATGGCGAGATGATGGCTTATCGCGTAGATATGAATATGAATGAGGCATATTTGTCTACAGCTAAGGATAGAAGGAATGTTGTTAAAATAGCTGACATGCTCGGGTATAAGTACAATAGAATAGAGCCAGCTGTTTCGATCAACAGATTTGATATTAGTGATTCTGATGGTGGATCTAGATTAATAACGAAGAAAAAACAACAAGGTTCTATGAATGATATTCTTTCAAAATCGTCCGAGATAGTTTTTGAAGCTTTGACATATGGAAGTAATTCGTATTATCCTTATAAATTGGATTATTTATTTAAATCTATAACTGCCGAAGATTTTATGAATACTCTAAAAAATATATTTAGAAAATTGGAAAATTTCAATATTACTGATGGGATTAAAGTAAAAAAGATTGTCGAAAATACATTTGAATACTATGAAAGAAGTATTTTTGTGGATAAATTTCAAATGCGTTTTAATTCAAATGAAAATATTTTTGTTGATTATGTGGCATCTAGAAAAATGTTTGAGATTCAAAGTTTAAAGTTTGATGAATCCTTATATTTTAACACTAATGACACCCTTGACGCATTGACTTATGACAATGATTCATTGTATAATGGCGTAGTTGAGTTGGGATTTGAATTTGTTTTATCATATGATAAAGGAAACAATATTATTGATAAACATGTGTTTATGTATGTGCCTATAGTTCAAGGAGGTTCTTTTTCAAGGGAAATCACTAATAATAAACCGATGAAAAATTTTAAAGATATTATGTATGAAAAAAATATTTTTAATAACCGAACCTTGATTAGACAGTTTGATGAAAATGGAACTTTGCTTAGAACATATTTCGAGGTTGAAAATCTCACAAACCACAATTTTAAATATGCTTATGAAATAAACAATACTCCGGAAGGTTTTATTGAGGTTATTTTCGGTGATGGTAAAAATGCCGAAATTCTACTACCGGCATATAAAACCGTTATGTTGTATAGAAAAAATGTTATAAATTCCGATGAAATTTTTAATGTTAGAAATGCCACAGTAACTAGTATTTCTTTACCGATAAAATATTTTGACGCTAATACTAGCCAAACACAGGAAATTTCGTTGCCTTTGTATTTGCTGGGTAATAATTTTAATGCTTATTATGGAATGCCAGCTGAATCAAATGAGCAAATCAAATTCATGGCTAGAAAAATTAGGAGTGTACAAGATAGATTTGTAACGGCTAAGGATTATGAAACGGCCGGCATGTTGCACCCAAGAGTTAAGTATTCGACTGTTTTACTTAGATCATACATTGGTAAAAATAGCTCTAGAATGAGCAATGATTTTTTAGATGTTTATTTTGATTCTTTTAAGAATAGTATTAGCTCATTTGAGTTAGTAGATGCATACACGAAAGAGATCGTTGATACATTCGTGATTGTCCCGATGGCTTATTTTACAGAATCAACCGTTCAAGATAAATTTGATTTTGTAAAATTTACTGAAACAGGTGATGAATATTATTTCGATATATTTGATGCTGAAGCTACACCATCTAATGAATGGTTTAAATATCCGGTAGAAATGATTGAGAGGAAAAGTAAAGGTACGGTTATAAGAATCACAAACAAGAAATTAGATGTTGGGTATGAGACTATTTTGACCGATAAAAATAAAATTAATAATATCTTGACACCATTTAAATTTTCGATTGTCGATGTTATTTTTGCTGGCAGTTCAAATACAGCTTTGACATTTAACATAATAACAAATGTTGAATTGGAAAAAGATAAAGTGTATTCTGAATTTGAAAAAAATAAATTTGAAATTTTGAAATCATATAACGCTTTAATTCCACAATTTAATTTTGTTGATGTTGGTGTTGTTAGAAATGTTAATAATTTTTCAGTTTTTTTAACGTATAAAACCAAAACGTTTAAATTACCACAAAATGATTTATCATTTATTTGGACACACTATAAAGCTGATGATATTTTTATAAATCCTAGTAAATCAAATATTATTGAAATATATGTTACGGGAGTAAAAAAGGATTTAAAACGAAGTATCGAATTGTACGAACCGTTGACAAGCTCGGAAATCAACAAACTTGTTTCGGCTATCGAAAAAAGAAAAATGATCTCAGATTTTGTTCAGGTGTACAATGCTGGGGTCTTTGAAGTCGAAGTGGCTATAAAGGTTTTTAAAAGTCAAAGATATACAATTACTAATGAATTATTGAAATCAAAGATCGATAATGCATTAGATAAATTTTTTAATATTGCTAATATACCATTAGGTCAACATTTTTATATGTCGCGTTTGATAGAGTGGCTGCATAAGAATGTTGAAGAAATCCAATATATTGATATGATAAAACACGTTGATGGAGATTTGTTTGGACAACCTATAACGCCATCTTCAACTATAGAATTTTTGGGTGAAAGAGTTGTTTTTACACAAGTCGTAGAAAAGATACAAATTATCGGTGGTAAGCAAACACCGAAAAGAAGAATAGAAATCACATAATAAATAATTTAAATTAAAATACAGGGAAAGGATTCAAAATGCCAAATCTGCTTAAATCATTACCTCGGGAAATTCTCGAAAAAGAAGATTCACAGTTCATTTATAACGTCTTGAACCCTCTTTTATTTGATAAAGTTAAAGAAACACTGTCTGACACTACAGTTTCGCATAAAGTCTCTTCTTTATTTGATAAAGATATACATTTTCCAAAGCAATTTACACCAGAATTTATTTTACCATTTAATATTAACACTAGAGAATTTAATGTTTATATGACCGACAACCAAGAAAACATCAAACTTGATTTTTTTGGAAGTGTCGAACTTGTTAAAGATTTGGATGACTTGAAGTCCTACATATTTTTTTATTTTGGTGTGGAAAACTATGAGTTTCTTTATGATATTATGAAACATTTTTATAATATTAAAAATGAAAATGATATTAGCAAGCGCAATTATGAATATAATTATTCACAATATTTGATTGAACCTGATTCAAGAAAGAAGAAAATTTACAAATCAACATATCAATTTTTTAAAAAAACTTATGATAAATTTAAAGATTTGAAACAACAGTTTGATTTAATAATTGGAGAAGCTGATAATTATAACGATTTTTCTGCAAAACAGATGGTTGATAATATTGCCAAAACAATTGGAAATTATTTACAAATTAAAACTTTCGACAATGAGTTAGTTTTCGAGAAGTGTGTTTTGTTTGAATACTTAACGGATTTGATAAAAGTTCCCAGTAAAGTCAAAAAACATCATTTCAAAGGAAAAGTTATTTTACAAACTGATGAATTTGAGGTTTCAAATATTTTTGAATTGATCGCCTGTTTTTCTATGGAATTATCAACGATGTTTGAAAAATATGAATTGTATTTGAAGACTTTAGTTGATAATGGTAATGGTTTTTCTCTCGATGTTAGCGAAAATAAAGTTTTAAAAAATAAAGTTAATAAAAATGTCAATCTGACTATCGATAGCGACAATCTTACTTATCTTTTTGATGATGTTGAAAATAAATTGAACATTTATGTTTATTTTTCAAAACTTTTAAGGATAGAAGAACAGACATTTGATTTGAAAATAAATGGAGAGACAATATCAAAATCTTTGCATTCGTTAAATGGGTATCAAAATTTTGGTTATAGTTTATTTGAATATTTCGATGATACTAACAAATATTATAAAATCACCGTCAATGATTTCCTGTGCAAAAACATCGATGACACATATGAAACTTTAGAGATAAACTCTATTGAAATACTTACCAATTTAGTAGAAGCGACATTTAATGATTCAAATTTCATTAAAGGTGTGTATTTTGATTCTATAGGGTTTTTGGATAATTTCGTATTGTATGCGAAAAATACACAGACTGGGTTTTATGAAAAATTAGATATTCCTTATAAAGTAAAAATATCTAATGTCGATAGAGAAGAACGTTTTATTAGGCTGTATGAGATTGAAGGAATAAATGAAACAGCACAGCGATTTTTATTATCTAAAGACGATGTTCTTGTAGGTTGTTTCGAGTATGATTATGTGTATGAGCCAAAAGTTTATGTGGATTTTTTTAAATACATGGACAGTGAGGTAAGCTTCAGATATAATACCATTTTACCTTATGTTTTGATTGATGAAGTCTTTGATTCTCCGTTCGAAATTGAGTATTTTTCTGAAATTTCTATGATTGATTACAGTTTGAATGTTGAAAAAAACGTAGTTATGTTTGATGGTATAACTTATAGAAAGTTGTACGATGACATTAATTATTTGCGAATATTGAATCCTTATAATGAAAGTGGGTATGAATTTGTTTCTAGAATTTCTGTTTCGACGTTTAATTCACGTAATCATACAAACCCAACCATAATAACTGAAAAGATAAAACAAGTTCAATTTAAAGAAAATTTAAGAATGTTTGATAAGATTCAGGTTGATTTTGAACGTGGTTTGATTATTCTTATGCATAGAGGTGTGCAAAAAAGTATCCCCGTTGCAGAAGGATTACACCGAGGATTGCACATTGAAAAATTTGCATTGGATTATGAAAGTCGTAAAATTCGCTATGCCAATTGTGATATTTGTAATACGCATTTTGCTTTTACAAAAGATGAGATTTATATTTTTAACCCAAAAACATCACATTTTGATTTAGCTGAAGCAACTCCAACAGAACAGTTTAATTTGACTGGTGTAGAAAAACAAATATTTTTTGATATTCACGAGATGTCGCATTGTGTTATTTTTGAAAATATTAAATATAAAGTCGATGGATTGTACATTGATACTTTCAAGAATGCTTTTAAATCTTCTGAAAATGTTATGTTTGTTGAAGCGAATTCCGGAATCCCACGGTTTAAAAGTGGCGATTTGATTCTCGATGTTGATTTTCACAATAAAATCGAAAAAAACAATTATCAAAATGGTTCTATTTCGTTTAACTCAGAAGATAAAACGTTAATTTATCATTATGCAGGTGGTAAAAAATATTATATGCAGCTAAGTGTTTTGAATGTTAGCACGCCAAAGCATAGACAACTTGGAATGTGGGCTAATTCGATTTTTTATGCTGGAAATATTATCCCGGAAAATTCAAATAAAGCGTTTGTCGGTCGAGAAAATATTTTCAATTCGATGTTTTTAACTGATACTTTGTATGATATTGGAAAAAATCGAGACAATTACAATGATAAACAATCTCATGAATTATTAGCTGAGCAATTGGATTTGGTTTATACAGACGCATCAAAATTTAATCTAGAACAAGAACAATATATCATGATGAAATCTAGAACTTCATCATTTAAAGGTTTGGAAAGTTATTTGCGTGCCAGTTTAAAAGTTGTTTCAAATAAGATTAATGTGTCTCCTGTATATTTGATTCAAAGAAATAGATTTATCTCTGAATGGGCTAAAGTTTCCTCAGTACAATTCGATTCATATTATGCTGAAAATTCATTAAAGGAATTAGTAGCTGACTTAATGGAAACTAAATTAATCAATAACAAATATGATGATTTGATTGATATTTTCAAAAATAACGAATATGAAAACTTTTCTATCGATACTAATAATATTCATAGTATTTTGATTCAATATATTTTGAGATATTTGGATTCCGAGCAGCTGCTTGAAAATTTCTCATATTATTTAATACATGAAGTATGGATTAAAAAAACAAGAAAGAAAATTACTGATTTTATTAATGCTAATGCAACTCAACAAATTGTTAGAGAAGTTGCTGAAATGAAATTTGAAACAGCTTATGAGCGTGAAAAGTTTTTTTATATTTTCGTCAACACATTATTTTCTCTTAAAAAAGAAACAATAAGTTCTTATATTCCACTAGCCAATTATTCTGATTGGAAATCATATCAAGAAAATAATGAAGTACATTTTGAAAAACCATACAGGTATGAATGGATTGACATATCTGATTTTATAACTATGCCCGTTGCATGGGACCAACCTTTAGTTATGATTCGTCCATTGACAGAAGATCATGTTTTTGTTAAAAGAGATTTTAGATTTTTGGATTTGTCAATAATCACGAATTCTCAAGTAACTCAAAACGATGCGTATAATGAATATGTTGAAAAGATAAAAAATACATTCGACACTCCGGTTAATTTTTTATACGAAACATTATCTGTGTTGAATGATTTGTCAATTTCCGAAGGCTTTGATTTATTCGGTGTTAATTTGGTGATTGTGAAATGGATTACGGAGCGTTTTATACCGAATTATCTTTCTACGAATGCTGTCGATACTGTTGAAGAATTTAGAGATATAATACGCAAAGAATTAACTAGCTCCGAACACCCAAATAATGTAGTTACATACAATAAGATAAAGGAATCAACACTTCTTGGTGATCTTGGTGAAAATGTATCTAATATGTTTGACACTATTACTTCTGCAAACTTGGTAGCTACTGATGTTATTAGACTTACAATTTCATCAAGTACGGAATTGGAATATCTTGATAAAATTAAGAGACCACTTGAGCATTATTTTGATTATTTATTTTTTGCGAAACGTCATGATCTAGTAGCCAAAATTCTAGCATTATTCACGGAAGATGTTATTGCTTCATCCATGCTAGACTTGTCGATGGCTATAAATTTAAAGCACTCAAAAGGTGATGAAACATTTGCGATATATGAACGTATGGTATATGATATTTTTGATGAATATCTACCATTCCATTCTGTCCTTGACAAATTGATATTTGTATTTAACGCGATGGAATCAACATCTAGTGAAGCTATGGGTAAAGAATTAGCTACAACGGTTATGGACCTACATTTGATTGATATTACGATGGATTTTATTGAAAAAGTAAGAATTCAAACTTTTGATAGAGGTATTTTCACAACTTCGCTGTATTTCCCTTCAATCGGAATGCGTTTATGTGGTGCTGGATATGACGATCAACCATACGATTATGATAGAACTATACAAGTTGCCGGTTATGACTTAGTTGGGCATGATGATGAAAGTGAATTTTACGGTGTTGACGATGAATTTTATGTTCTTAATAAAGAATCAAGATTCAAACATCGTGTTTCTGATGTTTATGTGCCACCGCAATTTGCCGAATATCTGGGGGAATGTGGACCGTCAGAACAAGTTGTTGAATCTTACATTTATGAATATTATCAGATAAGAATGGATATGAGTTTTGGAAGACCAGAAAGCATCTTTTCTCATTTTGTCGATACACTTCCAGAAATTGATGTTTCGACGGATATTACGGAAAGTCCTTTGATTGGTTTAGTTGAGGATTATTTAATTCATATCGAAACCATTTTCAAAGTTGAATTTTATGATTATTTTACTTCTGCGCATGATAGTATTGGATATGGAGATGTTTCATCTCCAGAAGGTCAAATTAGTTTGATTGGTATGCATGATGCTATGCGTCAAAATATTTTACATGACTTTTATGATAAACTTCATGTCACATTGATTGATAGTGTTTGGTCATATATTGCTATTGTCTACGATATGGTTGATATTCCAGGCCACGATGAATTTGGTATTGATGAAAATTACCATCAACGCTCACCTTTTAAATTAGAACACGATATGTCGGTAATGGTTTATGACCCATTATTAAAAACTGTTTTAGAACAAAATTATGTGGATATGTCTGACGTTTCGATTGTGAATGAAAAACTCATTTCACAAGTATTTGTTGATTATAAAAGATTAAAATTAGATGTCGTTTCAAATGAATCCATGCATGTCACTATTGGTATGATTATGAATAGAAACTTTGATGCCGACGGACATTTTTTAAGACCAGGTCATGATGAGTTTGTTTATGATGAGGATTATCATAACTCTGTAAATGATGATAGAGCTAATAATATGGCTGACGTTTTGATTACTGATTATCAGGGACATGTCAGAATTGATTTTGGGTTTATGCGAATGTTACCATTCGACCCTTATGCTGAATTAATCAACCAAAAATTCTATAGAAAAAATCTTCCTGGTTCTGAATTAGAACATACTACGATTCGAGATAGGTATTTAGCGAACATTCATACATTTGGTAAAGATATTATAAGAATAAGCATGCTTGATTTTCATGCTTTGGATTTTATACATCACGATGAACGTAGACAGATCTATATCGATATTGAGAAAGAATCACACGATGGTGACCTATCAGTAGCATTTGCTTCAGATACTATATTATCTGTACATTTACATCATGATTTTAGGGAAAATATAATAGCTATTGATAAATTTGCTACAATTCTATCCGACGCCGATATTTTGAATATTTACGGTGTTAGGGCGGCGGAAGTTGAACGTGATGAGTTGTTCAAAATTGAGTTCATGGAAGAATACTATGCAGCAATCAAAATAAAACAAGACGTTGAGCGTTCAATGACGAAAGTTGACAAGGATTATTTGAAATCTATCAAGGTTGAAGAAGAAAATTTTGTTCAATTTAAATATGTTGAAAAAGAACTTGCAGTTAGATTTTCTGAAATGTTGATAAATTTTGTTAAATTTAAAACTCAGGCTATTATCACTTTAGATGATTCTGAAAAACAATTGATAGAACAGTTAGATAAAGAAAATGAAACCGATGTTGCATTGATTGATCGTATTAGTTACGGACAACTATTTATATTTGAAATTGACGGTATGAAAATTGCAGGTAATGATAAATTAGTTGAAATGTGGTCCAATAGAATCCATAAGGATTCTTTTGTTACGACCGTTACTGATGTGAATGAATTGATTTCCTATGTTGGTGAATCTAGATCTTTTGATGAACGTTTGAATCAATTGCATGATTTTTATGGACAAATGGGTTATACCGATGAATCTCTGGATAGAAGTATTGAAAGTAGAATGAAAGATTCTTTAATTCAGGTTTCAGAAGATTCGCGTTTTGATGAATTGACGGCTAAGTTATATGATGGAACAATGACAGATGTTTCGTTTTATTATGGTGATTATATCGGTATTACTATCGCTGATTCACTACACACTTATGTAAAAATTGTTAAAAAACCATGGTTGTTTCAAGAGTTTGATAATTTTGGTCATAATGAATATCCGCATATGTATAATGGTGATAATGATGAATATGATATTACTACACAATTGAGAGAAAAAATTAAATTAGATGCTTATGCTATAGTTTATGATGCAGGAGCGTTAGTACAGTTATTTGAAAGGATTAATGTTGGTTATTCTTTGTTTGATAAAGATGACAATATTAGTATTTCTTTAGTTGACGATGTTAAACATATAATCGATGCGATAGTTTTTAATGATGTTTTGAGTATATCAACAAACGAAATGCTTACTACCTATCACGGATATGACGATTTACAAATTATTTCCGTTTTCGATCGTATTTGGTATGGTTATAAAATGCAAGAGCAGCAAATCAGCGTTTCTGCGAAGGATTCTATCTACTATTCGTATTTTGAAGGTGATACCTATAAAGAAGAAAATCTGAATGCTGTAGTTCGAGATTGGTTATTAGTAGAATACTTATTTATTGATGATAAACCACATATTAAAATTTCTGACAAACTTCAATATTCATCTTTTGGAATTTCTAAAAAAGACAATTTGAATATAGCTTTGAGAGAATCTATAGAATTTGAAGAATTGATTGATCTTAACTTATTTGAAAAAACGAAAGTTTATATTGCTGATAAATTGGTCGCTGGAAGCGAATTTGAACCTACCGTTGATTTGTTCAGTAAGGATTCTTTTCAAGCTGCAATCAAAGAAATAAAACTGACTTATGGTCCTGGAAAAAAATTAAAGGATGATAGTTTAAGAGTTAGTTTAAGTGAAAAAATTAATATTAGTCAGGAACATTTTGATCCTAAAGAACCTATTTTGAATATTGAAACTGTAGAGCAATTTGCTATAGTGATTAAATCAACATTCAAAGATAAAACAGAAATTGATCTTTATGAAAGAATGAAATTTGGTCCTGTTTTTAGAGATAGTTTAGACGTTTTGTTGGTTGATAAATCGGATTTTAGAATGTCTTGGCTAGATGATCGTGTTGGGGTCGATTTTTTTCCACATAACGATGGAGAATTAGAATATTTGAACGGTTCTGCTGATAGAGCTTTTGAAGCTGTTGTAGCGGACGATATTAAAGCTATTGATGTTAAAAGAACATTTGTAGATAAAATAACTACCATCGCTTTTGATAAAATTGTTTATGGTCACGATGATTCCTTTTCTTCATTTTCGACTATTTTTAAAGATAGTGTTTCGATTTTGTTGGATGAAAGCTATGATGTTAGGTTATCTTGGCTTGATGAAAGATTTGGTGTTGATGCATTTTCACATGATGAACGTGAGTTGGAATATTTGGCTGATTCTGCTGAAAGATCAATAACGACTTTGGCTAATGATGATATTAAAATAATCGAATTAACTTTATCTTTCAAAGAAATGGTTGGCATTCTAACTTCGGATGATTTTACTACCGGATTTGGAGAACAAGCTAGTTTTTCAATGAATTTTGCTGATAGTGTTAGAGGTTTATTGTCGGAAGGCAGGTTGGGAATCAATTTGTCTTGGAGCGATGGTAGAATTGGTTTAGATGCGATACCTCACGATTTTGGTGAAATGGGGTTTGGTTTAGATTCACTTTCTAGGTCAATATCTACTGCAACAAACGATGACATCAGAGTTATTGATACACATATGACTTTTGGAGAAAGTTTGATAATTTTATCATCAGACCAATTATCAACTACGGATAATGAAATAGAATTTATCGAATTTAGACAAGAAAGTATAACTCTTTCATCTCACGATAGTTTAACTTATGGTATTGGTATTTACGATCATGTTTGGGATTATAAGGAGTGGGAAAAATGCGGTTACACAGTTCCTTATGAACTTTATACAGGTAAAATACCACATGATGAGGCACCATACGATTTGCTTGGATATGCTGAGCAAGGAGATAACATCTCACAAGTTTCAACCGGTGTTACGGAAAAAGTAGCATATGAGTTCAATTTGTTGTTTAAAGATCATTTAAAAGTTATTCAAACCGATGAAAAGCATATTTTAGAGCATTGGGAATATCAATCACTATTTAAGGATTCTTTAAATACTATTTTGACAGGAAATGTAGAAATTGGCAGTTCTACGATTACAAAAGATTCAAGAATGACTACGGCATATGCCTTTAATGATGGTGTTAAAACTGGTAATGCTGTGACTGTGTTTCCTAATAATGCTAGAAAAATGGATTATTATTCATCGGCTTTTGAAACACCAACTTTAACAACTATTAATGAAGATATGAAAGTTCTGGATGTGAACTTATCATTTAAGGATAGTTTGGTCGCTTTATCATCTGACGAAGTTAATTTTGGTTTGTTGTATAAAATAGACACAGATTTTATTCGAGTTACTTCGGCTGATAACGTAGAATATGGTTTTGGGTTGGAGCATGTTTTATGGAATTTGGAAAATTGGGGAAGAATCAACAAAAATGAGAAATATGATTCTGTTTTTGGCAAAATCCCACATGACGAATTCCCTTATGATTTTATGGAACATAACGAACAAGGTAATGATTTGTCTGTTGTCGATACTGTGATTTATGATAAAGTTTCAAGTTTGGTGACATTTAACTTTAAAGATGCCTTGGGTGTTAGTTCGTTGGACAGTCTTAATACATTGGATTTAGTAAATTCATTTAAAGAAGCTATAAATTTCACTTATTCAGAACACCATGGAATTGGTTTGACTTGGTTGAATGATAGATTTGCTGTTGATGAATTCATCCATGATTTCAATGAAATGGAATATCTGTATGATTCATCGGATAGAAGTGTAACTTCATCTTTGTTTGATAATGTAGTTATAATCGATATTCATAGAAATTTTACTGACCGTTTAATCATTCTTTCTTCCGATCAGATAGCATCCAGAGATAATTTATCAGAAGGTTTAATAGCAACGGAAATCAAACAAGATGGTATCGTAGTTTCATCAAAAGATAGCTTGATGTATGGACCAGGAAGATATGATTATATTTGGGATGCAAAAGAATGGTCTGGAATTGGAACTATTTTACCTTATGAAGATTGGGTTGGTAGAATACCTCATGATGATTTTCCTTATGATGAAATGGAACATGATGAACAAGGTAGAGATCTTTCAATAATAGGAACACAAACAAAAGAAAAACTTAATTTCTCTTTCGATTTCATTTTTAAAGAAAAGATTAATATTTCGCTAAATGAGCAAAATGATATTGGCATTAAACTACCGCATTTTTTTGATAGGGTGGAAATTAAATTTCGTGAAACTTTCGATACGAGATTGATTTGGTTAAATGACAGATATGGGATTGATGCTTTTTCGCACGATGAAAGAGAATTGGAATATTTTAATGATTCGGAAACCAGAACAATAACTTCTGTATTGTCTGATGATTTAAAGAATATGATTATATCGTATAATTTTATCGACAAAATAACAGCAATACCAAGAGACAACATTTTAGTTAGAACTGATTTGACAGGTTTCACCGATAGTATTAGAGCTACATTTGTGGAAGATATGATTGTTGGGTTAAAGTGGCCCGATAATAGATTTGGTGTTGATGAATTCTGTCATAACGACAATGAGTTAGAATATTATTCTGATTCATCAAGTCGATTAGTCGATGTTTTGATGGAAGATGATATTAAACTTTTAGAGTTGAATTTAAAATTTACTGATGGTTTGACGTTAAGAGCGTTTGATTCAGTTTCTTTTGGTGAATTAATTAATTTTGTGTCTGATGGAATTAAAATAACGACTAAAGATGATACTTTGAATTATGGTTTTGGATTGTTTGATTATGTTTGGGATTTAAAAGAATGGGATCAATTTGGTTACGCTTTACCTTATGAGAATTGGTCTGGAAAAATACCACATGATGAAATTCCTTATGGTGAATTCGAGCATTCTGAGCAAGGAAACGATATTTCCAGTATTTCAACAGGATTAACTGACAAATTAACTTTCAATTTTGATTTATTATTTAAAGATTCTCTTTCGTTGACGGCTAAAGATAATGTGACTTCCAATACAAAATTCTTATTTGGAGATACCATTGTATTTGCAAGTTCTGAAAAAGTTGGAGTTGGTTTATTATGGTTGGATGGAAGATATTCTTTAGATGAAATAGCTCATGATGAATTAGAAATGGGATATTCTTCAGGTTCTGAAGAAAGATCAATTTCAACATATATTGGTGAAACAATGAAAATCATTGATACAAAATTTGTATTCAATGAAAAAATTAGTATATTGTCTGCTGATAAGTTGCTTTCAAGCGAAAAAATTAAAGGCGCGGATTTTATTTTGAAATTTTGTGATAAAATTTCAGTTACATACACCGAAATATTTATTGAAGGTTTATCTTGGTTAGATAATAGATTAAGCAACGATAGTTCATTACATGATGAAGGTATGATGGGCTACAGTGATGATTCGATGGATAGATCTATTACGGCTGGAATTTTTGATGGATTTGCATTGATAGATACTCATTTGACATTTAAAGATTATTTAACTATTCTTTCATATGATAAAGTTGTTATTGCTGATGAAGATGCCGATTTTTATGAAAGACGAAAGTTTGATGGATTGACCATTTCAAGTGGTGATTCTTTAATATATGGCGCTGGTTCTTATGATTATGTTTGGGATGCTAAAGAGTGGGAAAAATACGGTTATACCGTTCCTTATGAAAATTGGACTGGATTGATTCCACACGATGAATTGCCTTATGATATAATGGAACACAGTGAACAAGGTGAAGATATTTCAACAATTTCAACTGGAGTAACGGAAAGTTTGAAATACGATATGTCTTTAATTTTTACTGAAAAAATGAAAATAGGTTTCAATGAACGTGTTATTAAAGGTATAAATGCTAAATTTATTGATGAAACCATAGGAACATTTACTAAAGATTCAGTAATAATCGGGTTATCGTGGTTAGATGAAAGATTTGGTGTTGATTATTATTCTCATGATGACATGCCACAAGAATATTTTGGTGATTCAATAGATAGAACGGTCACTACAGAACTATTTGAAGATTTGAATCTTTTAGATATTAAATTAATTTTTAATGAAAGATTATCTGTTTTGTCAAACGATTCATTATTTTTTAATGTTTCGACAGATAGAGAATTTTTAAAGATCGCTAGTAGAGAAAATTTGCAGTATGGTTTTGGGATTACGAAATGTGTTTGGGATTCCGGAAAATGGAGTGATTACGGTATAAATTATTTAGATGAGGATGAATTTAGTAAATATGCTAATTGGTACGGATTGACTCCGCATGATGAAATGCCACATGATGTCCTTGAGCATACTGAACAGTTTGAAGACGGTGGACTATACGTTGATATTCCTTTATTATCCGAAGATGAATACTCGAAGTGGTATGGTTTAATTCCGCATGATTCTATACCTTATGATACGATGGAACATAATGAACAAGGAAATGATGTGCCTGTAATTATTACTGGATTAACCGATTCTTTGTTGTATGGTTATGGCTTGAGTTTTGTCGATTCACTGAATGTTATAGTCGGTAAAGAAAATGCTACGCAAGCAACCAACTTTTGGGAACAAATAAACGTTATCTCGACTGAAGCTTTTTTAACACATACAAAATCTTCTCTGGTTATTAATCGGATTGGTGTGGATGGTATTACTCATGATTTTGGGGAACAAGAATATATCGATGATTCCTTGGAAAGATCTATCTCGACTGATACCTATGATTATTTTAAAGTTTTGAATGTTGAAATGACTTTTTCTGATTCGTTGACACTTAAAGTTGATGAAACAATAACTGTTGGTGAAGGTTTCTACCATAACTATGATAAAATTATTATTTCCGCAGATGAATTTACAAAGACTAAGGTTGATCTTTATAGTTATGTATTTGATTCCTTGGAATTTGATAAATTGCATAATGTTTTTTCTTCTGAAGATTGGTTTGGAAGAGTTCCGCATGATACATTTGGTTATGATACTACTGAACATGATTCCCAAGGTGAAGATCTTTCTCAACTTTTTACCGGTGTTAAGGATAGTTTAGTTTATGGGTATTCGTATAACTTTAGTGATTCGGTCAGAGCTTTAATCGGTGATGCGATTGTAAAAAGAACAGATGCATTTTTTGATTCTGTTTTTGTTATTTCGTCGGAATTGTTTGATTTAAAAGTTAAATCGGACTTGATAGTTGGAAATTACGGAATTGATGAAGTTCCTCATAATGAGCATGGTTTGGATTATTTTGCTGATTCGATTGATAGAACATTTTCCGCTGCATTGAATGATGACATTAAAGTTCTCGATATTCATATGGCATTTGGAGAAAGTTTAACAATTATTCCAAAAGAAATTATCAATGCAAGTTCTGATAATTTTGTTAATTTGACACATATTTTTGATGATAGAATAGTTATTTTATCTAATGATGCGCGATTATCAATTGGATTTAATATGGTCGAATATGCGTGGGATGCTGGTGCCTGGGATAGAATTAAAGAAAATGAACAATTTGAATCTTGGAAAGGTTTTATACCGCATGATGCATTTCCATATAATCTTATGGAACATGATGAGCAAGGCGAAATAAATGCAAAAATTTCAACCGGATTAACTGATAAAACATCATATTTTGTAGATTTGAAATTTTTTGAAACAGTTAGATTTATTTTAGACGAAAAATTAAAAAAAGAAGCTTCTATTCTTTATAATTCATTTGACGGTATTATAACGCATGATAATGAACCACATGACCAATCGGAACATAATGGTCAAGGAAATGATTTATCTGTTGTGACTGGCTTATTTGATAATGTGTCTTATAATATTGATTTGATTTTTAATGAATCGATTTCTGTGCTGGTTGCTGAAAATGATATTGAAAGAACAGTTAATTTTTGGGATAATTTATCAATAATTGCAAATGATCGAGTTAATACATTTGATTATTTTGAATTTTTTGATACTGTAGCTAGTAAAAATAAATTATTGGAAAATATAGCTAGTTCTGAAATTTTTGATGATATTACTTTATTAGATGTGCATTTATCATTTGGTGATTATTTGACTATCTTACCTGTTGAAAAGGATTCTGTTAATTTAAACTACGATCTTGGTTTAGATCAGAGATTGCAAGTTGTTAGTAATGATGAAACTTTATTGACAGGATTTGGAATCTATGATTATGCATGGGATGCTAAAGAGTGGGAATTGATTCAAAAGCAAGAAAACTATGATATTTGGTCTGGTAAAATTCCGCACGATGTAATACCGATGGATGCAATGTCGCATAACGACCAAGGTTTTAATTTTTCTGAAGTTAATACGGGTATTTTTGAAACAATGGTTTCCAAAATCAATTTTATGTTCAGAGACATTATTAAAGCTGATTTGAGTGATTCGTTGGTTAAAAGGTCTATTTTGTTTTTTGAGAAAATTAATTTTGTTGCTACTGATAACGTTGATGTCAATGCTTCATTTATTAGTGATATTAAGAGATATGGGGTTGATGGAATCCCACACGATGAGCTTTATTTAGAATACTACGATGGATCTATTGATAATTCGGCTTTTTCACAAATATTTGAAGATATTAAATTAATTGATACTCATTTGGTCTTTTTGGATAGTTTAACAATTTTACCAGTTGAATCAATTAGTAGAAATATTGATACAAATCTTGGCTCCGACGTTGTTGTCGCTGTTTCTAATATCAAAGAAAGTTTGTTGACAGGATTTGGAATCTATGATTATGCATGGGATGCTAAAGAGTGGGAATTGATTCAAAAGCAAGAAAACTATGATATTTGGTCTGGTAAAATTCCGCACGATGTAATACCGATGGATGCTTTAGAGCACGATGAACAGGGTAATGATATTTCTGTTGTTTCCACCGGAGCTTTTGATAGTGTAACATCTAATATTTCGATGATTTTTAAAGATATTTTGAGTGTTACTTTTGGCGAAAAAATGATTGATTCAATACGGTTTTATGACTTGTTGAAAGGTGATGTTATTTCTGAAGTTTCAAATATAGCTTTTGCAGAATCGGTAACATTTAAATCTAATGTTTATTTTAGCGATGTTTTATCTGTTGTTTTTGATGATAATATGTATGAAGATAAATTTTATAATTATCGAGAAAATGTGTGTCTTGTTATATCGGATTCGCATACCGTACAAATTGAATCACCTCTTAAAATAAAACGATATGGGGTTGATACATTTGGACATGATGATTTTGCGTTGGAATATCTTGAAGGATCGGAAGATAAAAATATAGTTGTTGAAATGTTTGAAGGTATAAAAGTTATTGATATTCATTTGGATTTTAGTGATTCATTGATGATACTACCTTTTGAAAAATTAGATTTTACTGATCAAGTGTATGGCTTTAATGATTATGTTGTGGTTCAAAGTTTGAATGAACGATTGAATATTGGAACCACCATTTATAATTACGCATGGAATACTGATAAATGGGACTTTTATAAAAAATTAGATGTATTTACTGATTATTACGGAAAATTGCCAAACGACGAGTTTCCTTATGATTTGGTTGAACATGATGAACAAGGAAAAGATTTATCAAATATTAGTGCGGGATTATTTGACGCCATTTCATATGAAATTGATTTATCTTTTAAAGAACATATCACAGTTTCATTTGAAGAAAGAAATTTTGATAAAATGAGCATTTACAAATCATACTTTGATTCGTCGGATGTTTTGGGTGTTGATAAACCTATCTCTACAAAATTGAAAGAAACATTTAGTTATGGGTTCGGTTTCTTATTTGGTGATAATGCCAAAGTTTCGACTATTGATAATGCTGAAAATGAGAAAAAATATAATTTTACCGATCAAACAACAATTTTAACTGATGAAAGATTCGCATCATTTATCGATTCAATAATGAATGTTACTAGATATGGTATTGATGATTTTTCACATGATTCGGAATCTTTAAATTTTGTTGGTGATTCAGTTGATAGATTATTTGAAGCTGCAATTTTTGATGATATTAATGTTATTGATGTGCAATTTACGTTTGGCGAATCTTTAACTGTTTTACCATTAAAAGAAATGTTCGGTTATGATGTTTTTACTAATTCCGGATTAGATTCTAGAATAAACATTGTTAGTACTGATAAACGTTTGGAATACGGTTTTGGTATTTACAATTATGCTTGGGATGCAAAGCAGTGGAATAACTATGTTGAAACGGATAATTTAGAATTGTGGAGTGGTAAAATACCGCATGATGAATTTAAATTTGATGAAATATCACACGGGGAACAGGGTGATGATTTTTCAACCATTTCTACAGGTGTTTATGATAATATCGAATACAGTATTGATTTATTTTTTAGAGAAAAAATAAATCTTTCTTTAATAGATAAAAATCATGAAATTGCTGAATTTGATTATAGTTTGCAAAGCTTTAAAAACTATAATGAATTTACAATGATAAAGCCATACGATGATTTAAAAGTACTAAATATACATACTCAAATTAAAGAAGTTTTGACGGTTGTTCCTGTTGAAACACTCGCGAACTTTAATCGCATTGATTATAACGATTTGAGTTTTAGAGAACAAATTAAAGTTGTTGGCTTGACTGATAGAATGAGTTATGGATATAGCGTTTATAGCTATACATGGGACGCTAAAGAATGGCAAGAATACCAAACTTTAGATAATGAGTTTATTACTTGGAAAGGACGAATTCCTCATGATGCGTTCCCAATGGATGTTCTTGCTCATGATTCACAAGGAAATGATTTATCGATTGTTGAAACCGGGGTTTTTGATAGTATTTCTTATGCTGTTGATTTAAGATTTACAGACTCTGTTAAATCAAACGTGAATGAATATTTAGATTATTGGCAATATAAATCTAATTTTAAAGAAATATTGCACTTGAACACTGATGGAAACAATAATGGTAATGCGACAGACACAATGATAAGAAATGAGTCTATGTTGGTCAGTTATTCATTTGAAGATAGAATTAAAACTCATAAATTTATCTATGGTGGAAATGGTGCAACAGAGGAAATATCTATTATTGATAGAGATAGTCAGCAAATTGTTGAAAGTATAATAAAATATCGCATGTATGAAAAAATTGATGTGCAGATAAATGAAGATATTTTAACAACCGCATTGTTTAAGTATGACGACCAATTAAGTTTAATTACAGATTTTAAAACTAAAATAAATTTATACAAGACTGATGATGCTGGCAATGTTACAAGGTCAATGACGGTAATTAAAGATAAAACCCAAGCAACAATTGAGTTAATATTTGTTGAAGGAATAATGACAAATGTTAAAGAGCAATTGTATTATGCTTAGGTTTTGAAGTATTAAAGTTTTTAAAAATTAAAAAATGGAATAAATAAAAAGAAAATATGTATTATTTTGAGGGGAACTAATTATGGGTATGAAAGAATTATCACAACCAAGCGTAATCGGTACATTAAAAGTATTTGATGGATTGGATTTGGTTGTTGAAAAGAAAAATAAAATTAAATTGGACAATTTTGTTAGAACTCTAGCATTTGGTGCTGTACATACTAGCGTAGCTAATTCTGATTCTTTCAGAATTTCAACAATCAGATTTGGTTCTGGTGGTGAAGACGTAAGTGGAAATGAAAAAACACCAGATGTTTCAACCGACACATTGTTTGAACCTATGCACTCTGAAGATGTTGTTGGGTCTGGAAATGGTATTAAAGTTTTGGATATTATTGATGATGCTAATAACGTTATTGAACCAAATTCTAAAATTATTGAGGTTAATGCTACAATAAGTTCTACTGAAGCTAATGGAGTTAAATTCAATGAACTTGGTTTATTTGATGCTTCAAATAAAAAATTAACACACATTACATTTGACGGCATAACAAAAACTGAAAATCGTACCTTATCTTTTACATACCAAGTTGAGATAACGGTTTCGTAATATTTTACTATAAAATATTTAAAAGCCAGAAAAAAAATTTTTCTGGCTTTTTTATTGTTTATTTTTTCCAAATCATTTGATAAAATCCACAGTCCCAAATTCTGTCATAACCGGATTCTTTTAATTTTTCCCAATTTTCAATATTTTCCGATAAATCTATCTTATAATTTTTGTCCAATAATGTAAATGATGGCGAAATAATTCTTTCCAATACAAACCCTATTTTTTTCAAAGAATATATTGAAAAATATCTTCTATCAATCAAAAATTCGATACTTCGTGGATTGGTATTTTCGATGAAATATTTCAATAATTTTCCTTCACCAAAATAATTATTTTTTGTGCAATGTCTAAAAATTTGATACTTCGATTTTTTTATTTTTTTGAAGCACAATAGTTCAACAAGCGTTCCATCGATAAATAAACCTAAATTGTTAAAATCATTGCAATTGCCATGTATATGGTTTTCATCTAAAAATATGATTTTTATTTTTTCACTTACTTGTCTTATTTCGTAATTTAAGCTCGTTCCAATTTCATATTCAAATAGATAAGATAAGATTAAAGATTTTGTGATTTCAAATTTATTTGCTATTTCGTGATCTGTGAAATGTAACAAATCTATTCCTTTTTCATTGGCGATTTCAGTTTTATTTAGGTGATAATGTTCATCTTTTTTACCACTGATTTCGGAGTGCCAAAAAATTCCATTAATTTCGATTCCTAAATTTTTACTAGGTATCCAAATGTCGATTTCTTTTCTATCTAAAATCCTTTTATTTTCTAGAAATTCAATATTGTTTTCAATTAATATATTCCTTATCTTCTTATGTGGTGTAGAAATATTATTAAACGCATATGTAACATCAAAAAATCTAATTCTTCTCATGATATAATCATGAGAAACTCCGAAATTTTCTGCAATTTCGGTTGGCGTTAAAGTTTTTAAATTATCAATCAACATTTCTTTTGAATATTCTTTCCCACCTAATTTAGAATAAACCGTTTTATTGAATGATTCATTCACAGTTTTAAGATAATTTTCCCGAGAACCATACTTTTCATCGATAGTGTTATATCTTTTACTTACGATCTCATTTTTTCTTTCTTTACATGAAAAAATTTCTGCTAAAGAAGCTGCCTGCTTATCTCTAAATTCTGGAACATGCATTGCATGTAACTCACCATACTTTTCAAACATAGTATCTTTACATTTTACTTGAATTTCTGGATTTCTGAAAGCTGATTTTTCTTTCATTTGTTCACTTATCTTCTCATTTCTTATTTTCCATTTTAATTTACCTTTAACTTCACCAAATTTTTTGATGAAGTCTTCTTCAGAATATAATTCATTATTGCCTTTGTCTAATAATTTTGTTCTTCGTTCATTGATTTCTTTGCGTTTAATATCAGATTTTGAATAATAAGTCTCATTCTTTTTTTCAACTAACTCCTTCCATTCGTCGTCGGTCAAATTTGATTTTTTGATTTTTGAGGTTTTCTTTTCGTTGTGATTTTTGTATTCAATTTCCCACAAATCACCATATTTTTTCTCAAACCATTCTTTTGAAAATTTTCCTTTGTGACTTCCTTTTTCACTGGCTTTGTTTGCCTGTTCTTGTTGAAATTTTGTTACTTCTACTTCAGTATTTTCAATCGTAAAACCTTGTTTCAACCAGTAATCGATCTGATTTTTAGTTCTCCCTTTTTGTAATGCTTTAATCTTTTGTGTCGCATCTTCTTCAGACCAACCTCGTGATAACCAATATCCGAGTTGGTTAGCTTTAAAATCTGAACCAAATTTCTTTCGTAGTTCTAATTTTAGAGAGTTTTCCGTTATGCCTCTAGTAGTTTTTGTTAAAGAATTATAAACTAATTGTAATGTTGCATAAATCATTGGGTTTTTTAAATTGCAGTTTAATATTTGATTATTATTTAAAAATGTATCGAATTCCA
>Ga0257141_1000019_pt1 | contig 21788 bp, 30 predicted proteins | sample saktaT_17_FD_193544 | JGI IMG/M metagenome (GOLD analysis project Ga0257141, IMG submission 193544) | Metatranscriptome of saline water microbial communities from Sakinaw Lake, British Columbia, Canada - sak_2011_1_27_36m (Metagenome... | ecosystem: Environmental > Aquatic > Non-marine Saline...
AAAAAAAAAAAAAAAAAAAAATGAGACGCAAGATAGATAGAACCAGACATTTATGCAATACATGCAGATGGACCCTTCCAACATGTAATGCTAAGGTGATCACATTTGGCACAGGCGTTGGGAATGACAATATCTGTACCTGTGCTAAGTACACCTTTAAGATTCCCTTTGACTCACTCAGGCTAATTTTTGATCTCACTCATCCAAGAGGAGACGCTAATATTATACAAAATGCCTAAAGCTAAGATAACATCAGTCTTTGTAAAAGGAAAAGAAGTAAAGCTCGGAGTTAACGAGCTTTCCTTTTACACTCTTTTATGTCACCATAGAGGAGAGGTTGTAAGATATCCAGTTCTTGAGCAAGAACCACACAACTGGAAACAGAACTATTACCGTGTTTTGAAGAAGACTGTTGAGGAGAAACTTGAAGGGCTTGAAAGAATCAGGTCAATATCAGGAGTAGGTTATTTATTATTACACCACGAATCATGAAGAACTTTAGCTGGAATAATTTCTTGAGAGGAACAGTGATTTTTATATCCTGGTCAATAGTAATAGGTCTCGGATTTGTGTTGTTTGGAGTAGGTGTGATGTTATGGAAACGAGCACAGCCACCTGTGGTTGTTATAAAACAAGACAAAATTCCTGAACAGATTCCAGGCGCTATTTTCCTGATTGACAAGACTGGAATTCATCGCACTAGCATTACGCTTAAAACAGGTGACAGGTTGGTAGTTGTACAACAGTACTCTGACACTATCGTACTTAAGTCTATCTATAAAGAGAATCAACACCTTCAACAATTCACCAAATGAGTTTATCAACCGAATTAAATGATCAGTTAAAGGAGCTAAACACAAAGTTAACTGACATAAGGAATGAGTTCTCAAGTTCATTGCCGACTGGAGAGATAAAAGCTTGGGATCTCATTAAAAGAATACAGACACATTTAGCAAAGTTAGATGAATTTATTGACACAGAACTATCATGAACGACCTTAAGTATGTAATACTGACCTTTACAGCAATGCCAAATCATAAGACAGCTGTATTATTTAACGGTATGTACAATCACTGTGATTTTTTACCAAAAGAAGCTACTTGTGAGTCAGCAGGTTTTTGTGTGATTGAGAGTGGGTTTCCTTTGATGACAGTTAAAGTTTATGGCAACTCCTCATCCTTAAAGGTCAAATCAAAGCCGGAAGATGCTGAAATTATTGAGGATACTCTTGCAAGAAATATACTATTTATTTAATGAAAGCAATAGCCTACAAAACGGTAGTCCGTAATGATTTTCCTCTTAGCAGAGTAGATCTCATGCCAGGTGACAAGGTATTCTGGACATATGGTAAGACTCAAGCTCGGTTATTCCGTGAAAAGGACCGTGTTTGTGTGCTGATCATGCCAGTTTACCCTATTCCTGTTGCAGGTGATATTCTTTATGAACGCTCATCCAAATATGCCATAATGGCACTAACACTAAAATAATATGGACGACATTAATTTTGTATCAAGCTTAGTATCACAAGCAAACGCTCACGATCTTGAAGCAGAGGTAGTTTTGAGTGCCTTACAGGCTATGAAAGAGAATCCAAATCAGTCCATCCAAGATGCGATGGCAACCGGATTCAATGAATGGATCAAGTAATGCATTGGAATCTACTGACACGACTTGTCAAGGAAAACCCAATTGAAGGATTCACATGTGAGTTTCTTCCAAACGGTACCTACGACTACAATATGCCTTGTTATCGAACCAAAGAAGATTGTGGTGAATACCACCTAGAAATGCTTAGGTCTGTAAATAAGGATAAACGAACCATTCACGATGACCTCAACTTAGTAGGGCTAAAGTCACTTGATCTTGCTAAGAACAGATGCTATCTTACTGAAGGAACCTCAGACTTTATGTCTGTAAAACTTATAACCAATGAAAATGTCCTTGGAATCACAACCCTTTCGGGCAACTCAACCACAAAAAGGATAATCAAAGCCTTGTTTGATGAATACATTATTATCGGGGACAACGATTCTACCGGGATTAGCAACCTTATGTCACTATCCCGTGAGCTTAAGACAGCAGGAAAGCGATCACGCATACTTATTCCGCCCGCAGGGTATAACGATGTCTCACAATGGCTGCTTCGTTGTGTTAACTCCGGAAACGTGCTAGGTAACGACCTTAAGCTTAAATTCCTACTTGAATTCTCGTATTAAAAAGTATGAAAAGAGATATCATCATAACTATTCCAGCCTCTATTGATTGGAGTGATTATCAAAGGGGAATTGATAATGTGACTGAGGGAGATCAAGTTCTTAATTTCAAAGTCAGAGCCTTTACAAAGGATTCAGAGCCAGGTAAGAAATGCTACGTTAGTCACAAGAATGTTATAAAAGGCTGGATGTTGATAACAGGATATTCCAATCAGTCATTCAAATGCACAACCACAGGTAAAGTATGGGAAGGTAAGTTTATCCAAAGATCAGGACCATTCCACAAATTGGATCTTCCTGTACCCTACATAGGATTCAGAGGTTTCAGATATATCAACTAAATAATATTAACACCAATGTTTGACGAATTAACAAAGTATGCACCAGAGAATAAAGCATTTGTAGCTGACATTGAAGCTCATGCAGGTAAGAAGTTTGAAATACCACAAACTGACGAAGATAAGGAAACTATGAGTATCCTTTATTTTGGTTGGTTAATGGGCAAGTATGGTTCCAACTGGGAAGACAACGTCAAACCTTTGAACCTAAATATACCTGAGTTGTTCATTAATAATGTATCAGGCAGTCTTTATCAATGTGCCTCATGCCAGTTCTCAATGTGTTCAAAGTGTGCTTATTTACAGGAAGATTATAAGGAGAAATTTCTATGAAGCTACAAGACCCGTCAGTTGAGATACTCACTAACATTCAGTATCCCAAGATGCTCAATACCATTCGAATGGCAATTGACATAAGGTATAAAACAGCAGGAGAAGAAAAGCTGGAAACAGTAATCAGAAGGCTCACTAAAATTAATGGAAGTGGGCTTTCGCTGTTAGAGCACGAGTTGATTTCTGTTAAATTCATTTGTGATCGCAGGACTTCACACCGTTTGGTCCGCCATCGACTTTGTTCATTCTCTCAAGAGTCTACCAGTTACAGCAATTACATTGCAGAAGGTCATTTGACATTTATTTGCCACTCTATACCATCAAATAAGAAGCACTTGCAAGATTTATGGATGAATGGTTTAAAGTCTGTCGAGATGTGCTATTTTCAAGCACTTGAAGCAGGAATGCCACCGGAAGATGCTGCGTCCCTTTTACCGTCAGGATTAAAGACCGAGATAATGGTAACTGCAAATATAAGGCAGTGGCGTGAGATAATTAGACAGCGCACAGCTTCTAACTCACATGGCGTCATGAAATCTTTGATGTCTGATCTATTGACACAATTCTGCATCAAGATGCCTGTATTCTTCAATGACTTAATAAAACCAATATAACAATGAAACTTATCTACCCATCTTATGAGATTGAACCTTTGAACGTTCAACTCATCATTTCTAATATTGAGAAAGCAGGCAGAACTTGCTACAAGAGTGAAGAAGGTATAAAGCCAGATTCAGCTGAAGAGTTTATTACTAAGATAGTAGCTCGTGGTCATGAATCAGTTCTTGAGCATGAAAAGATGACAGTCAGGTTTATATGTGATCGCGGAGTAACCCACGAAATTGTAAGACATCGAATTGCATCATTCTCACAAGAATCTACCCGGTATTGTAACTATTCTAAGGACAAGTTTGACAATCAACTCACATTCATCATCCCACCATGGGTACCTTTTCTTCCTGACGATAAATCAAGGGCATCCATCGACGACGCTTCCTTTGAGACAACCAAAGAAATATTAGAATCAGATCCAATGCAAGGTGCTATGACTCTTTGGTTACAGGCTATGCAACAGGCACAGAATAATTATCTAGCCTTAATTAACGCAGGATGGCAACCTCAGCAAGCTCGTTCAGTGCTTCCAAACTCTCTGAAGACCGAGATTGTGGTTACAGCAAACTTCCGGGAATGGAGAACCATCTTCAAACAACGCACTTCTCAAGCTGCACATCCTCAAATGAGAGAACTTATGCTTCCTTTACTATCCGAAGTAAGACAATATCTACCGTGTCTATTTAGTGATCTTTAACAATAGCTATAAATAACTGGGTTATTTAACTTAAAACTATAAGCTATGTTAGAAGATGAATCACTTATGCCAACCGGTCAACACAAGGGCAAGAGAATGGATGAAGTTCCTGATTCAGATCTTTATTGGATGTATGTGAACAATAAGTGTTCGAAGGATGTAAGGGAGTACATCGTAGATAATTTAGATGCAATTAAGTTGAACATGAAGAACAAACCAAAACCAGAGTTATGATTTACCATCGGTTTAGATTTGGATTTAAGAAGAACCTTAAGGTTCTATTATGCAGGATAGTAGGACATAGGTTAAATGATGATCCTAAGTTCCAGTCATGCGGACGCTGTGGTCTTGCTTATGAGGAGTGCTACCATCCTCGTGATTATTTTGTAGAGTCAGGTATTGTAAAGGTATCAAAAGCAGAGAAGGAACTTTACTATGCTGAGTTAAGACGCACGCAAGAGAAATTTAAAAAGGAGAGTTTCTGGTCGTTATTCCCTTCATTGAGACTGTTGTTTATTAGTGAGCATTTCTTTGATGAATTGATATACCGCTGGAGAGTATACAAACGTAAACCTGCAAAACAATGATTTCTACCGATTACCGACCTAAACAATTCTCCGACGTACTGGGCCAAGATACACCAGTTGCAGTACTTAAACACCTAGCCAAGAGTGAAGGCATTGCTGCCAGATCAATCCTAATCAAGGGTGCTTGGGGCTCAGGTAAAACCACTGTTGCTAGAATCTTTGGCAAAGCTGTTAATTGTGAACGGTTTGCTGAACTTAATGATGTATGCAATGAGTGTGAAGGTTGTAAACAGGCAGAGCGTGTAAACTCTAGACATTATATTGAATATGATGCAACCAGAGTCGGGTCAGTTGAAGCCATCAGACAGATGGATTCTGTATTCTCATCCCACGTGAAGGGTCGCAGAGTTCTAGTTTATGATGAAATTCACACTGCTTCACGACAAGCTCAATCTGCATTGTTGAAGATCCTTGAAGAAGGGGTTCCAAATACATTCATGGTATTTTGTACAACCGATGAAGTGATTGACACGATCAAATCCAGATCATGTGTTCTTGAAGTAGGACTAATTCCTCATGCAATTATTAAAGAACAGGTAAGAATTATATCAGTTGAGCGAGGAATAAGTTTAACAGAGAATCAGCTTGACACCCTCTCAATTAAGTCAAACGGTCACATGAGGGACGCTCTTCAAATATTAGAACTTTTCGAGATGGTTGGTGAAGAAGCTCTTAGATCACCTCTTCAACTCTTAAGAAAGTTCATGTATTTATCTCTGAAGAATGAAAGTATTGAAGACATACTTTCTGAGATAATGAAATACACATCAGGTGCTATAAGGGATTCATCTGCTGTGATGGTTAAGAATCTATTCCTATCGTCAGAGAAGTTGGAAACAACCATCAGACAAAAGGGACTGGCTGTAAAGATCTTTGAGATGTTCTACACCCCAGTTGCACAACAAGCATTGAACAGTGAAGTCGGAGTAGAAATCTTATTAAGAGCGGTAAATGAAAGGTTCCAACGTAGTTGACAAAGAGCTCTTGTATGAGTTCCTTTTGATTGACGAAGATCTGATGGGTGCGATGCATCTGGAAGAAGTCTACAAGGTAATTAATATATGCCTTAATAAGTATGCCGGTGCATACTTTAATGACTTTTCTGAGCTGAAAGGCGAGGTCTTTGTGATAATGTTAGAGCGCAGACACCGATTCAATCCCGGTCAGGATGCTTACAACTATCTCTACACCCAAGCAAGGAATGAGATTGGAAACTGTATCTACCGCTGGAAGAAAGAGAAAAGTATTGAAGATGCTCCCCGCAAATACGATAAAGGTTATGATCAAAACATTGGTGAGGAGATCGATATTCCTGAGGGATGTAAAAAATATATTCCGTACTTAACCTGCGAACAAGACTTTGTGACTAAACGAATAGCCAGAAAAGATGTTGTTGATTTACTAACATGGTTAATGTGCAAAGAAAAGAAAAAGAAAGAGCCCCTCCCGCTCAGTTTAGCATCAGAACCAAATGTAGCAAACGTATTATATAAATTACTAAAAGACCTAATTAATTATGGATAACAATCAAGTGACCAACATGGTAGTGAAGGTTCTGGAGGGACAGTCAACCACAGAGCAAGTAGGGATATTCAACCGACTGTTGAATACAGCTTTAGCACAGGATTTAGTGCAAGGACAGCAAGCTCTGATTAGAACCCTTTCAGGATTTGAAGAGGTATCTCAAAAGTTACAGAATGCAATTGACCAGAAGTTACAGGTAGAGGTGGAAACAATGGAACTCAAGGAATTATTTGAGTACTACGAAAAGATCCAAAGCTATGCATTGCGTGTACTGGACTTACAGAGAAAGATTGTACAAGGTAAGGATTTATTCCCATCCGATATATTGTCAGAAGAGGAGAAAGCATTTTTATCCATCCTGAAATCATTCAGGACAGATGCAGAAAAGACCGACTTTGTAAATAAGATCAAACAGATTCAAGCAGAAAAAGATGCCAAGCAACCAACATCCACAGACACCGATCCTGACACCGAGAAATCAGACTTCGAAGACTAATCACATTGACCAGATAGAGAATTTCCTATTCACGTCCAAGAAACCAGTGTCATTCCGTGAATTTTGCGATAGCCCCGATTATATGGGGCTATCTGGTTTATATGAGTTTTGGAAGAAAGAGCTCAACCCTATTTCAGATGACATCAATGAAATCCTATTCGACGGATCACTTGGTACAGGTAAATGTATACCCGGCCACTGTAGAGTAGCATCAAATCACGGATATCAGCCAATTGAGTACTTTAAGAAGTTGGTGTCAGGGGATAAATTTGGTGGAATGAGACCAATAAACGATGTGATGCTTATGCAACACAACGGAACTGATAGGGCAACAACTCATTTCTACGAACAATCAAAATGTGATGTTGTAAATCTACACCTAAGCAATAAATTGACAGTGTCAGGTACACAGAATCACAAGATACAGACTATGGAAGGTCCAATGATGGCTACCAAAGACTGGACAATCGGAGATTTAGTACCTCTCAACCATAGCATCATGTTCTATGGTCAGTCCACAATTTGTAGTAGGCGAGCTTTCAAAGTAGGTGTGTTGTATAAATTCGCTGTATTATATGGTTATTACGGATCATTGACAGAGAAACCCGGCTTCGAGTTGAATATTGTAGATAATGTGTACAGGTGTACCGATCCTGATATTAACGCTATAAGCTATCTTGACATCCTGAATGAATCAGTTGAGGTACGGGTAGCATTTCTCAAGGGGTTAGTGTCTAACAAAGGTTTAAAGATATTCACCAGTGAGTCACGTGATTTTGTATCAGCATTGTTAACCTCACTGGGAATAGTTCATAAAGCAGGAACTAATTCAATCACAGTTGCTGAGTTCTCGAAACAGCTATTTCTTGACTTCTTGAAGGGAACACCAACTGATCGGATTAAATACTCTGACAAGTTCTACTATGTAATTGATAACAAGGTTTGTTGTAAGATTGAATATGTCACCCACACAGTTGAAGATGTTTATGATTTTGTAGTTCCAAGCACTCACCGTTTTGTTGCTCAGGGAGTCCTAAATCATAATACGACTGCCTCAAATGCTTTTCTACTCTACCGCCTTTATAAACTATTCCTGAATGGAGATCCTCGCTACCGGCTAGGTATCATGGACAACTCACCAGTCTACATTATCTATTTCTCTGTATCATTGAAGATGGCTGAGAAGTCTGGTTATAAGCAGTTGAAATCTATGATTGACCATTCAACATGGTTTAAGAACAACGCACCACGTGATAAAGCACTCGAGTCTGTAATTAAACTTCCTTATGACTTTGAGATTGACTCAGCATCAGCAGAAGGCCACCAGATTGGTTTGAATGTTTGGGCATTCATCTTAGATGAAGCTAACTTCCGGTCAGGTACAGGCTCAGGTCTGGTTGAAGAGTACGAAGAAGTAACACAGTTGTATCAGCAGTTAGTTGACAGGCAGATAACCCGTTTCATGACCCGTGAAGGTATGAACACCATCAGTATTCTGATATCATCTGCATCGTATCAGTCCTCATTTATGGAAAAGAGGAAGAGAGATCTGGAAGGTGAAAAGAGTGTGAAGATTATAACCTCAGTAGGTTACAAGATAAAACCAGAGAAGTATTCTAAGGAGATGTTCGAAGTTTTTGTTGGTACCACCATGATGTCACCAATTATAATCAAGGACGAACATCACAAGCGTGTAATCCTGAGACAACTGCATATGGAGGATATGTCTGCTGTGTCTGATAAATTCTTTGAGAAGGTACCGGAATCACTTCGCAAGCAGTATGAATTGAATATCAATCTAGCATTACAGAACCACTCTGGAGTAGCAACACAATCAGAAGACAAGTTTGTTCACAACATGGATCTGGTTAGAACAGCTTATGTTGAAGACATCCATCCATGGTTTATAAACAATATTGTTACGCTTTCTAATAAGGATGATGTTCAGTTGATTTACTATCTTCAACCGGAGAATATGCACGAGCTTGAGAAACCTCACTCAATATTCCTTGACTTATCAATATCAGGTGACGCAGGAGGTTTATCATGTACAAGGTTTGACGGTATAGTTAATGGTGTTAAGAAGCATACTCATGTATTTACACTTGAAATAGTCCCACCACCTTACCCGGGTGAAACCAAGATATCAAAGATCAAGGATTTCATTGTGATGCTGGCTGAGATTGTAAACCTATCAGCATTTGGTAGTGACCAGTATCAATCAAAAGGGATAAGACAAGAGATTCTTGCTGAACTTGATCTGGTTGATACTCGTCTATCCATTGACTCATCAGATGAATTCTTCCTCTTGTGGATAAGAGCTCTGGTTGAAGAACGATTCCAAATGCTATTTATCAAGAAGCTCGAGACTGAAATAGAGGAAGCTAAACACGATTTAAAGAGACGAAGAATAACCAGAAACAACAAGTCTACCGATGACTTATTCCAATCTTTAGTAGGATCATTTTTCCTATCCGAGACAGTAAGCTCACTGGGTGATAATGATATTGGGTCGCTATATCGTGATAGAATAAATTTAGTGGGTGGTAATTCAGTTAGAAAGATGATGAGAAGTTTAGGATTTTCTTAAGTTGATATATTCATTTAAACATAAGCGGAATTTATTATGGCAACAAAAGACAACAAGAAGTCAAAGCCAGTGGACAAGAAACCACCCTTGACACAGCAACAAAAAGCAGATATTCTTATAGGAAGATTGGAGATAGGGACAGACGAAGAGAAACAGGTTCTGGTTGACAGAATCAAAGTGATCATTGAAGTTTTGCCTTTGGATGAACAGAATGAAATCCTTCGGAAGGTATTCGCGGTATACGTACCTGCAGTCTGTCCAGAAATCCAAGTCCTTGAAACTCCCGGTATGGATCAAGGCAAAGAGTTTCCCTCATCTGTTGAAGTTCCTGAACCTCAAGCACCAGAACCTGAAACAGTTGTCGATACTAATACCGATGATAGTGATGTTTCTGATAACTCTGACGTTATCGATGAAATAACTGGTGAAACTGCTCAGGAACAAGAAAACCTTGAAGAAGATATGAAAAAGAAACCAACCACTGAAGTACCTGCAACACCAAGTATTTCATTAGCCCGGATGCAGGCCGTGATTAATAACAGAAAACAAGGGGTAATTCCAAAAGCTTCCTCTGTTCAGGAAGAACTGAGACGCAGAAGGTTCGGATCCTCTGTGTTAGAAGAAATAGAACGTCGTAAAGGTAAGAAAGATGTCTAGTGCCGGTGGAGTATTTGGTATTGTAGGTTTAATTTCTAGGTTCTTAAACGTCCCAATTGGTGCTGGACTGCGTAAAGCAGGGGGCGCTCGTGAACGTGAAAAGTACCTCGCAAAGCATGAACTGATTAACTCTGTGATGGGTATCACAGTTGACGATATCTGTATGGGCAACTCGCCCTTTTATGCTCAGAATGCAGATAAACTACGAAGAGAGTCTGGTAAGAAGCTTGAAAACCTAACTAAAGAGATTAACTCAATCTCTAAGTGGGCCGCTTTTGATCTACTATCTTTGGGATACTCAGTATACTCCGTTAAGGTTAAGAACAACCACCTTTATTTACTTCCAGAAACTGATGAACTCGAGTTCTATCTAACTGACGAGAAGCGTGTAATTGTTTTCAAGGAGAAGAAGGAATTGAGAGGAGCAGTTGTATTTATCAACTATAACAAAGCATCCCTTGAGATCATTCCTGATAACAAACTAACTGAACAAAAGGAAGAGGACAAACGTGATTTTGAGGCACAAGGCAAGGACAAGAAATCAGAATCTGCTAACAAAGAGGTATTAAAATATACCATTAAGCCAACTGCAATTCAGGTAGCCAACATTGATGCATCGATCAAGGAATTACAGCTCATCGAGAGGGCAATTCAACGTTATCGTCGTGATGCTAGGATTCTAAGGTTTATCACTGTTGATGTTGGTATGTCGCAAGGTGATAAGATTGACGAAGTAACTGAATCCATAGGTAATGGTCTGAATGCAGACTCAATATCATTAGAAGAAGCTACACTGTCTGACTATTTCAATGATGAAATGCCTGTGTTCCCAACTAAAGGAGGAAAAGGAAAACCTGAGTTAACCACAGACATTCCTGATTTCAACATTAAGGAAATGATGGACTTGGATCACGTCTTATCTAAGATCTTCTTAGGTATGAGGTTTCCAAAGTCTTATGCTGACTTCTCAACAACTCTTGACGCAACTGCTGTTTCAATGATACGTGGCGATATCCGCTACTCTCGCCTTATCAAACAGGTAAGATCGTTGATGGAAGATACAGTAAACGCCTACCTTGAAGGTATTGAAGTGTTGAAGAACAAGGATGTCAAGCTTAAGTTGACTGAAATGCCAACACCTGAAGAGGAAGAAGTGGTCAATTCACTAACACTTTACAGTGACTTCTCATCTGAGTTCTATGAATTTGTTATTAATACATCTGAAACCAAAGGGCAGGCTGAACACAAGGTAGATATGCTTGAGTGCTTATTGGGCAATTCAACGTCACTGCTATCAGTTTCTAAATGGCTTGCGGCTGTTAGAGCTTGTATTGATGATAAGTTTTCAGAAGCACCTGATGTTCAACAATCTGAAGATGAACTTGGTGAATCAGCAGGAGCAGACTTTGGTTCAGGTGGACCAGATCAACCGTCAGACTTAAGTGAGTTTGAAGTGCCTGGATCAGAAGCAGGTGGCCCGGGTGAAGAAGCACCTGAAGAAGCAACCTCAGAAGCACCAGTTGAATAACAATGGCACAATACAAGAAGTTATTATCTGAAAGAGCGTTCTTAAAGGTACAGCAACGTGCTCGTGCCTTGAATGGGACTGATATCTCTCAGATCTTCTATAAAAACAAAGAAGTTTTGTTTAAAACAATCTCTGGGACAGATCATAAAACAATCTGGACTCAGAGAATTGTTATTTTTGATATCAACGACGTTGATATCTCAGGTAGAGCTATCAATGTTTCAAAAGAAATTAGAGACTCGAATCTCAAGGTTAACTGCAATTGCCCCGCATTCCTCTATTGGGGCTATAAATACATCGCATGGCGTACTGGCTACGGTATTGAAAAAGAAACTAGAAGACCAAAGGTAAGGAATCCTCAACAGAAGGGATTCGTTTGTAAGCATCTTTTCCAAGTCATGCAAGTTTATCCATTTGTGGCATCTCATATTGTAAAAGAATTAAAGAAGGAGCAAGACAAGCTGATTAAAAAGGCTGAAAAATAGCCACAGACTTTCTATAAATAGGGTTATTAAAAGATAATTACAAGTCTTATGGACAGGATAATTTTGGCTAATACCGCACTATTTAAAGTGAAAGACAGCATTGAGTTAGGAAACGCTATGGTACCAACTGTGCGTGGACCGCTTTCTAATGTTAATCTGGTATCAACGAATGGGTACAGGTACAAAGATACTTTCTGGAAGAAAGTTATCAACCACGAATCTATTCAGGACAGAATTGCATCAAGGGATATGCTCGGTATGATTGAGCACCCGGTTGACGATGACGAATATCTCCGCACTCCTTATAAGAAAGCATCACATGTGGTGTTTGGTGTATCCATTGAAAAGAATATACCATACGGTGTATTCGGATTACTAAACAATGCTGAAGGTAATTCAATGAAGGCCCTTTGTGATGTAGGCGTGCCGATTGGAGTTTCTACCCGTGGTCTGGGTGAATTCATTAAGGACAATGTATCCGACTATGTGGACGAAAACAACTACGTCTGCATCACATGGGATTTTACAAACAACCCCAACCTGAAGAATGCCATTATGACAAAAGTGACTGACTCAATGAGGTCAACTCCACGGTTCACTGAACTGCTTGAGATGTATCACTTGAGAGATTCCGGAAACGCTACCCGGTTAGAAGTTTTATGTTCTGATATGGACAGGCTTGTTGCTGAAATTAGGAAAGAAATTATAAATAAGTAAAATTAATTAGTATGAAAAGAGATGATTTGTTAAAAAGAGTCACTGACTCTATCAGCAAAGTCACCGCAGGTGGTGGTAAAGTTGCTGAGTACTACGAGATCGCTTCTGCCGAATTGACTCGTATCGAAGATAAAGGGAATGTCGCCCTGTTGCTCGACAACCTGCAAAGGATCTCGGATGCTGACGAAGGTCAGGCCTTCATTACAACCAGCAACTACGGTCCTTATGTTCAGGAGTTCTGGCCAATCGTTACAGCTTGGTATCCTGAGTTCCCATTGAAAGACCTGATCTGCGTGCAGACTATGGACCGCCCATTGGCTTACCTGTTCTTCTCTCGTTTGTTAGTAGGTACCAACAAAGCTGACTCTATTGCAGGGGAAGTTGTTGAAACTGCAACTGGTAAACGTGTACTCCGCGGAAGGTATCCGACCGGTGAAATCTTCGGTGAAGCTCTCGTAACTGCCGACTTCATCTTTGATGATGGAACTGATCAGTCAATCGCTGTATTGGCTTACTATCCATTGGTTGTAACAGGTGACAACATTGAAAAATACTTGTTGACTGTTGACTCTACTCTTCCTGCATTGGACGGTGTATTATCCGTATTGAATGTAACTGGTGACTTGATCAACTTCAAGAAAGGTGCCGGAACTGACATTCTTGCCACTATTGACATGAAAACCGGTCAGTTGGTTATTAACGAAGGTATTTCTGGCCCTGTTGCTGCAGGTTCAATCACTTCTGTTTCCGTGAATTATGTATGGAACATTGAAAGTGCTGTTGAAACCACTATCCCGTCAATCACTGAAGATGTTGAGAAAATCAGCATGGAAGCAATTCCACGTGCTCTTGGAATCAAATGGTCAATCTTCTCTGAATACGTTAAGAAGAAACAGTTCGGTCAGGACATTCGCGTTGACACTACCAAACGTGTCTTGGAGATCATCTTCCAATACCAGTGCCGTTACATCCTTGATCAGATGTATGACTATGCTGGAGGATTTGTTGATGGATCAGCCGGTGAAGTTATTGATATCAGCTTGGTACCAACCACTGCTGTTACCATTGAAACCCGGGTTCAGGAAGTTTTACTGCAGTTGAACGCTGTTGGTAACGCTATCGAAATGAACGTTGGTCGTATGGCTGGAAACCGGATCGTTGCCGGTATGGCATTGAAATCATGGTTGGAGTCACTTCCTAACACCTATTTCAAACCAGTTACTGCTGATCAGGGTTACAACTCTCCTCGCAAAATTGGTACTATCGGCCGCTACGAAGTGTATTACGATCCACAACGTGCTTCTGACGAAGGTTTCATGACCTATCGTGGTACTGAATGGTACGATGCTACCTACTATGTAGGAGAATTCATGCCTATCGTTCCTACCGATGCAATTGCATTGGGTGTAACTGTACGTTCTTCTATGGTGAGCATGGAAGCATACAAATACCACAAGAAAGGTGGAGTAACCAAATTGTCTTTCGTTACTGCATAATAATTAGCCACTATGGTTACATTTATAGAAAAGGTATGGGTGGAATATCCCATACCTTTTTCTGTTTCTATCTGGGGACAGGTAGCAATAGAGAATCTGGATACATTGGTAGAGACTGTGTTAGAGGAAGTTAGTTCTGACTGTAACAAAACAGAAACAACAGTATGTCTTCGTGACGTAAACAGTATGCCTGTTGGTTGCCGTGAGGTAATTTCTGTGAAGCTTGATCTTGGATTCCAAGGTAACAGGTATGTCAAGAAAAACTATGACAGGGAAACAAATATGCTTTACCTGAGAATGTACCCATCCCGAGTTAAGTATCGTCGTAATTTAGTACTTACCGACTTGGATACATTAAGAGGTGATCAGCTCATTTATGTGAAGAATTATGTCTTTATGAAGATGGCTACAAAAGAATTGACAATACTCGGCTCCGTGAAGTACGAAGCAGATAATGGTCAGATGGACCTTGAGAATCTTAAAGCTTTCAGAGATGCTGCAGTTCTTAAGGTTAATGAATTAAAATCAGAACTCTCAATGTATGGCAACTCCCGTTAAACAAACAAAGTCCTTAGGTCAAAAGAAGAGGACAGCTATGAAGATATCTAAAGGTCTTGTTAAGTACAACATGACTAAAAAGACTAAAGATGAACGACGCTCGTCTTAATACTATTTATGGTTTCGTCCAGAAGATGTCAGATATCAAGATAGCCAGGCACCCTTTGGTAAAAGAGATCATAGTAATTTTAAACGATAAGGATGTAGATCTTTACCGTGACGTGGAAACACATGAATACCTGAGAGTCAGGAAACAAGCCATATTTCAGAAGTCTACTGCCATGCAGTATGTTGACTTCGATTACGAGGATACCCCTCAAGACCTCAGTGAAGATACAACAGAAATCATTCCTTGGACTGTGGTTCTTACCAAGACAAACCTTGACAGACCAGTAACCTCAGAAGACCAGTTCATCATAGACAACATTCTCTACACCATCTCCAAGGTAAAACCAATTAACAGAAACACAGATTGTGTCCTTGAGTGCAAGGTATACAATGAAAGAGATACCTTCACACCACTATCCACAGTGATCCCAATACAGATGAAAGTAGTATCTGAGCTAGCGATGCCAGAGCTATGGTTATCATACAAATTTAATGGAGAGAAAGCCACAACTAAGGTGTTGACCGGATTAGCAACCAGAGCAAGAGTTGAAGGTAAAAATAAACAGTTGACAGTGGGATTGTTTGTAAGGGTAGCAAATGTAATGACACCCTCAACTACATGGAGAATAAAAGACACTTTACTAAATACTGTAAATGGAGTGCATGATCCTAATCAGTGGATCAATAATGCAGGTGTTATAACACTAGTGCTAGACCCTGTATCAGATATAACAGATGTACTAATAAACGTAGAAAAATATGCTTAGGGATTACGAACTTGCTCTGAGTGATTGGATCATGAAGATGCTTCCGGACAACTCTCTGGTTATATGGGGAGAGGATGCTGAAGCTTACCAGTATATGAGTAAGAGCAAGGTATTCCCATTTGCTATTTTCAAGAGAGTTGATGATAACCAAACTCTAACCAAGTCAATTGATATTGAAGAAGGAGCAGTCTCAACTAAATACTTTATTAATGAGTTTGAGTACATCGTAAGGCTGTATGTAGAGAAATCAGTTGATACAGTCAAACTACAAGCAAACACAAGGTATTTTATTGAGGACAATTCCTACATACAGGTAATTTATGATAATGAGTTGATCCCGATAGGAGCTAGAATTTTATATATAGATTTGAAAGAAGATAGATCTTCTAATGATCCTAAAGGACAGTTGCGGTATGTGGAATTAAAGTTTAAATCTTGGATTCCAATTGTAAGAAGTACAACAGCCTTTGACGGATTAATCGAAGGAATCTCAATTAACATTAACGGAGCCAATGCAAAGTTTGTTAAAAGCTCTAAAGGATGGTCAAAAATAACACCTTCTGTGCTTTAAAATTTAAATAAACATGATATGAGAGAGTTAGTAACAATTGATTTTCAGGACAATTCCCTTTATACTCCACAGCAAGGAGCTGATATGGCTGCAATCGCTATTGCCCATTTCTGGGGTCCTGTCGGAGCAATAAAAAGAGTAACCGCTGCAACAATTGACACATTCTATCCTAAGACTATCTTGTCTCAGTCTTATCTCAAGGCTTACATGATGCTTAAGTATGGTATACCAACTGTTGAGATAGTGCGAGCACAAGGTACTGCTGAATACCTTTATGTTGATGATGCACACATTGGTATAACACCATTTCCATTGAGTCAATCAGCAACTGTTGTTGAGTTGGCTGGAGATTATATTCTTCACGCTAAATATCCCGGATTTCATCCAAAAGTAATGGACTGTTTGAATGCAGGTCGCAAGTTAAAAGTTAAGATAACATTTAATGATATCACTGCATCTGTAAATGTTGATGGTCGGTCAATAACAATTGAAACCATTGATGTTACTACGGATCCAACCACTTTGGAAAAGATTGAAGGTTCTCCAACACCCGGTCATGCTACTGATGGACAGTTTGATTTTATCACCGATCTAATGGTATCCAAATCAGAATACTGGCATGTACAGTTTGATGAAGCCTTCATTGCAACTGACTTTGGAACAGGAGGCCCTGCCGACCTACAGTTTGAAACTGCACTTGCTGATGTTGATGGTCTACCATGGGCAGAAACAGATACAACTGAACAGAACTTAATTGATATCTATGAAAAGATATTGATTTCTACAGACTACAGTGATGCAACAATTGTTGTAGCTTCTTACTCATCTGAAGATCTGAACAAAGCTGTTCTTGCTTTAGCTGAAGCACGGTCAAACTGTGTTGGCATTGTAGGATATCCATTATCTGAGACTTTTGCTCAGGCTGATATGGAAACATTTGTAGCTTTGATGACACCAACCAAGTTTGGTATCACATGTTTTGCACGTGCGGTTGAGAACTTCTTAGGTCGCAAAGTTATTCATGATGGAGTAGGTCCAGCTGCAGGTCGGTATGCTATTGTTCGCAAAGATGCAGGTCCAAACCAGATTCCTTCTGCTTTGACATACGGGGCATATCCTGCGACATTAACTGACTCACTAACATTTGCAGAAGTGCTGGATCTACACGACAATTTCAGTGTAAACTCAATTTACTCTGCTCCAGTAGGAGCACAAATGTTTGGGATCAGAACTCTGCACACTCGCAAAGCATCCTATTTCGCATTGTCAAATGTAATGAGGATTGTATCACTGTTGTTGAAATCTACTCTGGTAACTGCTGATGCTGTAATTCATACATCAAACAACCCGACCAAGCGTGCGATGATCCAACTTGATCGTCAATCATATCTGGATCAGTTGATCGGAATAGAAAACCTAAAACCACAGTCTGTTTGTATCTGTAATGGTGACAATAACACTGATGCTGCCACTGAAGGTGGTAAATGGTTGGTGATTGACTTTGATCTATGGTTCTATAAACTCATTGAAAGAGTGCATATCAATATTAAAGCTTCTGACACTACAACTCAAATTACAATTGGATAATGAGTACAAAACAAGCACAGTTTGCGAAGGTTCTAGGTAACCCTCAAAACACCCATAATTTCATCATACGTGCCGGTAAGCTTCTTGAGGGACTGGAAGTTCTCGTTCAAGCCGCCTCATTCCCGACTGAGAAAATGAGAGAATACACTCTGCACTATTTAGGTGAGACAATCCTATATCCTGCAATGCCCGAAACATCAGGCAAATGGAACTGTCAAATTCCTGAATCGGAAAGTGCTTTGGTCTTCAAGAAAGCAGTTGAGCAGAAAGGTGCAATTTGGCAACAGCATTCAGGGTTACTGATTCCAGTCATTAAAACTGAGATCGAAGTAGTATCTCGTGATCTGCAAGATGTTGAATTGTATTCTGTAACTCTTCACGGTTGCTGGATTGTAGGAAAAGAGCCGGTTGCTATGAGTAATGCAACTCAAACAACAAACTGGGTATGGGACATATCATTTAACTACGATTGGCAAGAAGACAATATCATTAAAAAATAAAGAATGAGCTATAAACAAGCGATATTTAAGGTAGCGAATCCTGCTCCTCAAAGTGTTGCTCATTTTCTGATCATCTTTGTCCCATTCTTACCTCTGGTTTCTGTGTTGGTTGAAGCGACTTCCTATCCATCTATAAAAATGGGGGAGGTCGCTATTCCGTTTAAGGGAAGACTTGTTTATCGACCAACAGTGCCACTAATCGATGGTATGTGGAATGTAAAGGTGCCAGAATCTGTTCTACACATGGTCAAAAGAGAACTTGTGCGAAACACAGCAACTCCAATGGATATCCGTACTAAGAGTGTTACCATACACCCTCTAGGATTAGGTATGATTCCTATGCCTGGAGTTACCTTACATGATGTTTGGTTAAAGGAACGTGCTGCAGTTGATCTGAATTCAGGGACACCTCTAGAAGTTTGGAAGTGGAATGTATCATTTAGGTACTCCATGATAGAAGAAAGTACAATTTCATTGGCTCAAGCTGCAATCCTCGCTGCAGGTGCTGCGACTGTTGTAGGAGCTATAAACATACTCTAATGAACCTATTCAATAAGGAATTCGCCAATTTTATTTACGAGTTAGGACCACGAACTCCTTGGGTAGAGTGTGATTTTGACTGTTTCTGGGTAAATTCAGAGTTTGGAGGTAAATCTAATAAGAAACTACCACTGGTATCGGTGTCCATTCCACCTCAAGGTCACGCTTTTAAAAACCTTGATGAATTAGGAGGTAAGATATCAGCTGAGTTCTTGGTTAATGCTCCTATTACTGCTACATTCCTTGCAAAAGACATTGACAAGTTCTACAACCCAATCACGGGTACTGCAAAAGATGATCCAAACAAAACAGGGATATATGACGATCAGCTAACCGATACAGGAACTTTAAGACTAAGGTTTAATAAGGGTACAGCGTTAGTAGTGGTAGTTAACACCTTGTTTGATTCCTCAGCTTATGCAACAGAACAAGACAAAATAAGACATACATTTCTAAACGTAGCCGTTACCAGACCGGTTATGTCAAATTTAACTCAGTTATCCTCAGGATTGCTGATGTTTAACATTTCATTCAACTATGAAGATTACTTCTTTGAGGTAATAACAGTAGAGCAAACTAACAGAGAAAACATAAACGCAACTCAACTGTTGCCGGGGGAATAACATGAAAATAATTATACCATCCGCAGGAAAAACAGGCGTGGTATCAGTGGGTATAAGACAACCTAGAATTGCTGATCTTCGCAAGGCTCCAGATTTAACAGAGATTTCAGGAATTAGAAAGAACGAGTTTCTCAGGTTATTGCTTGAAGATCCTGAAGTTCTAAAGAAGATAACTCACTATGATCGGGACTACCTATTTCTGATAGCCATTTCAGTTGTAACTCTAAATGTTATAAAGTTTGGATACGATTGTCCAGTTTGTAAGAAAAGAGTGATAGAGCAAATTGCTATTGGAACTTTACAGCCTGTATTTCTTAAGAAGGAAGAGAACCTCACCAAGAAGATAACCATCAACAAACAAAAGTACACAATTAAGGTACTCACTGCCTATGAAGAAGAGTTAGCTCTCGAGTATGCATCTGAAGATGATGATACTTTTAACGATAGGTTAGAGGATGCAAAGGTGTGTTTAAGTATTGGGTTACCAATAACACTTGAAAATATAAGCAAGGTTTTAAATACCGATTTAATGCTATATTATGTTGTGGATTTCTTTAATAAGTGTATGTTTCACGGAACAATGCTTGAAAAGGAATGTCGATGTTCATGTGGAGTTCAGAAGAAGGTAATTGTAAAGATTGATGGATCAATGCTTAGCTCTGAAATCTCGGTGTTGATGGAACGATATGTAAGCATATCATCCAAGATAGATTATATGTCATTCCTTGAGCTTACAATTCCGGAGTATAATACAATGATCACAGCAATGGAGCAATAATATGTCAGATTTAGATAATATACGACGAGCACTAGGCATATCTAAAGCAGATGTGCAAGCTTCTTATGGAGAAAAAGGAGTGGAGCATATTAAGCAATCTCTGGATATTGTAGAGGAAGCATTAAAAGGTTCGGCTCAGAATGATCTAGTAAAAGCCCAACTTGCTCAAGTTCAGAAATTAAAGATCCTTGTAAACCAAGGAATTAAAGAAGGAGGCCTATCACAAGCTCTAAAGGATAAGTTTGAAACTATTGTAAGTGATGAAGCAAATCTTGGTAAGATCAATGCAGCCCAGAATAAAACTGAGTATATTTCAGTAGCAAGGATTACCAAAGAAGCATTAGGAGCTGACACGATAAAACAGGTAGCAAATGATGTAGATAAAATGATTAAAACTACAGATATTCAGAATAAAACTCCAATGTCTGCCAAAGACCTGAATATCTATGGGCAACCTGAGAAAACACAAGCTCAAGAAGCACTATCAAAGAAACCCGGCAATGAAGATCAAGAATCAAAAGGATTCAGCGGATACATTAAGAAGATGAAAGCTGAGTACAGGACTAAGGTTGGTTTACCAGCTGTACAGGGGCAATCCCCAACATCTGGAAAGCTTATTCCTCCGGGATATGTAACAACTCAAGTAAAAACAGGAGCAAAGACAAGATTTCATATGGATGGAATTAGTGAGTATGTTACTGAAGGAGAACCCGGTCAAGTGATTGGAGAAACAGGAATAATCTATGATCGTAATTCCTTGAAGGAATTAGGACGAGTAGATACAAACGAGCCAGGAAGCACCTTATCGCAAAAGAATATTGACGACATTAGGAGTAAAAATATAACCAAGGATCAACAGGACGAATACATCAGAGCATTTGAAGCTGCACACAAAAAACACCCAGAACTACCGGCAGATGCATTTCCTGCTTTAATGGCAGGTGAGAATCCACCTTATGGTGTTAACGCTAAGAACCCTGCATCTACTGCACTGGGCCCAACTCAGATAATCGATGCAACAGCCAGAGAAAAAGGAATGACAGATGCTGATAGAACATCAATTTCCAGAAGTGTGGATGTTGCAGGAGATCTTATGGCTGAGGAATACAAGAAATATGGTAATGTAGGTGATGCTATACTAGGTTACCACTTAGGAGGTCCAAATATGGCTAAGTATAAATCAGGAGGTATTTTACCTGCTGAAAGTGCTGATTATATGGCTAAGGTAGGAGCAAACTTCAATAAGAATTCAGATGTACCAACATATGGTGAAATACCACCCTACACTCTTGCAGACGGATCACCAGTTCAAGGAACTCCCGAAGGAAATATAGCAATGAAAAAACCATGGGAGAAGCCTGATTATAATGCAGTAAATCCTATATCATCAGAGCTTATGAAGTTCCAACCCTCATTATCAGGATCAGGTAGGGGTAGAGCGTCTAGGGGAGGCGGTGGAGGAGGCGGTGGAGAAGAAGGTCCG
>Ga0257141_1000022_pt1 | contig 20509 bp, 21 predicted proteins | sample saktaT_17_FD_193544 | JGI IMG/M metagenome (GOLD analysis project Ga0257141, IMG submission 193544) | Metatranscriptome of saline water microbial communities from Sakinaw Lake, British Columbia, Canada - sak_2011_1_27_36m (Metagenome... | ecosystem: Environmental > Aquatic > Non-marine Saline...
GCTATCTCAAGTCTGTGTTTTGAAAAATGCGGCATCAGCCGATAATTAAACGGGGCGGATATGCACTTAGATATGTTGAATTTTGCAATTCTTTTGTTTTTTGGTGCCGGAATAATTTTTGCCTGCACGCCTCTTATTGTTTCATTTCTTATTGCTCCAAAAAGTAAAGGTGGGGATATCCGTCTTCCCTATGAATGCGGGATTAATCCTCACGGCAATTCCCGTGTAAGGTTTGGCATCAACTATTATTTTTATGCCCTTCTTTTTTTAGCTTTTGACGTTGACGTCCTTTATCTGTTTCCTGTTGCATCTGTATATAAACAAAATTCAGGCTGGACGGTTTTTGGAGAACTTTCTATATTTTTAGGAGTTCTCATGCTTGCAGTGATCTATTTCTGGCGAAAAGGGGTATTTACATGGCCGCGGAAAATCAGCTTTTAAAAAGAGCGGTTTCAGAAATTGAACCGCCGATTATATCGATAAAACCCGTACAGCAGATTTTGGATTTATGTCGATCCATGTCCTTATGGCCCATGACCTTTGGTCTTGCCTGCTGCGCCATTGAAATGATGGCTGTCGGTATGGCTCGTTTTGATATTTCCAGATTCGGTGCTGAAGTTTTCAGGCCGTCTCCACGCCAGTCTGATCTCATGATTGTTGCAGGCACAGTTTCCAAAAAAATGGCGCCGGCAGTTATCCGGCTTTATGAACAGATGCCTGCTCCGAAATGGGTTTTGGCACTTGGAAATTGTGCCATTTCAGGTGGCCCTTTTTATTTTGAAGGTCAGTACGGAATAATTGAAGGTGTAGATAAGATCATTCCTGTAGATATTTATGTTCCAGGATGTCCGCCAAGACCCGAAGGTCTTTTGGAGGGTCTATTCGAGCTTCAGAAAAAAATTACAGGCAAACGCTGGTGGCCTGAACCTAAAGAAGATAAAATTGCATGATGCAGGATAATACAAATAAAAACGAAATGCTTGAAATCGAAGCATGGATCAAAAACCTGACAAATTATTCTAAAACAGGTTTCTATTCAAATTATTTCGTGGATACGGATAAATTGCTACCCTCAGTAAATTATCTGAAAGAAAGTGGTTTTATCTTAGAAGACATAGCAGGCGTGGATGTTCAAGAAGGGATCATGGTTGTGTATCATTTTGACAGGCTTGAGCGCGCAGAACGGATTACTCTAAGAACCATTGTTGATCATGGAACGAAAATAGTGCCTTCAATTGTATCCATATACAGAGGCGCAGACTGGCATGAACGTGAATGTTTTGATTTTTTCGGTGTCACGTTTGAAAATCATCCAAATCTAAAACCCCTTTTGCTACCTGATGATTTGGGTTTTCACCCCCTACTGAAAGAAAAAGACAGGAAATCGCTTTACGCATTATTAGATTTTGAAATGTTAGCGGATAATAAACGATAACATAAACTAATATTTTTTTTACTCCTATAAATCGGAGGATTTTGTGAGCAAATATAACATTACCCAAGATAAGAGTCGATGCATCGCCTGTTTAACCTGTGAAATTTATTGTAAGAAAAACAAGGATATTCCAGAGGGAAACAAGGCAAGGCCTTGTCAGATCGTGATTCTTGACAAACGTAAAGGAAGCAATATTCCGCGCGAGGCCTATATTTACATGGCGTGTTTTCATTGCGACCAGCCTTCCTGTGTGGCTTCCTGTCCGACCGGTGCCATGACAAAAAGACCTGAGGACGGAATTGTATATGTAGATTATTCAAAATGCGTGGGATGTAAGGCATGTATGGTAGCATGCCCGTGGGGTGCGGTTCAATGGAATCCAGAGCTTTTCAAGGCCCAGAAATGTGATTTATGCATGGACAGAATTGATCAAGGATTAAAGCCGGTATGTGTTACGGTTTGTACGAGTGGCTGTTTACACTTTACCGATTCAGATGCTGTTGACAACGAAAATGATGAATTTCAACGGCAATAAATAGGGGGAATCATGGCTGCAATCGAAGTCAAATATCAGGAACCGGAAATTGATTTCACACTGATAGATAGAATCATCCGAGATGATTACGGCGGAAATAAAGAAAATTTAATAATGATGATGCAGGCAATTCAAAAACAATACCGCTACTTGCCATATCCCGCTCTGAAGTATCTTTCCGACTTTATTGGCATCCCGTTCACGAAAATTTATGAAATTGCAACTTTTTATGCATCTTTTTGCCTTGAGCCGAAAGGCAAACACATTGTTTCGATTTGTACCGGTACGGCATGCCATTTGAAAGGCGGCGGACAAATGGTAGAGCATCTATGTCAGAAAATGGGGATTCAGCCGGGAAAAACTACGCCGGATATGAAATTAACCATTGAGACCGTTAACTGTTTGGGAGCCTGTGCAGTTGCTCCGGTTGTGGTTATTGACGAAAAATACAATCCCGAAGCAGATCTATCCCTGCTTAATGATTTTATAGATCGGTTAAAAGCTGAATAGCGGAGAAATACTATGACAGAATCCATAAATACCATAAACACCACTCCTTTTAGCCGGATTTTTAAGCCGAAAGAATTGGAAGGCTATCGGAAAGATCTTTTATCAAAAAACGACCCGAATGGCCCTAAGGTACTTGTATGTTGCGGTCCTGGATGTCAACCGAGCGGCAGTATCGAAGTAGCTGAGGAGTTAAAAAAAGCTGTAGCTGAAGCAGGGTGGAACGGGAAGGTTATTCCTCAGATAAAAATGACCGGATGCCACGGTTTATGTTCAAAAGGCCCTCTTGTCACCATAGAGCCGGATGGAATTTTTTACCAGAAAGTCAAACCCAAAGATGTTTCTGAAATAGTAGAAAAGACTCTTTTAAATGGTGAACTTATCAAGCGTCTGGAATATAAAAACCCAGCAACAAAACAAACCCATTCTCATACAAAAGATATTCCTTTCTATAACAGACAGACTCGACTCGTTTTAAAAAATATCGGCCATATTGATCCTTTTGATATAAATGATGCGATTATGCGCGGCGCATACAGCGGTCTTGCCAAAGCACTTTCAGAGATGATGCCGGGACAGATCATCAGTGAAGTAAAAGCTTCAGGTTTGCGTGGAAGAGGAGGAGCAGGATTTTCTACGGGAGTCAAATGGGAATCATGCGCAAGTTATCCTGGAGATCGTTTCATTATCTGTAATGCGGATGAAGGTGATCCAGGTGCATTTATGGATCGAGCTCTCTTGGAAGGTGATCCTCACAGCGTATTGGAAGGCATGGCCCTTGCCGCTCTCGCAATCGGTTCAGAAAGAGGATATCTTTATGTCAGACTAGAGTATCCGTTAGCTGTAAAAACATTGATTCAAGGCATTAGACAAGCCGAAGAATTGGGATTGCTTGGCAAGAACATAATGGGCACCGGGTTTAATTTTGAACTTTCGATTTCACGAGGTGCAGGAGCATTTGTATGCGGAGAATCTTCCGCGCTGATGTCTTCTTTGGAAGGAAAAGTCGGACGTCCAAGACCCAAATATATCCGCTCGGTTGAAAAAGGATTTCGTGACAGCCCTTCAAATTTAAACAATGTTGAAACATATGCCAACATCTCGGATATAATTTTAAACGGGTCAAAATGGTACAAAGATCAGGGCACTGAAGAATCAGCGGGCACAAAAGTATTCTCACTTACCGGCAATACCTATAACATCGGACTTGTAGAAGTGCCCATGGGCACCAGCCTTCGTGAAATGGTCTATGAAATCGGCGGAGGCATTCCAAAAAAACGTGAATTTAAAGCGGTTCAAACTGGGGGTCCTTCCGGTGGATGCATTCCCAAGCAATTTTTAGATACACCGGTTGCCTTTGGAAGCCTTGCAAAAGTGGGTTCCATCATGGGTTCAGGCGGTATGATCGTCCTGGATGAAGATAATTGTATGGTTGAAATAGCAAGGTATTTTACACACTTTCTTGTTGAAGAATCCTGCGGACAGTGTACGCCTTGCCGGGAAGGCCTGATACGAATGCTTGAAATTTTAAATCGTATCACGAAGGGTGAGGGTCGGGAAGGTGATATTGATACTTTAGAAGAACTCGGAAAATTCATGACCGATTTTTCTTTATGTGGACTTGGAACATCTGCAGGAAACCCCGTACTTTCGACCATTAAATATTTCCGCGAGGAATATGAAGTTCATATTCAAAAGAAAAAATGTCCTGCAGGCGTTTGCAAACCCCTTTTCAACTATTCAATTGATGCTAATGAATGTACGGGATGCGGCAAATGCAGGCTCAGATGCCCGGTTAATGCGATAACCGGAGAGAAGAAAAAACCTCATACCATAAACCGTGAATTATGCATCAAATGCAACGAATGCTATAAAGGCTGCGATTTCAGAAGTATTATGATTATTTAAACTTATAATGCAGGTTTCAACTCAATGAAAACACTAAAAATAATTTTAAACGGAAAAGAAACAACGGCAAAGCCGGATCAGACAATTTTGGAAGTGGCCACTGAAAACGGTGTGTTTATTCCTACGCTTTGCCACAGTACTGCATTAGAACCGGCAGCAATGTGCAGACTGTGCATGGTAGAATTAACTGAAGGAAGGCGCACTAAATTTGTTACATCATGCAATTATCCGTTGCGGCAGGATGCAGAAATAAAAACCGATACGGAAGTTATTCGACGCGGACGCAAGATGATTATTGAATTATTAATGGCGCGGTGTCCTGATTCCGATGAATTGAAAAGATTGGCGGGAGAATATGGTGCAAACTTAAGCCGTTTTGAACCATTAAACGACGACTGTGTTGTATGCGGACTATGCGCCCGTGTATGCGAAAAAGTCGGCGGAAAAACGCTTACACTAAGTGGGCGCGGAGTTCATATTAAAGTCAATACGGCCTTTGGTGAAGCTTCTCCTTACTGTATCGGATGTGGCGCCTGTGTCCAGATATGTCCGGTAAATGCAATAAAGATTGAAGACGTCGAAGACGAACGGGTTATCACTATTCACGGGAAAGAAGCGGCGAGAATCAAACTTAATCACTGTGACACATGCAACAAATATTATGGACCTGTAATTGATTTAACAAAAGTGATGGAGCGGCTGGGAGAAAAAACAATTCCACCCCCAAATTTGAATTTATGCCCTGCATGTGCCCGGCAAAAATTGGGAAAACGAATTGCAGACCGATATTATGATGTGTACTGATAAATAACGAATAATTAATGAAACCAAACGAATCCAAATTTGAATTAAACGGGGATTATTACAGCACCCGATTCGAGCCTTCCGGTTCTGAAACAGGCGATACTCTGATTCTCAATATGGGACCTCAACATCCCTCTACACATGGAGTCTTGCGTATTGTTATAGAACTGGATGGTGAATATATTAAAAAAGCAGAACCGGTTTTAGGATATATTCATAGAATGCATGAAAAAATGGGTGAGGTTAAAACCTACATGCAGTATCTACCGAACATGGGACGGGTTGACTATCTTCATGCGCTGGCATGGAATTGGGCATACGTCGGTGCTGTTGAAAAACTGACCGGTATAGAAGTTCCTCAGAGAGCCGAATATATCAGAGTTATTACCTGTGAGTTAAATCGCATTTGTTCGCATCTTTTATGGTGGGGTGCATATCTCCTTGATTTAGGCGCGTTTACCCCGATTCTTTACGCATTTGTAGACCGTGAAAAAATCATGGATATCCTTCAAATTGTTACAGGATCAAGACTCACCTACTGTTATTATCGATTCGGTGGGGTTTCGGCTGATATTACAGATGAATTTATCAATCAGACAAAAGAGTTTCTTACCGATTTTAAAACCAGAATTCCAATGTATCATGACCTTGTAACCGGTAATATGATTTTGCGCGGCAGATGTGAAGACATCGGTATTTTGTCAGTTGAAACAGCAAAGCAATACGGGGCAACAGGACCGGTTTTAAGAGGTTCGGGCATAGCATATGATGTTAGAAAAGTAGAGCCCTATTCGGTTTATGATAAATTTGATTTTAAAATCCCCGTGGGTCAAAACGGTGATGCAATGGATCGTTATGATGTCCGTATTGCAGAAATATCCGAAAGTATAAAAATTATCGAACAGGCTTTAGAATCGCTGCCTGATGGATATCATATCAACCCAAATCTTCCTGACCGGATAATGCCTCCTAAAGGCGAAGTTTATTATGCCGTAGAAGGCGCTCGCGGAAAAATCGGAATTTATATTATCAGCGACGGAACTGCAAAACCTTACCGTCTAAAACTGAGAGCACCAGGTTTTTCAAATCTGCATCTATTTGCAGAGCTATCCCAGGGAACTCTTCTATCTGATGCGGTCTCAATACTTGGAAGCTTGGATCTGGTTATTCCGGAGATTGATCGATGATAAATTTTTTATATAATTTTTTATCTATCCCGTTAGTACATATAATTGTAGCGCTTGTTGCAATTTTGGCATTTATTGGACTAAACGGCGTTGTACTGGTTTACATGGAAAGAAAGGTTGCAGGTTTTATTCAGCGGCGTCCTGGTCCATATGAAGTAGGGCCTCAAGGCCTTCTTCAACCCGTTGCAGATGCACTGAAACTGCTCGGCAAACAGCTTACCTCGCCAATGGGAGCGGATAAAATTCTTTTCTGGTCTGCACCCATAATTTCTTTTGCGCCGGTTGTGGTGTGCTTTTTACCGATTCCATTCGGTCCGAGTCAGAATAGTACCGGCATGGAATTAAACTTAGGCCTATTATTGGTTCTTGCATTTTCAGGAATTAATGTATTTGCCTTGTGCATGACGGGTTGGGGATCAAATAATAAATATTCTCTACTGGGTGCTGCCAGGGCTGTCTCACAGTCTGTAGCCTATGAGATTCCACTGCTTTTGGCTGTTTTAAGCATTGCATTCCAAACCGGATCGCTGAATCTTTCCGAAATTGTTTCGTCTCAGCAAGGTGTGATTCATTGGAATATCTTTATGCAACCGCTTGCATTTATAATTTATTTTATTTCTGCTACAGCGGAAACAAACCGGGCACCTTTTGATTTGCCTGAAGCCGAAAGCGAGTTGACAGCAGGATTTCATACGGAATATTCAGGCATGACATTCGGGCTTTTTTTCTTGGCCGAATATGCATATATGATTGTTGTCTGCTCGGTAGCAACAGCTTTATTTTTAGGCGGATGGGATGGTCCCTTTTTTGATGGTTTCTGGTGGTTTTTATTTAAAGTATATTCTCTAATGCTGGTCTTGATGTGGTTTCGGTGGACATATCCGAGAGTTCGTTTTGATCAGCTTTTAAATATTTGCTGGAAATGGCTTATCCCACTTTCTGTGCTTAATCTGATCTTGACTGCTTTTTTTTATAAAACTGGTACACTAAAATGTTAAAAGACATCAGCAAAACATTAATCGGTCTCTGGAGCCTGATTATAGGGTTGAAAATAACAGGAAAGGAATTTTTCAAACCCTGGCTCACGATTCATTATCCCCGTCAGGAAGTGAAGAATCTGAATACTTATCGCGGTCACATCGAACTGACAGGGCAAGAGGCCGACCCTTGGGTACCCAAATGTGTCATGTGCGGAAGATGTGCTGAAATTTGCCCTTCGGGCTGCATTCATATTGAATTTCACATTGCAGGTGAGGAAGACAGCAGTCAAACAGAAAAGATTCTGATTGGCGTTGGTGTTGAAATCCCGTTTTCCGGTAAAAAATTTGTGCCTACTGCCAAAATTGAAAGAGAATTGGATATATTCAATCTGAATTATAATCTTTGCAGCCTTTGCGGACTTTGTGTTCAAAATTGTCCTGTAGACTCAATTAAATTTTCAAAAGATGTTTATCTGGCAGGAAGATCAAGACAGGATTTTGAATACGATTTGCTGAAAAGGCTGAAAAAGCAGGGATAACTTATGGAAAATATAACAGAATATCTAAATTGCCTTGTTGAATATCTAAAATATCCAGTATTCGGTATCTACCTGGTGCTCATAGTCGTTGGCGGACTCACAGCAGTTCTGTCAAAAAATCTCATTCGAGCACTGATCGGATTGATTCTGACGCTTTTTGGAGTTGCGGGAATGTATTTTCTGATGTCTGCGCCGTTTATAGCCTTGATGCAGATTCTCATTTATGTCGGGGCCGTAACTGTTTTGATTTTCTTTTCAATTATGCTGACAAGAGCTCCGGACGGTGATGCCGGGATGGAAACAGACGGAAAAAAAATAAACAAACAAGTGATTCTGGCATTGATTTCCGGGCTTGCTCCAGCATTTATTTTAGGAATCATCATTTTTCAAAAAATGCCGGGCGCTTTGCCTTTAAAACCTGAAACTTCAATTACAATTCTTGGCGGACTCCTTGTTGGCCCATACTCGCTGGCTTTTGAACTTATTTCCGTTGTGCTATTTGCAGCAATGGCCGGTGCAGTGCTTTTGGGTTTTGAGAGGAGGGATAAAAAATGAACCCTCTTGTTTTATATCATCTTACCGCCTTGTTATTGTTAGGATTTGGGTTATTCGGGCTGACAAGCAGAAAAACGCTCGTTGGAATGCTGATTTCAGTAGAATTAATGTTGAATGGCGCAGGGTTGGCCTTGGTTGCAAGCGCAAGACTTACGCCGGCGGTTGATGCAGTGGGCCAGATAGGAACGCTTTTGGTTATGGGGCTTGCAGCGGCGGAAGCAACACTGGTTTTAGCCATTATTCTGGTTGTCTCAAAACGATATGGTTCGGTTGAAACCATTGACATCTCAAAGCTAAAGGGTTAAAAGCGATGATTATCCAAAAATATACTCTTATCTTACCGCTTCTTTTTACAGGATTATGTCCGCTTTTTATCTGGCTTTTTAGGAAAAACATCAACGCCCGTGAGGGTGCATCATTTGTTGCCGGAATATTAACCTTTCTGAGCGTTTTGTCTTTTGTGCAGCCTGTTTTAGACGGAAAGATCTTGATGCTCCCTTTGTTTACGCTTCTGCCGGGAATGGAAATTAAATTTTGTGTCGACGGATTAACCTTAATTTTTGCAATTGTTGCATCGTTTTTATGGATTTTTGCGACATCCTACAACATCGGTTACATGCGTTCGCTTAAAGAACATGCTCAAACAAGATATTATTTCTGCTTTGCCATTGCAATTTTTGGAGCCATCGGCGTGGCGATGAGCGCTAATATTTTTACATTGTATCTGTTTTACGAAATCATCACTATTTTTACCTATCCCCTTGTTGCCCATCATCAGGATGAAATGGGGTACAGTGGGGCGCGTAAATATATTGTCTATCTGATGGGTACATCCAAATTATTCCTGCTTCCTGCAATGATCATGACATATATTCTCTGCGGGACTTTGGATATGCATTTAGGTGATATAGCAAAAGGCATGTTTCCTCCAACAGCCAATCCGATAGCCGTTACCATCACTTATGCCCTATTTGTTGCCGGTCTGGCAAAAGCAGCCATTATGCCGCTTCACAACTGGCTCCCCTCTGCAATGGTTGCACCAACACCCGTCTCTGCTTTGCTTCATGCCGTGGCAGTTGTAAAAGCAGGCGTCTTTTCCATCAGCAGGATTCTGCTTTCAGTATTTGGTGTTGACACCATGTCTGCTTTGGGACTCGGTTACCCCACAGCATGTTTTGCCGCCTTTACTATTGTTTGCGCTTCAGCCATCGCTTTAACTAAAGATGATTTAAAAGCTCGACTTGCCTATTCAACTGTCAGCCAGCTTTCATATGTGGTTTTAGGAGTTTCATTGCTAACCCCGCTTTCAATCAGCGGCGGACTGGTGCATATTGCACATCATGCCTTTAGCAAAATTACCCTCTTTTTTGCAGCCGGCGCCATCTATGTAGCGACTCATCAGAAAAAAATAAGTTTGCTTTCCGGTATGGGGAGGCGTATGCCATGGACATTTGGTGCTTTCGGTGTTGCCTCGCTTTCAATGATTGGTGTTCCGCCGGTATGCGGGTTTGTCAGCAAATGGTATATGATCAACGGGGCTGTCAGCACAGGACAAATTATTTTTGTCTGTACATTTCTCGCAAGTACTATTTTAAATGCCGCATATTTTATGCCGATTTTATATAAAGCTTTTTTTGAAGCGGCTGCTCCGGGAATCGATCTTGAGCAATACTCGGAAGCCCCTCTTACAATGGTTGTTCCTTTATGTTTTACTGCCGCAGCTTCGGTCTTTTTAGGATTATATCCCCAAACTTTTTTTCAGTTCATCAATGCGTTTAAAGGATATTGATAAATGCTAAACATTACTGAATCATTCTTAAAGAAAGCTTTTTTTCTTATCCTCGTGGTTTTGGTTGTGTTAAATTTTTTTGAAACGCCTCATGTTCCGCATTTCGGCCTGGATAAATATCCGGGCTTCTGGGCAATTTTCGGATGCGGTGTTGCCATAATTCTGGCAAAAGTGGCCAAAGGAGCGGCCCATACATTTTTAGGCAAAGACGAAGATATATATATGGAAAATGAGAAAGCAATGCCGATTGTCGATGATTCACATCATCAAGAACATCATTGATTTAAGGATTTAATTGTGAACGAGTTTATTCATCCCTCTGTGTTTTTTATCATATGTGCTGTGATTGTCTGGTTCCTGCCCGGAAAAATTGCCAGGTTTATACCACCTTTAGCTGCAATTCTTGGAATTATTAGTGTTTTTTCCATGAAAGAGGGCACTTATGCCGATGTTAAATACCTGACCTTTATACTTCACATGGGACGCGTGGATTCATTATCAATGGTATTTGCCAATGTATTTGCCATTCAAGCCTTGATCGGATTTATCTATGCCCTGCATGTGGAAGACAGATGGCAACACATGGCCGCTTTAATGTATATTTCAGGTGCCTTTGGATGCGTATTTGCCGGTGATTATGCCACCTTATTTATTTTCTGGGAACTGATGAGCATTTCCTCTACTTTCCTTGTGTGGCTGAGACGCAATCCTGTATCCTCCAGAGCCGGTTACCGTTATTTTCTGTTCCATACCATTGGCGGGCTTTTTCTTCTTGCCGGGCTTCTACTACGCTATAAGGCCGTAGGTAATTTTACCTTTGATGCCATAGCACCTTCTTCTCTCCAGTTTTTTGACTATTTGATCCTGATCGGTTTCTGTGTGAATGCAGCCGTGCTACCGCTTCATGCCTGGCTTCCCGATGCTTATCCGGAAGCCACCATTACCGGTGCCGTATTTATGAGCGCATTTACCACTAAAACTGCCGTCTATGTTCTGGCCAGAGGATTTTCAGGGGTTGAGATTCTTGGAATTATGGGAACTCTGATGACCCTCTATGGAGTTTTTTACGCTACCATTGAAAACAATGCCAGAAGAATTCTGGCCTATCATATTGTTTCTCAGGTCGGATATATGGTGGCTGGTATCGGTATTGGAACTGCCATGACCATCAATGGTTCATGCGCCCATGCCTATGCCCATATTCTTTATAAAGGGCAGCTTTTTATGGGTGCAGGCGCAATTTTATATGCGGCCGGAACAGCGCATCTTTCGGAACTCGGTGGACTCTTCCGAAGACTTCCCTGGGTTTTTTTCCTGTATATGCTTGGCGCAGTGAGCATCTCCGGTTTCCCGCTTTTTTCAGGATTCATCAGTAAAACCATTACCATTGCCGGTGTTGCGGAATCACACCATACTTGGCTTGCTTTAGGCTTGGAGATCGCTGCGGTCGGTACTTTCTTATCCGTTGGTATCAAGCTTCCATATTTCGCATTTTTTTCAAAACCGGATGTGGGTATTCCGCTTAAAAAAATTCCCTGGAATATGTATTTGGCTATGAGTATTGCCGGATTCCTTTGTTTCCTAATCGGTATCTATCCGGATCTACTATACAGACTCCTTCCCCATGAATTGGAATATGAGCCCTATACAAAATGGCATGTGCTCCAGTCCATGATGATATTATGCTTTACCGGGCTCGGATTCTATATTATGCGTAAAAAGCTCACACCAGAAGCCAAACGGAATGCCGATTTTGACTATCTTTACAGAGTCTTTGGAAAATTAGTAGTAGCCATTGCAAGAAAGCCCATTGAAGTGATTGATAATCTTTGGAGCGAATTTTATGCAAAAGCCGGATTAAGAGGTATGCTCAATATCGCCGGGATTATGGCTTGGTTTGATAAAGCCGCCATTGACGGTGTTGTTGATGGAACAGCATTGGGAGTAAGGCGAATCGGAAATTCGGCTTCAAACGTTCAAACCGGAAATCTGCAAAATTATCTGGCTTTGGCTATGATAATAGGCGTCCTGGTTTTTGCTGCGGTTTGGTTTGTTTAAAGGTAAATAATTAGATGGAGATATAATGATTCAACCTCCTTTTCCTGTATTAACAGTTTTAATCTTTTTCCCGGTTGTAGCCTGCCTTATCCTGCCTTTTCTGAAAGAGGAAAAGACAGTACGGATTTTTACATTGGTCATAGGTCTTATTGAACTGTTTTTAGCATTCCCTTTGATGGGTTTTGATTTGGGTTTTGGTGGTTATCAATTTGTTGAAAAAAATGCCTGGGTGCCGGAATGGGGACTATTTTACTATCTCGGAATTGACGGTATCAGTCTTTTAATGATTCTTTTAACCCTTCTGCTGCTGCCATTATGTGTTCTTTGCTCATGGACGTATATCAGCAAACGCATTAAAGAATTTCATTTCTGTTTACTTTTAATGACGGCTGCATGTGTAGGGATATTTGCCGCCCTTGATTTTGTACTTTTTTACATTTTCTGGGAAGCCATGCTTGTTCCCATGTTTTTATTAATTGCTGTATGGGGAGGCCCTGAACGGCGATATGCATCCTTAAAATTCTTTTTATATACGCTTGCGGGCAGTACACTTCTTTTGGTCGCTATTATTGCTTTTTACAAACAAGGCCAGACATTTTCAATTCCTGATTTGGCAAAAAACACTTATTCCTTTCAATTCCAATATTGGACCTTTCTTGCAATGGCGCTTGCATTTGCAATCAAAGTTCCCATGTTTCCTTTCCATACCTGGCTTCCGGCTGCCCATGTGGAGGCACCGACCGCAGGAAGTGTGATGCTGGCATCAGTGCTTTTAAAAATGGGTGCTTATGGTTTTTTAAGGTTTTGCCTTCCCTTAACACCTCTTGCAAGTGTTCATTTTGCGCCCATGATGATCGGTCTTTCCGTTATTTCAATTCTTTATGGCGGCTTTGTAGCCTTAGGCCAGAAAGACATGAAAAAATTGATTGCTTATTCGTCTGTTGCCCACATGGGTTTTGTAACTCTGGGAATTTTCATATTTACGCTCAGAGGTTTTGAAGGGGCTTTGATGGTGATGCTGAATCACGGGATCACAACTGGAGGGTTGTTTATGCTTGTCGGCTGCATTTATGAACGCAGCCACAGTAGACAGATTTCGGAAAATATGGGGTTAGGGAAATATCTCCCTGCATATATGTTTTTTTTCGGTCTGTTTTCCCTTTCATCGTTAGGCTTTCCTGGAACAAATAGTTTTATTGGTGAAGCATTGGTGTTAATTGGCGTTTTTACAGAAAAACCTTTGATCGGAGCATTGATTATTCCTGGTGTAATGCTCGGGGCTGCATACATGCTCAGATTGACCCAGAAATTAGCTTGGGGAGAACCTGCAAAAGCTCAGAATTGGAAAGATTTGAATTTAAGAGAATGGATATATTTTATACCTCTGGCCATACTTGTTTTTTATATTGGATTGTCGCCGGGCTTGACGCTTAAAGCCATTGACCCGACTTTGCAGAATCTTTTAAAAGAATTTTCGAATAAAACCGCTATTGTCTGTCAACAGGTTGAAAAGGGAAATTATTCTATGTCTTTTGCAAATAAAAATATAGGAGAAACGCGGTGAATTTCAAAGCAGCTTTGTTTCTTCCGGAATTGTTACAAATTGCAATTGTATTGATTTTATTTATTGAAACACTTGGCAATCCCGAAAAAACAATTGAAAAAATTACCACTAAACTGAACTGGCTTCCGATGGCAAGCGGAGTTGGGATTATTGTGGCCATATTCAGCCTTAATTCCCGCGGCAGTATGTTTTTTGATGCTTATCAGATTGACCCGCTTTCTCAATTTTTTAAGCTTGCAATAGCAATAGGATTTTTTATTACTGTTCTAAATGCATTAAATCAACCTCTGCTGGAAGCTGAAAAACGCTTTGATTATTTTTTATTTCTTGCCTTAAGCGCATGCGGACTCATGTTCCTTTCAAGCTCCGTCGAACTTATCACAATATATGTTGCTTTGGAAATTTCATCTTACAGTCTTTATGCTCTTATCCCCATCAGAGGAAAAGAAGGGAAAGCCGCCGAAGCAGGAATTAAATACATTCTTTTCGGAGCTGCGGCAACGGCTGTTTCGCTTTACGGATTATCATATATACTCGCTTATCAGCATTCGACATATTTAAATGTATTGGCAACAAAATCATGGGTAATGAGCGAATCTTCCGTAGGTGTGATGGGCTTAACCCTATTTATGGTTGGATTCTTTTATAAATTGGCATTATTTCCGTTTCATTTCTGGTGTCCGGATGTATATGACGGCACGAGCAATGAGACAGCGGCTTATGCGGCTACTTTACCGAAATTGGGAGCAGTTGTCATTTTGATCCGTTTGACTGCTTTGTTAAAGCCGGGACTTGAAATCACAACCGTCATGGCTGTTTTAGGCGCAATGTCAATGACTTTCGGAAATCTTGCAGCCTTAAGACAAAAAGACATTAAACGAATGCTCGGATATTCAAGTGTTGCTCATGCAGGTTATATCATGGTTGGATTATCTGCCGTGTCATCGCAAGGTCTTGCCGCTGCTGCATTTTATAGTTTTATTTATGTTTTAATGAATTTAACATGTTTTTGGGTCATTTGCAGGCTCTCAACGGACGGGCGAAACCTTTTGCTGGATGATCTCAACGGACTAAGCAGGCGAGCTCCTTATCTGGCTTTTATTCTGGCTGTATCAGCATTTGCTCTAGTAGGACTACCACCGACTGCCGGATTTATGGGGAAACTTTTTCTTTTGACAGCCGCATGGAACAGAGGCTATAACTGGTTAGTAATCATAGCAGCTCTTAATACAGCGGTTTCTATTTATTATTATTTAAACCTTGTAAGACATGCGTATACATCCGAAACCGAATCGAGTTATGAGCTTCCGAAACCCGAAAGTGCGATATGGGGCGGGGTGTTTGCAGCCATTTTACTGATTCTTGGAGCAGTACCGGGTTTTGTTTATCAATTGGCTGAAACCGCTGGAAAATATTTATTACCTTGAACTTTTAATAACCGATAATAAAAGAAATTATGAGTAATTATATATTCAGACTTGACGCGAGAAGATGTATCAACTGCAAAGCATGTGAAGTACATTGCAAATCATCAAAATTTTTACCACCCGGGGCAAAACTCGGGGTTCTTATTACAGTGAGACCGACACAAGTTGCCAAAGGGCGAAGAATTATATCTGCTTTTGCTCCTTGTTTTCACTGTGCAAAACCCTGGTGTGTTTCAGTATGTCCTACCGGTGCAATGATACGCAGAGAAAAAGACGGCATTGTATATGTTAATAAGGAACTCTGCGTGGGCTGTAAGTCCTGTATTGTAGTGTGCCCCTGGCATTTTCCGCAAGTGGATGAAACAAGCGGTAAGATAGTAAAATGCGATTATTGCATGGATAGAATAGATGAGGGATTAAAACCTGCATGTGTCACAGCCTGTAGTGTTCATGCCTTAAGTTTTGGAAAACCCAATGAGGATGCTGCAAAAGTTCGGGACTCATTTGGGAAATCAACCATGGTGAATAAAGATTGGGGTAGTACGCCTCAAGATTGAAAGTCTGAAATAATCGGGAGAAAGCAATGAACAAAAAGATTGTTTATAATATTTGCAAAATGTGTCCGGCGCAATGTCCCGTACAAGTGGAAGTAGAAAACCAAGAAGCTAAATTTGTTATGGGTAATTCCTTTGCTTCAGGCATTAACGGTGCATTATGTCCTCGCGGCGCAGGCGCCATCTCCATGATTAGGGATGATGAAAGACCTCAGTTCCCGATGATACGGAAAGGCAATCGGGGTGAAGGAAAATGGACAAAAGCAAGCTGGAAAGAAGCATTGGATTATTTTGCGGAAAAAATTGAATCTGTGCGCTCAAAACATGGTGCCAAGAGCATTCTTTGGTCCGACGGTGATAGATCTCTAAACGAATTGCATAAGGCATTTGTGTCTGGGCTTGGTTCCCCGAATTACTGCAATGAAAATTCAGCGGGTTTATCAAATGTCAGTAATGCATCTTTTTCGCTTTTCGGATTTGGCAGTAACCATTTTGTTTATGATTTTTTAAATTCGAAACATGTAGTTCTTCAAGCCCGAAACATGTTCGGGGCTATTGAAGTTAAGGATGTAAATGATCTTCTAGATGGTCTGGAAGAAGGTGGACATTTGACGGTTATTGATGTGAGATCCAATATCACCGCCGGAAAAGCAGATAAATTTTTAATGATAAGACCGGGTACGGATTATGCCTTAAATTTGGCTGTAATTCATGTTATCTTTGAAGAAAAGCTCTATGATGCCTCAAAAGCCACCGTTTTCATAAACGATCTGGAAAAACTACATAATTTCGTCCGACCCTATACACCTGCATTTGCAGAAGCTGAAACCGGAATTATTGCCGATGAAATTATTGCTCTTGCAAAAACACTCGCAAAAGCCGCACCGGCTGTCATATGGTATCCGGGACAGATGGCTGCAAAATATAAAGATTCCTTTTATGTATGCCGGACTGCATTTATCATCAATGCCCTTCTTGGCTCCATCGGGGCAAAAGGAGGAGTTGCCATAGCTGCAACACCTGAAGATGCGGGAGGAAAAGGGCTGAAAAAAATCACAAAGCTTGTTCTGAAAATTAAAGAAAACCGGGCAGATGGTGTGGACTGGATGTATCCGCACCTTGAAGATAAAGGCGGACTTTTGCATTTGGCTTTTAAAGCCATTCAAACCCAAAACCCTTATCCAATAAAAGCCTATATTGCCTGTGGCAGTGACCCGCTCTCATCTTATCCTGATCCTGAAGCGATTAAAAAAACATTTGAAAACCTTGATTTTCTCGTCAGTATGCCGTACTGCTGGTCTGATATTGCCTGGCATTCGGATTTGATTCTTCCGATCTCCCCATATCTGGAAAGTGATGATATTCTTAAACAGGTAAATGGTTTGCACCCCTCTTTTTTCATAGCTCGAAGATGTTCAAAATCGAAATTTGACACCCTTCCAAGCTGGCAGATCATTTCAGAAATGGCAAAACGCCTCAACATTGTACCATTAATGTTCAACTCCATAGAGAAAATATGGGCATACCAATTGCAGGAAACCGGAGTAAAAATTGAGGACTTTGATAAAACCGGATTTGTCGGATTATCAAAAAAGCTGATCTATTTAAAAAAAGAAGATATTAAATTCAATACCCCTTCCGGGAAAATTGAAATAATAAGTGAAAAGATGGAAAAACAAAACATTCCTTCATTGTTAAATTATGCTCCAAAAGAAAAACAGCCTGAAGGTCAATTCAGATTAACAATAGGAAGATGCTCTGTTCACACACCTGTTTTTACTCGCAATAATGATCTTCTTCATGAACAGATGCCTGAAAACAAACTTTGGTTGAATTCAACGGTTGCTGAAAAACTAAAGATTTCAGATGAAGAAATCGTTCTAATAAAAAGCAAAAACCGAACCGGAAAAATTAAGGTTTTCCTGACGGAATTCATTCATCCTGAAGCAGTATTTATGGTTCACGGATTCGGTTCCGGAATTCCACCTGAATCGCGGACAAAAGAAATCGGTGTTGCAGATAATATTTTAATGCCCGGCGGATTGGACATCTGGGATGTTGCAGGAGGCGGCTTAGCGCTCCAGGAACATTTTATTTCGATTTCAAAAATCGTGTAATTTGCTGTAACTAATAAAACAAAAGGGAGAACAGCAATGATTGACATAGACTTCTTAAAAAACACCGATTTGTTTGCCGGAATAGACGATGAGAAATTGTCAGTTTTTCAAAAGATGGGTCGCATTCAGGAATTTAAGTACGGAGATGGTGTATACCGCACAGATGATTATGCCGACCATATTCATCTGGTTGAACACGGAAGAGTGGCCTTAAGAGTTGATCTTCCCGGACGTCAAATTTCTGAAGATGCGACGATATCAGTTATTATCAGGGGACGGACATTTGGATGGGGAAGCTTTGTGCCGCCCTATATCTACCGTCTTTCATGTTACTGCGTATCGCCGGATTTAAGATTGATAACATGGAATAAAAGCGATTTGGAAAAGCTTTTTGAAAAAGAGCCGGCAATTGGTTACCGATTCAAGACCAACTTGGTTGCAATAGTGGGTATTCGGCTTCATAATCTGAAGCAGTCAATGAACAGGGCTAAGGATTATATTCAGCAAGAGATGAGCAAAATTACGGTACATATGTCTTCATGCGGAATAGCAGCCGGAGCTGGCGAAGTAATGACAACACTTATGGAAGAACTGCAAAATATTTCCCGCTATGATATTCAAGTCGTTCAAGGTGGTTGCCTCGGCAAATGTGCAACCGAACCGAATGTTACAGTAGAAATTACAGATAAAGAAAGAGTTGTTTATCAAAAAATGACCCCTGAAAAGATGAGAACCGTTCTCAAACGGCATGTGTTGGAAGGACAAGTACAAAAGGGCTATTTGCTTGCTTGATTAAAATGCTACAGGGAGAGGATGCATGAAAAATATTAATTTATTAAAAAAAGTTGAAGCTTTTCAGAATTTAACAGATGAACAGCTAAACCAATTTCAAACATGCTGTGAGGAAGTTCTTTTCAAAAAAGGGGAGCGGTTGTTTGCTGAAGGCGAACCGTCCCACCATGTCTGGGTGCTGGCCGAAGGAGAAGTTGATCTTAAATTTGAATCTGATGAAAAGACAAAGGCATTTGAGCCTGAAGAAATTCATTTTATTTCAGAAGTCAATCTATTCGGATGGAGCTGTTTTGTTCCGCCTTATCAATATTATCTTACCGGATATTGTGATTCTGAAACATGTCGTCTTTTGAGAATTAAAAAGGAAGATTTGGTTTCTCTTTTTGAAAAAGATGAACGCATAGGACATATTATCATGTCTTATGTTCTAAAAGTTGTCGGAACACATTTCCAGCAATTAAGAGATAAACTTGCTGCTCGTCAGACTCAATTCATTCAACTTTCAGCCGAAGTTACAAAAATCGATGAACCAAAAATTTCTGCAACTCCAAAACTAAAAGCTAAAAAAAGTCCGGATTCGGAAGATATTGCCACCAATCTTATCAAACTCGGCAAGCTGACAAAAGAAGAGATTGCTGTAGTTACAGGCTTGGATTTGAAAAAAATTAATGCATTGAGTGCCAAATAAACTCATTAATGCTTGTCTTGTGGGGTGGGCTCGGCCATGGTATGCGCTATGTCGGGCCCATTTCAGTTGATGAAGTAAAAGTACCGCAGGCATCAAAATCATAGAACATCCTGTTCATCATTACTGTCCTGAGCTTAGAAGAACTTGACAAGGAAGAGGGTTTTTGTCATAGTTTTTTGAAAATTTGCAAATATCCCCAATCATAGGGGGCACTTCTTAAAAGTGAGGTTTTCATGTATATAGTTATTGGGGCTGTGATCGTTCTTGCATCAATTATTGGCGGATATATCTGGGAGAAAGGGCAATTAGGGGTTCTTTTTCAACCCGCTGAGCTTTTAATTATTGGCGGTGCAGCAATAGGATCATTTATCATTGCTTCTCCGATGAAAGTGATAAAGAATGTTCTTGGAAGCCTTCGCAAACTTCTCACTGCAAAAATTCACGGCAAGGATTTCTATCTTCAGGTGTTGACCCTTCTTTTTGACATATTCTCAAAGATGAGAAAGGAGGGCTTGCTCTCCATGGAAAAGGATCTTGAAGCTCCCGACAAAAGCCAGATCTTCCAGAAATATCCTGAAATAATCAAAAATCATCATCTTATCGCCTTTATATGTGATAATCTCAACGTCATTGTTTCAATATCTGTGCAACCCCATGAGATAGAAAGTCTGATGGACATCGACATAGAGGTCAATCATGAAAACGAGCTGGTCGGCGCACAGAGTATTAATACCGTTTCCGACTCCCTGCCGGGCCTGGGAATTGTTGCCGCAGTTCTAGGCGTTGTCGTCACCATGGGAAAAATCAGCGAACCGCCTGAAGTTCTGGGTCACTCAATTGGAGCAGCTCTTGTCGGAACCTTTCTTGGTATTCTTCTATGCTATGGGTTCATTGGTCCCCTCGCTACAAACATCACCCATATGGTAAGAGAAGAAGGTGTGGCTTTCCAGATGGTAAAAGTGTCTCTCATTGCATACATGCAGACCACATCACCACAGATGGCGGTTGAGTTTGGACGGAGAGCCATAGCTGGAAATGACCGGCCGACTTTTAACGAACTGCAACTGAAC
>Ga0257141_1000023_pt1 | contig 20248 bp, 25 predicted proteins | sample saktaT_17_FD_193544 | JGI IMG/M metagenome (GOLD analysis project Ga0257141, IMG submission 193544) | Metatranscriptome of saline water microbial communities from Sakinaw Lake, British Columbia, Canada - sak_2011_1_27_36m (Metagenome... | ecosystem: Environmental > Aquatic > Non-marine Saline...
GATACTGGATTGACTGGACCTCAAGGTATTCAAGGTATTCAAGGGCTCAAAGGTGATACTGGATTAACTGGACCTATTGGTGCAAAAGGTAGTACAGGACTTCAAGGTATTCAAGGTCTCAAAGGTGATACTGGTTTGACTGGACCTCAAGGAATCAAAGGTGATACTGGTTTGACTGGACCTCAAGGTATTCAAGGTCTCAAAGGTGATACTGGTTTGACTGGACCTCAAGGAATCAAAGGTGATACTGGTTTGACTGGACCTCAAGGAATCAAAGGTGATACTGGTTTGACTGGACCTCAAGGAATCAAAGGTGATACTGGACCAAAAGGTGAGCCTTGTAAAACTACAATATTTCTTGGTAATCAATCGAATAATGGTTCAGCGAATGACTGGGCAGGTTGTTCATTATATGCTTATTCCTTTGGGGCCTCTTTCGTAAATTTTAACGATACGTTCACAACATCTACAGCTAATGGGACTGTGGCATATCAAAATCTAGGTATCGGAGTAGCTGGTACGTCTAATGGAATGCCTGGACCAAATGAGATAAATTATGATCCTATAACCAATAAGAGTGAGGCTCTCGCCGTCACTTTTCGTGACATAGCAGTATCTGCTAGAATACAAATATCTTACGCCTATACAAGTGAGAATAATTCTAAAGGTGAAAATGGTAAGTGGACTGCTTTCAATGCATTAGATGTACCAATAGCTACTGGTGTGTTTAACTTATCAACCGTAGTGTGGAGTGATGAAAGTACAGGTGTAGCAACCATAAGTATTCCGCAGGGTTTCAGGACAATAGTGTTCGAAGCCACTCCTTATACATCACAGACTGGTATAACGAACGATTCCAGTGATTATTCTATAAAGTCTATTTCATACGATGTTTTTGGTTTGGTTGGACCAAAAGGTGATACAGGGTTGACCGGTCCTCAAGGAATTAAAGGTGATACTGGTCCTCAAGCAGTTATCGGAGTTACTGATATTAGTGTGGTAAAAGGTTGGAAAACTTTGCAAGGAATTTTAAATTTCCAAGGTTCATTGTCAACCTTTCCTGTTTGGGAAAAAATGGGAACATCTTTATTTTACGGCTATAATTTTTCTGTAAATAAAGAAGGATATGTAACCTTTATTATGCCAACAGATTATGCTGTTGCTGGTGAAGTTTATTTTGAAATTCATTGGACTACAAGCGGTTCAAATAATAAATCAGTTAAATGGGAAATAGATTATACAAGTGCAAAAGGAAATAATCAAGTCCAAAACGGAACATTGTTGAATAACTATAAAATTTACATTGAGGAAGCAGCATCGGGATCTGCATGGAGACATATGACTTCGGAAACTGTTAGTTCAATTGAAAAATCTACTCTTGAACCGGATAGTATCATTTTAATGCATATAAAACGTATTACTAATGGAGCAACAAATAATACGGATAATGTTTATTGTTTATCAGTCACATTAAAATATCAGATTGATAAAGTTTCGGCTATTAACAGAATATAGTATAATCATAGGGGATAATAAATGAGAAAGGATATTGCAAATCATTACATAGATGAAGCAGCTGGTGAAGCCAGAAGTAAATACATATCTAGTGGTGTTGGACAGGAATCAACATATCTATTTAAATCTTTTCAAGCGAAAGAATTTAAAGCTGTCGGATATTTAGGTCCAGTGCCAACTCTGATTCAAGTTGAAGTTGATGTTACTGGTCTTACTCCACAAGAGGCTGCGGATTATATTATAACCACTGAAACAAAGTGGGTTCAAGTGTTATCAATGATTGAAAAAATAAGAAGAAGTGGAAAAATAAGAATTGAAAGTTTGGTTGAACCAGAAGAAATTTCCCAAGCTTGTGAAGAAATACTAGAAATACTTAAAACCTTCTAGGAGTTAAATATGAAATTATACGAATTAAATAAAAATATTGGATTATTATTTGAATCAAAAGATATGCTTGATATTTCTATCAAAAACGCAGATGAAATAAAAAACAAAGAAGATTTCTTATCAAAAACATTTAAGGTAGAGGAAAAGTTCGATGGAACCAAAGCCACTATCTGGAGAAATGATACCGATTGGTCTAAAAATTATGAAGACAATTGGGTTGTAGCATTTAAAAATCAAATTTTATTTAAAAAAGAATTTGAATCTGTTAATAGAGAAAAAACAAAAAAATATTCTGTTGGTATTTCACAGTATGCTTTCATTCACGACCATTTAAAATCAGTTCACAATAAAGCAAAAACTTTTCCAAAAAATACTGAATTATTTGTTGAGTTTATACAAAATAAACTTACAACAACTAGAGATTATGAAAATAAACACGGGTTATATTTGATAGCATATTCTCCAGCAACAGGAGAAGTTTCTGGTGGTATGTTAAAAACAAAACCAACAGGATTTTTTCAAGATGATGTAGAAAAATATTCAAAAATGTTGGAATTGAATCTGCCTCCGGTTGTTTTTGAAGGAACACTTTCTAATAAATCTGAGATTACAAAAGGTATTAAAAATGATAAATTGAAAAAATCTTGGGAAGATGTTAAACAAGGTTTTGATGAAAATTCATATGAAACAGTTAAAAAAGCATTTTTAGATTTTGAATCTGAGTTAGGTGGTAAAACAGAAGGTGTTGTATTGCACGATGAAGAAGGTAATATTTTTAAATTTTTACAAACAGACCAACATGATAAAAATGTGCGATTTGCGAAAAAATTAAGATACCAGTCAAATGATTCAGATGTTGAATCAAAATATTGGGAATTAATAAACAAATTGACACAAGAACTATTAATAGACTTAACATACGATATTGAACATATACAATATGAAGACATACTCAACAAATTAAATACATCGATCAATGGTTTATCGGATAAAGAAATTAAAAAAATATTTTCGTTTAAATTTGAAGCAATGCGAAACGAAGAAAAAATGAGCTAATAAAAACGGACAAAAAATATGCTAACTGAAAATGACATTATTCAAAAAATTAAAGATGATTTATATTTAACTGGAAAGCAAGCTATCATGGATGAGTTACCAGAAAATAGAAATGCATTATTTATTGGTAAAATAAGAATACCAACGAAAGCGCATATTGGTGTAATTGCTGAAGGCGTTGGCAAATTCAATCATGTGGTAGTTTGTATTGTTAAAGCTAAAAAAGATGTGAAAGAAAGCTTACCAATAGAATTACAAGAACAGATTTTAGAAGATATTTTTGGTGATAAAGTTACGGTTATCGAATATTCAACTGGGAATCTAACTTCAATAATCAATAAATCACCAAAAAGAATCAGGTATCTTCTTGCAGGATCTGATAGAGTTGATAGTTATAAATCACAACTTGATAAACATCCTTCAGTATCAATTGTTGAAATAAAACGTGATATGGATTCAGACGATAATATTTCAGCAACTAAAACTATTGAAGCTATAAAAAATAATGATAAGACAGAATTTAAAAAAATGATGGATTCTAGAACATATGATATGTTTGATAAATTTAGAGAAATTTTTAAATGACGATCAATGATATGAATAATGACTTTGATGAGTCTTTAAAATTAGATAAGTTAAAATCCGTAGCAAAAGATATTTATTCTAGTGCTAAGGACAGTCTTTCAAATGCTAAAAAAGTTGCAATGGATGAATTTTATGATAATAGTCACGCAACAAAAATCCTAATTAAAAAAATTGGAAAAAAACTTAAAAAATTTGAAAATTATGAAGATGTAACTGAAGAAGAATTTAGACAAGCTTTAAACCAAATTTTTATTGATAATGCTAAACTTTTGACGGTTGCTGGAATCAGCATTTTACCTGGAAGTGTTGTTACATTACCATTAGCATTAAAAATAGCAAAGAAATTAGGAATCAATTTAATACCATCAAAAACTTTTCATTAAAAATTTTGTTTTATTGTATAATTTCCTTAAATAAACATCAACAACAGGATAATAAATGAAACACATTATAGATAAATCATTCAGCTTTTGCTATGCACATAGGGTACATAATCAGACACTTAATTCTGCATTTACAGACAGGGGTGAAACTAAATGTTCCTGTAGACATCTTCACGGTCATGAAGGACTGGTAAAAGTATTTTTAGAAGAAATTGTTACTGGGAAAAATATTTCTGAAAATGGCATGGTTGTGGATTTTAAAAATTTATCATGGTTCAAAAATTTTCTCGATGATTATCTAGATCACAAAATGATTTTAGATGAAAATGATCCTTTACTTCCGTATGAAGTTCCAGAAATTTGGAATAAAGGACAAACAAAATTATTTGAAGAATTTTTAATCCGTGATGGTAGCGGGTTTGCTACTGTAAATTTAAATAAATTGGTAGAAATGTTAAAATTGGATTTGATGCATCCTTTTGATAGAGCATTACTTGAAAAATATGAAGGCGTTGTATTTGTGAATTTCGTACCAACATCTGAAAATTTAGCAGGTTGGTTACTACAAATAGCTGAAGAAAAGATGAAAGGATTGGACAATGTTAGAGTTTCAGCTGTTGAATATTGGGAAACGCCTCGCAGCCATTGTAGGGTTGAAAATTAACTTTGAGTGTTTCTCACAAATTAACTCCTTCAGTATAAATAAAATAAAACTACTGAAGGAGGTAAAATGATGAATTTACATAACGAAATACTTGATGTGTTTAACGAAAAAAACAAATATAGTTCGGTATATTTGAATATTATAACTCGGGCTTTATCGGAAAATAGAAAAAAAGGTAATGGTGTTTATTATGAAAAACACCATATACTACCAAAATCATTGTTTCCAACATTTGAATTTGAATATTGGAATTTAGTGCATCTAACAGCCCGAGAACACTATTTATCCCATTACTTACTTTGGAAAATATATTATAAGAAAAAAGAAACATTTGGTCTGAATAAGATGGCTATGGCGTTACTTTGTATGAATGCGGTAAATCACAACCAACAAAGATTCTCATCGAAATTATATGAAACGTTGAAATTGACATACGTTCATTCGGTTGAGGTGAGAAAAAAAATGTCTGAATCCAAGAAGGGAAAAACATTAGCAATATATAACGGTAAAAAACAATTAATTGGTGTAGATTTATTCCACAGTGATCCAAACATAACCACCACCACCACAAATATGGTCTCTGCAAAAAGAAAAGATACTGGTGAGCATATGATGGTTAAAAAAGAACTTTTCGACCATGATGATAACTTAGTTGGTGTGAATAGTGGGGTTGTTAGGACTGAACAATTCAAAGAAAATTTGAGAATAAAAAATAGTGGGGTAAATAGCACAACTGCTAAAAAAATCAATATCTATGATAATTCGGATAAATTGATATTATCTTCATACGGTGATTTTGATAAACAGTGCATATTAAACAATTTGCCGATACCTATATTTAGAAAAAGTTATCAAACTGGAAAGAAGATAGAATACACTAGTAAATCAGCAATTACGAAAGTTACTAAAAACGGTAATATCAAATATCAGGGTTGGTATGCGGCGGTTGAGGCTTAAATCCTCATTCGATTCTTTTTTTGATAAGACATGGTTGTCAAAATAAATATAACAAAAAGGGAGAAAAAAATGAAAGTTCAAGATTTACTGATTGAATCCGGCAATAAGATGAAAAAGTTTGATTCGTCGGAATATGTGTTGCACCATAAACCAAAAGAAACGTCAGAATTTGCTTTATATGTATCACCGAATATTGACGATTCGTATGTGAACAGTTTATTAGATGATTTTAATTTAGGTCATATTGGTAAAGATGTTAATGATGTGAAAAATGCGAAACATATTATTAAACATCTGCACAAACATTTAGATGAAAAAGGTGTTAAAAGTAAATTCTGTAAAGGGTATTTTAAAACAGATAAACCTGATTATTGGGGTGTAAATTTCACTGAAAAAATGAATGATGATATGATACAAAATGATTTAAATCCCAAAAATGATATTGATGTTGAAAACTTTGTCAAAGAATTTTTCCCACATATCGATTTCACAAAATTTGAACATTGCAGAGTTGAATCATAATGAAATTATCACGATTATTAAATGAATCAAAAAAAGCGTTTGATATATTCTGTTCAGATTCTTCTATAGATGTTGATTCTATTTTAGACGGATTTAATAGATCTGAAGCCGGTTGTAATATTAATCATCGTGGTAATTGTGGAGTTGTTGCAGGTTCATTAGCTGAGTTTTTAGAAAGAAAAGGTATTTCTGCAAAAAGAATATCAGGATCTTTTATTGTTGATAATCCAGACTTGGGTGTTAAATCTTTTACGAAAGAAGAAAAAAAAGATATGACAGAAAAAGGATTAGATTATAGAAATTTAGAAGATAGAAAAACATATAGCGAACAAATACCAGGTTTGATTGATGAATTGAAAAAAATCCCACATTACTGGACGCTTGTTGAAGGAAAATATATCTTGGATTTGTCTATTAGACAATTTAAAGAATTTATGAATGATGGGTATGTTATCACGGAAAAAAATTATGAGATTAAATAATACTTATGAATAATGGTAAAAAATTTGAGATTTTGAAATGGACGGCATCATTTTTTGGATTTTGTGGTGCTATTCTTATTGCTTTAAATATTGACATTACGAAATATGCTTTTTTTATTTTCCTTTGTTCATCAACATTATGGATTTATGCTGGTTTAATAATGAAAGAATATAGTATTGTTTTTCTGAACGTTGGATTCTTGATGGTGGATTTTATTGGAATCTATAGATGGATGTTTAATTCGGTGAATTTATGAACAAAAATAAAATTAAATTAGATTATGTAGCATCAGGATTTGCAAGTTCGTTTCGCCTTGGAACACCATATAAGGATTTTGAAGAAGGAATTTCAAAAAATTTGGGACCAGCGTCGCAATATTTGAAAGATAAATTAAACAACCATGTTGAAATTTCTGGATTGTTCAATGCTTTTACCGAAGAAATGATGGCGAACAGAGTAACTGAATCTGGACACGATTTTAGAAAATTTTTTCCAGATGGTATGTATGCTGATAGCGGAGGGTTACAAGTCATAACACAGGGTAAGAAAATTACAGAGGAAATGAAGAAAAAAATCTACAGTGTTCAAGCAAAATATTCAGATTATGCTATGAGCTTCGATGAATTACCATTTAAAATTTCTGACGGTCAAAGAATTTATTTACCAGATAAAGTGGCTGAATGCGGTATTAAAGCTGGACATAATTTAAAAGAACAGATTGAATTTTTTGAAAGTATCGATGCCAAAACTAAAATATTTCCAATTATTCAAGGAGTTGGATTCAAAGATATGAATCTATATGCTTCAAATTTATTAAATGTTTTGAATGATAAACAAATTTTAAAATTAGAATGTTTGGCTGTTGGTGGCGTTCAATCCGAATTTGAAATTTTAGAAAGAGCTATCAACATTTATAAATCTGATGAAATTCCAGCACAATTAAAAAATCATTTTCATCTTTTAGGTGTTACTGGATTTAGAAAGTTATTACCTATTTTAATTGGTGCGAAAAAAGGGTTTTTACCAGGCTTAAAACGACTATCATTTGATAGTACAACCTTTATGAAAAGTTATTTATTGGGCGTTGTTCAACCAACAACAGAAGGTTTGAAACGCGGAGAAACAAAATTAAGTCTAGGTAGAATTCGCAACGAATTTGTTGAAGATCAATATCAACAAATGTGGGATTTTTGGAAAGATATTCCGAATAATATTTTTGATAGTGTTGAGGATTTGATTGAACACAGTAGCTTTAATTCAAAAGGATTTACAACTGGTGCACAACAATATAAGGAACTGGGTCCAGAACACGGTATTAAAACGATTACCCAAAAATATGTTTATGTTTATTATAATACCTATAAGTTTATGCATACTTTGGAAGCATACCTAGATGGAGAAATAGAACTTTCTGATTTCATGAGTAACTATAAACAATTGCATTTATTACAATCTTTAGAAAAACTGACAGACATTTCAGAATTTAATGAATGGTATGAGTCCGTTAGAAAATCTGCAAAAGTCGATAAGCAAACAGCATATGATGGAGTTGATACGACATCATTACTATTCTGATTAAAGATGTCCCAGAAATTATTTTCTGGGACAGAAAATCAAACATTTTTCACAAATTTATTTCTGTCTATTTCTAAAACTATAGACACTTTACCTTTTGTATGCATGTTATACAGATCGCCAGGTTTAACCGTCATAATTCCAAAACTACTTCTTAATTCAAAATCAGCTTGTGGATTCCCATGTTTAACACCACTATAAACTAATTCCGAGCAATAAAAAGCATCTTCTGATGATTGGGTAAAAGAATCGAATGCGGTATCATACTTTTTCCCTATTTGCTGTATTGTATAATCAATATAAGCATTCATCTGCTCATCATTAGCAATCAATTTTTCAGTTGGTCTTAAAATAACTAATCTGTCTTTACTAGCTAGCATTTCAATCAATGTTCTTTTAACTACACCCATACCAATAGCTTCAACAATAAATGGTTTTTCACCACCAACAAAAACAAGCGCATGTTTCCAATAACCGTGATTAATCAAATTAGAAAAATGTCCATCGCTTTTAGTTAATAAAATGTCGCCAGGTTTTAAAGCTTGCTCAATCTCATAATATTTTTTAAAAATATGCTCTTTATTTGTCGATTTTTGGTATAATTTACCTAGATATACAATAAAAGGTTTTGTAATTTTTAAAGTCCAAAAATATAAAACTTGCACATAATAATTCATAAAAATTCCCATCAAATATTGTATATTTATGTTGGTACAAAAATGCGACTTTTTTTTGAAAAAATAATAACTTAATACGGATCAAACAAATATGAAAATAAGAAAGTATAAATGCATCAAGCAATTTCCAAACACGGATGCTTTTTCTGTTGGTGACATTATTGAAATTGAAAAAAAAGATGACGGAAGTTATATTATTGATGGTGCGATTCTTACTGATAGAGGGACAGTTTATTCATTTTTTGAGATAGAAATGGAGTTAAACATGAAATACGCACCTTACAGCTTCAGCCGCATGGAAACTTGGGTTGGATGTCCTCAAAAATTCAGATACATTTATATTCTTAAACCGGAAAGAACTGAAACACCAAGTCCGATTTTGGAAAAAGGAACTTTATTTCATTCAGTTTTAGAGCATAGTATAACAGACAATCTAGATAACTTTTCTCTTGATACTACGTTCAAAGCCCTAAACGAGGGCGACATTGAAAGTATCGTTACACAATCATTAACATTTACTTTAGAATCTAAAATCTATAAAAGTATTAAGAGCTTATCAGGTGTTAAAACTCCAGAAAAAGAAATATTTTTAAATAAAGAATTAAAACCAACACAAAATAATCAAGAAGCATTAATTAGAGGTTTTATAGATTTGTTGATTATCGACGAAGAAAGTAAAATTTGTCATATCTATGATTGGAAAACTGGCGGAAAATCAAAAGAAGATTTAAAACGCTGGCCAAAACCAAAAGATCAGTTAGAACTTTATGCTATTTGGGCTACACAGACATATGACATCGAAACTGTTGAAACGGCATTCGTTTATGTTGAACATGATTATATGGCTAAATATACTTTCACAAAAAACGATATTCATGGGTTAAAAGAGAAATTCTCACAACGCATAGATTCAATCGAAAATGATAAAACATTCTGTAGAAAAATTTCCCAACTTTGCGCATGGTGTGATTTCAGAGAAGACTGCGTTGGTTTATCTTTGGAAAAAGATCCAAGAAGTGTTTCAAAAGACGAAATTAATACAATAAAAGAAAATTTTTCAAATAAAACCAAAAAAAATAATAATCATGGTGAAGAAAATAATGAAACTCCAAGAGACAGATTAAAGTCTTCATTTTTAAAATCTCTAAAAAGATGATTACGGGGGGGATAATTTATGGAAAATAAAAAAGAATTACCACCAATAAGAATTGAAAAAACAAATTCATCTTTTTTTCAATTGATCAAAATATCATCTACGGATATAGCAAAAATTTCAGAAAAATTTTCTTGGTTGCCTCAGTCTTACAAATATAATCCAAAATTTAGATTGATGGGTGTTAAAGGTGTGAAAGTTAGAATGGTTCAGGTTGATGGTTCTTTTCCTGCTGGATTATTCAAAGAAGTATATGCATACATAGTAAATGTACTTGAAAAAAAAGTTATACTTTCAACGGCAGTTCAGGAACACATGCTTCCTTTAAATGATTTATTTGAAGAAGGTATAAACGATTCTATTTTTTCTGATTTTGAATTTGATGGAAATCAAGTAATTCTTCGAGACTACCAATGTGATGGCGTTGAAAAAGCATTCTCGGTTAGGAATGGTCTTTTAAATCTTTCAACAGGTGCAGGAAAATGTTTAGGTCCAAATACTAAATTAAAGATCAGAATCGATACTGAACTTTTTGAAAAATATAAACATTTATTTGAGGGTGATGGTGATGTTTGAATATGTTAAATACAATTGTCATGTGATGGCGAAAAATGATATTGGTAACGATACTCCAGAACAACTTATTAAAAAATATGAAGAAAAACGTAAAAATTTGACGGATTATATTTTCGATGGTGTGGAATGTGTTGTCGAATCGGTAAAATATGACAGAAGTAAAACTTCAATCATTACAAAAATTATGAGAAAAGATGATTTTTTAAAAAAATCTTGACATTATGAAACTAGTATAGTATAATTTCATCATCACAAAAAAATTAAAAGAGAAAAAATAATGGCAATTGTACAAATTACAACAAATGATCCAAACTTCGGATTTATCATTCATAAAAACCCAGCTAGTGGTATGCAGTTACGGGGAATTAGACAAGGTACTGCATTCGGTTGGTATTCTAAAGAAAATACAGCGTACAACATTTTATTTAAAGATGCTGATAATGCGGTTAGTTTTGGTGATCAAGAATTTGAATATTTAAATACCAGCAGATACAATTCATCTGTCGTTGTATTAAATATGATTAGTGAATATTTCAGCTCTACCGTAAAAACACAATCGGACTTAGATGTCGATGGTATTGAAAAAACTTTCACAATCAATATGATTGATATTAAAATGAAATCACAATTGATTCATTTTGAAAAATACTTTCCAGATTTTACGCTTGAATCTGAAAATTATGTTGCACGTTCAACAAAATTGAAAATTACCACAACAAAAAGTTTCCACCAATTATTTAATTATGTGAATTTGTTAATGTTATTCATCACATTGACAAGCGATGAATTTGTATTGTTAGATGAATCATCTATTGAAAAATATCTTGGTTCTATTGAAAAATTGGACGCTCCTTTCTTTATTCGTTACTTGTTTAGCAGAAACATGTTGAAAAGTAAAAAACAATTTGAAAAATACAAAAGTCGTTTAGAAAATATCTCAGCACATCGAGAAGTTTCAATGTCGTTTGGTGATACTGCAACTCAACGTAGGAATGCTATTCAACAAATGTTGACGTTTGACAAACCTATCATAGATATTGGTTGTGGTGAAGGTTCTTATGCAATTCCATTCTCTGCAAAATTGGGTGAAAAAAACTATTATGCAATTGATGTTGTGGAAGAATTGACCGAAAAAGTTATGAAGCGTGCAAACCATAAAAACATTACAAACATCAAAACGTTTGATCATGTAGACAAGTTTATTTCCGCTTATGATGGTTCGGTAAGTGACATTATTTTGACGGAAGTTGTTGAGCATATGCCCTATGAAGAAAGTGTTGCATTGGTTAAAAATGTTGTTGAAAACATCAAATTCGATAAATTTGTTATTACGGTACCGAACAAAGAATTTAATCAATTTTATTTAATTGGTGCAGATGAATTTAGACACAATGACCATGATTGGGAACCAACGTATGCTGAATTTACATCTTTCATTGATGAAACATTTGGCGACAAATTTAAAAAGCAATTTGTATCGATTGGAGATACAATCGATGGAATTTCAACAAGTATTGGTTGCATTATCTCGACAAACTAAAAAAAGTGTGTTATAATAACATATCAAAATTATTTACTGAGAATTAAAAAATGATTAAAATTGAAACTAGAGTACATAGCATTATTTTGTTAGTTGGTCCAAGCCATGCTGGGAAATCAACATTTGCTAAAAACATTTTGATTCCAAAATTATCCAAACCGTTAGATGGACAAAAACACTTCAAACCAAACGTCCAATATATCAGTTCGGATGAGATTAGACAACAACTTTTGGGTATGGAAGCTAGCAAATTTGATGCAATGATGACCGAAGTTAGTGATCAGACATTCAAAATGTTATTTACAAAATTGGATTTGTTGACAACTTATCCAATCAATGCCGAACATATTATCGTAGATACTACCGGGTTAAGTGAAGAATTTAGAAACGATGTTTTAGAAATTGCTAGCAAAAATAACTATGCCGTCGAAGTTATTGTTTTCGATTACAAAAATATTGACGAATATAAACGTCAATTTGAATCAGCAGATATGGTGAATTCTAAATTTAGTGCAAAGGTTACTTCTCAGCACATTAAACGTTTGAGAACTGAAGTAATGAAAACACTTAAATCATCAAAATACAGAAACATTACACGATTGAAAGAAAAAAGATTTCTCCCAACCGATATTGATTCATATGAAGTAATTGTTAAAAATTATGAAGAATACGAAAAAAATATTTTGGTAGCAAATACCGACTGGGTAATCGTCGGTGATGTTCATGGTTGTATCGATGAATTAAAAGAATTGATTACTAAATTTGATTTTGTGGTTGAAGGTAATGATATTGTAGATACGGAAGGTTCAAAACACAAAGGTTTAATTTTTATTGGTGATTTGATTGATAAGTCCGACGATGACGATTTAGAAGCAACAATCAGATTCGTACATCATAATATGAAACGCTTCGGAGATAGAATCCAATTAGTTTTCGGAAATCATGAAGATATGGTTAAAAAATGGCTTACAGATGATCCATCATTGGAAAAAACTACCGAACGTTATGAACAAAAAGAACGATTTTACAATACCACAAAATTGCTAGAAAATAATGACGCATTAAAAGCAATGTTCTTTGAAATTGTTGATAATATGAAACCTTTTGTTCGTGTTAATGGTTCAAAAAACAAAAGTTTTATCGTTACACATGCACCATGCGAAATGAAATTTTTGGGTAAAATTGATAAAAATTCAAAAGTTAAACAAAATCGTTGTGTTAGTCGCAGTAAAAACAAAGATAAAACCAATGACGAATTGTTACCATTTTTGATGACTGAAGCTGTAAATAATCATCCTTTACATATTTTTGGTCATTTTGGTCAAACAAACGTAAGAACCTTTAAAAATAAAGTATGTATTGATACCGGTTGCGTTTATGGTTTTTCATTGACTGGATACATTGTCAATAACAAAAAACCGATTATTAAATCTGTAAAAAGTAAGAAAGTTCGCAGTGCATTAAATGACTTCAGCAACAATTTATTCTCGGTCGAAACTAAAAAAGAACTTAATAAAGTTGACATCAATATGTTGTCCGATGTTGATAAAAAACGATTGAATTATATTGTTGAAAATGGTATCGGATATATTAGTGGTACAATTTCACCAGCTAGCAAAGATATTGAAACTAATGATTTGGAATCGTTGAAATCTGGTTTAGAGTACTATAAGGATGCTGGTGTTGAGTCTGTTATTTTAGAACCAAAATATATGGGTTCAAGAGCGCATGTATATCTTAATACAGATTTGGAAAAATGCTATGCTACAAGTAGAAATGGTTATAAAATCAGAAAAGATTTGAGTGCTATTTTTGAACAATTGCAAGAAAAACATAAAGAATTTATGTCTGATTTTGATATTTCTGAATTGGTTATTGATGGGGAATTGATGCCTTGGGCTGCTATCGGTGAAGGTTTAATTGATTACCAATTCCGTGTTATTGATAAAGCGTTAGAATCTGAAATTTCTTTCTTGGAAGAAAATGGTTTCGATGAAGCATTTGAAAAATTGGTTGATGATTGGAAAGCTAGTGATTTTGAATCATTGAAAAATTCAATGGATAAGAAAAAATTAGCAGGACATTTTGGTCATCATTATAATAACTACAAATACATTAAATCTGAGTTTGATAGATGGCATCCAATTTCAGTTCACAAAGAAGCTTGGAAAGTTTATAGTGAACAAGTTGAATTATATGGTTCACAAGGAGAAATTCATTTTAAACCTTTCAGAATTTTGAAAGCTCTCGATTCAAATGTTGAAATGGTTGACTTTGGTTTAAATACTGAAGAACAGTTTGGAATGTTGAGTACTGATTCTTATTTGGTTGTTAATTTCAGTGATGAAAATTATTTGGAAAAAGCAAGACAATGGTATGAAAATATCACATTAAATGAACATATGGAAGGATGCGTTATTAAACCAGTCGAAATTGAATTTCCAAGATACATCGCACCATTTTTGAAAGTTAGAAACCCAAAATACCTAACAATTATTTACGGTTATGATATGTACTTCCCTAAAAAGTTTGATAAACTTTTCAGTCAGAAAAACATTTCTAAAAAAGTAAAAATTTCAATCAGTGAATATCATATTGGTGAAGAATTATTGAAAATGGATATTAAAAGTGACGAATTTCAACAAGCGATAGCAAACTTTATGTTTGAAACTGAAAAAGAAAAAGGGATCGACCCTAGATTATAATTTTTTGGGAGGGAAACCTCCCATTTTTTATAGGAGAAGAAAAATGGACAGAAAAATTTTTAGTTCGTACGGTGATTTTTTAAGTATTAAGTCAGCAGAAACTACGCCTTATTTTTATGCAGAAAGAAAAGGAATTGATAGTGTTGCGTTCATTTTAGTAGATCGTTCAAAAGAAAAACCTTATGGTGTGGTAAATGAAAGAAAACCTCCTTTAGATGAAAGATCAGATGGGCTAGCATTTTTAGAAACTGCTTTTGGTGGTAGTAATGATATTATAGATCTGGAATCTTATTACCAATTGAACGAAAACGAAAAGATTTCTCATCTGCTTGAAATTGTAAAAAACGAGGTTAGAGAAGAAGCCGGTTATTTAATCGAAACCCACGATATTACTTTCATTTCTAAAGAATTTGTTTCTACCCAAATGAATCAATGGTGTTATTTATTTAGTGTTAATGTTTCTGGTATAGTCCAAGGTGAAAAAGACCCTCAAAATGAAACAGAAGCAATGGCTACCGTAGTTTGGAAAAGTTTAGATGAAGTTAAAAAAATGAATGATTGGAAAACTAAAACTATTGTTTTTCACTTGACATCTGATTAAATTTATGTTATAAAATTATTTTGAATGATTAATACGAGTGATTAAAAATGAAAACAGATAAATTTGATGTTGGTGATAGGGTTAAAATTCATGAAAAACGGTTTGAACAATTAATCAAATATGATGAATATATTATTATCAGAATTGATGGTCATAAATTTTCAAAATTTACAAAAAAAATTCAAAAAACCGTTTGATTCTTTACTATCAACAGTAATGGAAAAAACGATGAAAGACGTTTTTGAGCGTTTTGGAGCCATAACTGGCTATCAGCAATCGGATGAGATCACTTTAGTTATCAAGCCTATTTTTTCAATCGATAAAGAAGAAATTAGAAATGACCAAATTTTTAGTGGTAGAACGCAAAAGATTGCCTCATTAGTTTCATCTTTCACAACAATGAGATTCAACTATTGGTTTAGAGATGAATTTTTAAAATTGGCTATCGATGATGAATACAAAGCAAATGTTGAAAAACATTTAGATTGCGCTTGGTTTGATGCTAGAGTTTTTGGTGTTCCAACAAAGGAATTAGCATGCGATGTTATTTTCTGGCGATATATTGACGCTGTCCGCAACAGTAAATCTATGTTTGCTCAAGCATATTGTTCACATAAATCGTTGTTAAACAAAACATCATCGGAACAAGTTGATTTTTGTAGAGATTCGACAGGTCATGATTGGTATGCTGTGGAAGATAGATTCAAATACGGCATTTTTGTTAAAAAAGAACATTATTTTAAATCTGTAGATTTAACATCGCTAGAAAAATTTGGTATCACTATTCCACCATTTGTCGAAAGATCACGAGTAATTTCGGTTTTTAAGAAAAGCTTTTCTTCATCACCAGAAAATATTGATTTTGTAATCGAAAAATATTCCAAAAAAACGAAAGACTAAACATAAATAGTGAAATAGTTTATTAGGAAAACGCAGATTATGAAAATAAAAACTAAGCTTGGGTCTTTTGATTCTGAAGAATTTGATGAATTTGGTTTAACTAAAGAAACCTCAGAGTTTCTTGCAAATATGTAATGACTACACCGTTTGCAGATTACACCGATGACCCACCATACTTCGTTGTATGAATTAAAAACCCAAACATAAATAATATAAACAGATCTAAATAAAAAATTGGAGAAAAATTATGGAATTTAGCAGCATTAAAGAGATGGAAGTTAAACTTAGACAAGTAACTAAACTAAGTGATTTGAAACAGGACATAACATTTAAAAGTCAAGGCATGTTTTACACATGCAAATTTTTAGGTATTGGTTCAGCAGCTGGTGACATGAGCGCTAGATGGTTAGACGATGAATCGGCATCAAGTATCGGTATAGTTTTTATCGATAATGCTGGAATTATCAGTGTTGAAGAAGTAAAAATTAATAAATTTGAAAAACCTTCAATAGAAACATTTTAAAAATACGGTTCATTTATGGAAATTAAAACAAGATACGGCACGGTTGATTTTGATTTTGATGAAATCGAAGAATATAAATTATCTGCTGAAGCGACAAAATACTTAAATACCCAAAAGTATGCTGCAGAAATGTTTTTCACTGATGAAATTGATATTTCCAAAGCCGATGCAAAATACGAAAATATTATTCAAGAATTTGCCGAAAATGTTATAGCTGGTTCCAAATTCGACAATCCAGAAAGAGCGTTCGCATTGGTTCGTTTTTTAGACGATAATACGTCACTTGATGATCTAGAAGAAATGGAACATAAAGATGGTGGTTTTATTGTTGATGGAAGTAGCGAATATCTAGTACTAACAGATGATGAAGCTGATGAGAAAGCTGTCGAACAAGAAAAAGATTTATTAGATGATGTTGGTATAGATGGTTTAGGCGATTCATTGATGGATTATATTTTGGATAATTTTGTAGATGTCTCTTGGTTTGATGACGTAATGGATGACAGTAACAGAGAATACGCTGAAGATATTAAAAATGATTCATCAAGCGATGACGATGTTTATGTAAATAGACTTCATGAAGAATTGGTAGAATCTGGTATTTTGGATGAGCCAGAATGGCCTGATGAAGATGATTTTGAATCATACCTATCAAAAGATGAATATGGTTCAGAACCAGAACCAGAACCAGAAGAAGATGAATTTGAATCAGCTCATCAAGAATGGGTTGATGAAGGTGTTTCAAAAGCTAGAGATAAACAACGTGAGCATTTTGAAGAATTGGTTGAAGATAAAATTGATGATTATGTAGAAAGCAAACGTGGCGATTATGATTCTTCAGTCGAATGGTTCAAAGATAATCATGGCTCTAAGGAATTAGCAAGAATTGTTAAATCCAACAATCTGGTAGATTATGATGAGGTTGCGAGATATTTGATTGATTCAAATGGTCGTGGAAATACGCTTGCCAGACATGATGGCGAAGAGAACAACATTTCGATAACTTATAAAAATACCGATTATGATTTTTTCATTTATCAAACTGATTAAAGAATAATTATTTTAAAAAAAACCATATCGTGAGGTATGGTTTTTTTATGCCAAAAAGTTCTTGACATTGTTAAACTATTATAGTATAATAAATCAGTTGAATTGATAAAAGGAAAAATTATGTTACCAACTTATGAAGATGTAAAGTTGATTTGTGCAAATAATGAATCATTTAAAATGAAACACCAGAAATTTGAAAATACAACCATTGCCCAATGTGTTTATTTTTTAGCTTCTATTGGTGATTTTTTTCCACAAATCATTACTATTGAAGAAAACGATAAAACAATTTCTCTTTATGGAGAACTAACTTTCAATGGTGTAAAATTAAAAGAAATGACAGATGCTGAAATTGAAAAATTAGGGTTTGAACATTTATCACAATTTGCATTCTCAAATGAGGTTTAAAAATATGAAAATCACTCGAAAAGTTGGTAATTTATGCGAACTGCGTGGAATAACGTTTGTTAAAGAAGATGATGGTGATTGGAAACGATACTTATTTATGAGTAAGTTCTTTAATGTGAATCAAACATCTGGAGTTGATGTTTGTATGGTTAATTTAAACATAAACGGTATTGATAATCATGTTAGTATCAATAAATTATATCAGACTGAAGATGGTTTTTCTCGTTATCGAGCTGTTGATTTGAAAAAAGGTTTAACTGTTGCAGAGTATGATCGCGCAACTGATAAAACAACCTCAGATTTCATCACCATTGAAACAATTAAAAAAACGATCCTTAAACCAGAAAACGTTCAAAATTCTTGGATGTTTGATGATTTGAAAGAATTAGAAATTAGTCGTATTGCTGACAAAGAAGATGGTTCTGCTATTCGTTTCTTAATCGTTAATGATGAATTAGTAGCGAAAACAAAATTCTCTTTTGAAGCGGAACAAACCAAGATGGCTATGGAAGTTGTGAATAACAACAACAACAAGTTAAAATCTTTTATTTTTGATACATTAAACAATGGTTTGACAGCTTTATTTGAATTAGTATCACCATTCAATAAAATCGTATTATCATATAATGAGACTGACTTAAAACTCACACAATTGCGAGACGATGTTACTGGAAATTATCTGGATATTTACAACCATCATTTAGTTTTACAGCATGGTATTCGGACAGCAGAAAGTGAATCATTAGAATTATTAAATTCAATTGCATCATTATATTCAGCTGATGAGATTCGAGAAAAAGTAGGTGAATTGAAATTTAATTCATTGGAAGATTTTTTACTGTTTTTGAAAAAATAAAGGTGAATATATGAATATTTTAGAATTGTTATTGTTGTCTGGTGAATTTATTGAAAATAAAGAAGGTGTGGTAATCACATTTTCAAATGGGAAAATGGCCAAGCAAAAAAATTTTTTTTACATGCGATTACATGGACTTATGTCTGAAGGTTTAAAAGAAAACCATTTAATTCAAAAAATCTTAACGGAAACTATTGATGATATTACTGCTTTCTTACCTGTTGAAGCGGTAACTGAACGTGAATTTATTGAAGCATTAACAGAATGCGTTATAGGTCATGTAAATAATAAAGCTGAAGAAGGGTTCGTTTTTTTCAATGAACAATACAATGGTGATCGAAAAGAATTTGCTATAACGCATAAAAAACACCCACTTTTTAGTCATATGGTTGTTTTATTCTATGAAAACAGTGTTGAATCTATTGAAAAATCAATCATTAGTAGAATGTTAATCGATTGTTACCGCTATGAAGCAGCACGAACTTATTTACGAAAAATTGGTTTTGAACGTGAATTAAAACTGTTAGAAAGTGACGATTGATTTTTATTAGGAGATTTAAATGTTTAAAGATTTACAAAAAGCTTCACCAATTGATGCTAATAATTTTGGTGCCGGAAGTGTTATGACATTTCAACATAATTATTTGGTTATTGGTTTGCATGACAAAGCTGTTCAATTGTTTGATTTAACTTCTATGAGGCTTATCGGTGATATTGTTGATATAGGCGATGCAAATCATCTAACGTTTGATGAAGTAAAAAGACTTTGCAATCAATTGGAATGTACTACATCCGATTTTGATTATGATTCGGTTGGTGTCAAGAAATTTAATCCAAAATGGAATAGTGAAAAAACACAAATTATGGATTAAAAACTTTTAAAAAAATAAAACCCGCCTAAGCGGGTTTTATTATAGAAATAAAGCTTATGTTACTTTGCAGCGGCGTCAAAAGCCGCTTGCCTTGCAGCATCTTTTGCAAGATTTGCTTCATGTTGAGCTTGAAGTTCCAAATCTAATGCAGCTTCAGCTTCAGCTTCAGTCATACCTTCAAATTTAACAATCACTTTTTTAGTTTCAAGATCAAGTGAAAGTCTCCACAACGCAACACCTTCTGGACCTTCACCAACTAA
>Ga0257141_1000024_pt1 | contig 20228 bp, 13 predicted proteins | sample saktaT_17_FD_193544 | JGI IMG/M metagenome (GOLD analysis project Ga0257141, IMG submission 193544) | Metatranscriptome of saline water microbial communities from Sakinaw Lake, British Columbia, Canada - sak_2011_1_27_36m (Metagenome... | ecosystem: Environmental > Aquatic > Non-marine Saline...
ATATCTTACACACTTAATTGGAGTACAAATGAAAAACTTAATTATTGATCTTGCAAACTTAACATCAATCATTCGCTTTGGTGTTATGTCAAAGAATTCAAGCACTTTATTAATGACAGATGAAGAATGGACTAGTTATTTTTTAGATTCTATGTTAATTTCTTTAGCCAATTATGTCAATGTATTAAAAGCTGATAGAGTAATTTTAACTCAAGAAAGTAAATCATGGCGAAAAACACATTATCCACTTTACAAAGCAAATAGAGAAGCTGGAAAAGAAGAAGACGATAAGCTAGAATTATTTTATTCTGCCGCAAATAAAGCATCGGATTTCATGCACGATTTTACAAATGCCAAAGTAATTCGCGTCAATGGTGCCGAAGGAGATGACATTGTAGCGGTTTTAGCACAAAAATTTTCAACAGAAGGAGAAACATCAATAATCGTTTCAACTGATGGCGATTTTAAACAACTCTTACGATATAAAGGAGTAAAAATCTTCAACCCAATAAAAAAAGTGTATGTTACAAATTATTCGCATGTTGAATATATTACTAAAATAGTCAAAGGTGATAATGGCGATAATATACCATCAACCTACCCATATATCAAACCAGAAATTTTGGAATCTATAGCGAATGATGAAAACCAATTAGAATATCATTTCGATATTGTTGACAAAACAATTGAACGTCAAAAATTTTATATTGCTAAATTTTTAAAAATTGAAAAAATTCCAGACGACTTAACCGAGGAAGAATGGGAAGAAGTTTTGACTTTTTCAAGACAACAGAAAGATGATTTACTAATGAAAGTCAAAGTATCGAAATCAGACAAAGAATTCAACGACGATGTTAAATTACAACACAGTTATAAATTATTAAAAGATATTTTAAAACTTTCCAAAAAAGAAGGTATTACAGAAGCAAAATTATTTAAGCCAATACAATCATTTAGAGATGGATACAAAAGAAATGAAAAGTTAATTTGCTTAAAATTAGATAATTTACCTTCTCATATTGTTGATAGTATAATAAAAGAATACAATAACGATCACAGTGCAAAAAAACAATCCGAATTTTTAAAATTTGTAAGATCACACAAATTAAAAGAATTTGCTTTTGGGCAAGAATGGTCAACTTTAAAAGCTATAAAAAATATTTAGGATAAAAATGTCAAACCCTTTCAAAAATAAACAGGTTTTAAATTTCCACCATGCCGATTTCGATGGTGCAATAAGTGGTAGTTGTGTTTCCGCAACTTTAAACAACAATTCAAAAAGTAAAGCATTCAGTATTGGGAAAGTTGGCGATGCGGTTTTAGAAAACATTAACAACACCGATATAATCTTATTAACCGATATTAGCATTTACGGCGAGTATTTAGAAAAAGTGTCAAAAGAAATAAATGAAAACAAGCTAATCATTTATGATCACCACATCAACCAGCAAACATTAGAGACATTTTCCAAATTTAACGCTAAAAGTGATAGTGTTCTAGATAAAGATGTTTGTGGGGCAACAATTGCATGGTATAAATTGATGGAACATTTTCCAAACAATTCAAAATTACAAGATTTAGAAACTATAGTTTATTTAAGTGACGTTTATGATATGTGGAGATTAGATAATGAAGACTTTGAATATGCGGCATCAATCAACGATTTATTAGATTATAAAATTGGCTATACTCCAGATGCTTTCAGAGAAAGGTTTTTAAAAAACCCAGACCCATTTAATCTGAGTTACGAAGAAAAAATGATAATTGAGAGAAAAAAAATAAGGCATGAAAAAAGTTTAAAACAAATGGAAAATGAAGCTATGTTGTTTGATTTCAAAAATCACACATTTGTTTTAGTTGAAGCCGATGTCACCGATTATACAAAAATGCATTTTATGAATCAAGTGTTGGTCGAAGAATTCGTCGATATGTTTATTTTTAAATATACTGGAACAACACAATGTTCTGTACGAGTACCAAGCACATCAAAAATTGTAGACTTGAATGATTGGTTTGATGAATTTGGATGCATTGGTCATGCAAGAGCAGGTGGAATAGGTCAAAAAGAATTCTATAAACTACAACATATTTTAGATAGTATCTAAAAAATAAGAGCAGATGACTTTAGAATTCATCTGCTCTTAAATATTTTTCAAACCTTAAAAATCAAATAATTTTTTTAGTTTTCATCAAAGTTACTGCCGCTTCAATAGCTAAACTTAAAAGATGATTTGCAATATCTTTACCCAAATCTTCTAAACCTTTGGAAACTTTTTCACGTTTTTGTTGTCCTGTCAAACTATCTTCTTTGGAAACTTCCAAAACCAATTCCTGAATTCTCCCAAAAACATTTGACCCAACAATAAAATTCATTAATCGACTTAATAAAAATTGTACTAACATATAAACCTCCAAAATTATGAATGGATCTATCTAGTTTTCACTAGATAGATCCAAAATTATTATACAACTCTAGTTTTAATAGCTTGTGCACCTAGGATAGATTTCAAAGAAGAAATCAAAGCAGTTTTAAATGCTGCTTTTGTGGCATATGTTCCAACCGTATTTGCACTACCAACATATTCCGGTTTCTTAATCAAATCAGACATCAATTTATCAATCTCAAATGATGAAGCCATATCCAAACCTGCCAAATAGTTAATACCCTTGTTTAACAATTTATCAGCATTGACTTGTGACAGATACATTGGGGTTGTCATAGCAATAGAAATATTCAATCTTTTAACCCAATTTTCAATATCTAAACCACCCATTGAATCGATACCATTTACAAGTTTTAAACTTGCGGTAATGATTGTATAAATTTCATCTTTATTGTAAGTTCCAGCTAAATCAGATACCGAAGTATCAGGTCTAAATTTATCAACTCTAGGAGTAGTCACTCCATTGATTGTTTCTGGTTGCACAATGAAATCAGAACCACCAACGTCAGCATCAGTAAATTTAGCAGTATTCAACCAAGTATCCAAAGTACCGTGGAATAGTTTAAATTCATCAGATGATACAGCAGTACCTTGAGTTAAAATGTGATTTCTAATTTTAGACAAACCATTAATCAAAATCAATTTCGTTTCCAATTTTGTAAAATATCCACTAGCATCGCCAGGGATAGTAGAAGTCAACGATTTCAATTTTGAAGCCCAGTTATCCAAACGCATTTTTGTTATTTCAACAGCCCCATCCATATCGGTTGTTGTCATATACTTAATTTTGCCTGTATAATCAAGCGGATTCCAACCTAATTGAATGTAATGGCCACCTTGAGATTCGGAATACATCATATCAACTCTATACCAACCAGGAACAGCAAAGTCATACGAATATGCAGTATCTCTACAGCAGTATTTGTTTCTTGCAATTAATTCTCTATTGATATACACGGCGTGTGGATCGTCACCATTCATCATAATATTTTCTAATTTAAATGGTGTAGTGACAAAAATCCATGAGGTATAAATCGCATGATATTCGTGTACGTTACCCCAAACAGTTGGACCAGCAATAAAACCAGCGTTCAATGTGTTACCTAAAACATCAGTGTAGGTTTTGGTTAATGAATTTGTCAACACATTCTTAGTTGCAACTGGAGTTCTTCCATTTTCTAAGAAGTCACGATTTAAATCCAAGTTAATCGAACCCAACCAGCCGTTATATCTTACGCCTTTCCATGCCCAATTAACAACACTATCAGAACCAGCTGGTGGTAATACTCTAGCCAAAGAAGCTAATGTGAAACCTTCATAAATCAATTCCAAAGCTTCAGCTCTTGAATAAACCGCAGTATTTTTTTCCGCTGTTGGATCTAGAGCTAAGTTTTTAACCGACAAACGTTTAATCCACATCTCTAAGGCACTTGCATCAAGCAAATATTTATCCGTCACAGATTTCAATACCGTAACTAAGAATTTCATAAATTCTATTTTGGTGTAAGAACCTTCCATATTTTCAACAAATGATTTAATCATATCATTAACATAAGTTTTATCTGGTTTTTGCAATGGATTTCCAAACTTATCTTTCAATGTTTTTCCAGCTCCACTGGTTTTCCATGCATCAAACGCATCAGTATCTAAATCGGTTACAACCCCATAAATTGTGTCAATCAAAAGGCTTGTTGTAATATTTTTAGTAAATACATTTGCAGATAAATCAGCCAAGTGATGATTTGTAAGATCTAAACTCTGTGTTAATTCAGTATCTTTTGCAATCATATCTTTTCTAACAGCCGCTTCAGTTGTAGCAATGTGTTTATACAACAAATTAGCAGTAGTTGCGATATAATTGTTTGTTTGTTCAAATTTAACTCTAGTTTCTTCGGTCAAATCACCAACCATTTTGAAGCTTTTATCCATATTACTTTCTAAATCTTCTAAACGTTTTCTATGGTCGTCGGCATCAACTCGTAAATCGATAATATCTCTAGTATTGATTTCATCATATAATAAACCATCAGGTCTATAAGTTGTTCTAGAAACCATAGAACCACCAGCCTTATAATCATTAGAAAATAACCATTTCGACATAACTTTAAACTTAGCTTTTCTATCTCTACCAACTGATGAAGTTTCAAGAGTTGCTCTATTTTCATCAACTAACGTGAAACCAGTAATATCATCTGCGAAATCTTCTTTATCCTCAGAAACACGGATACCGTTAATAAAGAATCCAGTACCATTATCGTTAAATTCAGGGTGATATACACCTTGGTTTCTACGATTTACAATAGCTACAGGAATTGCATGAACATAACCATTGAAAGAAAGTGGTGTTTTTTCTTCAACTGTGAAAAGTGAATCGTCGAACAATTTACCTTCTTTATAAAGCAATGAATTGTGGTTAGATGAAATAATCAATTTACCACCAACAAAAACTTGAATCGTTTCCACAATAGGCTGTCCGGCTTTTGAACCGTCACCATCCATAGTTGTATATTGACCGATTTCATGGGTAACGATTCTTGATGTAACTGGCGATTTTCCTTGAAATCTCAATCCTTCAGACATATATTCAGAAGTTCCTTTGAAATAGTTTTTAAACAAATTCAAAGCAACGACTCGTGTTCTAAAACGAACTTGGATCAATTTTTCTCCACTGTAATACAAATTATGATCCGCATTTTTAAAGATTGCAGCTCTTTCAGTATCATTCAATTTTGATAATTTCCAACCTCTACCAATAGTTTGATCTTCAACAAAGGTTTCATCGATAAATTTAATTTCCGAAGGTGTAGCTTGTTCAAAATCAGTACCACCATAATAGTTGTACACGATGTCTGATTTTTTATAAACTTGACAATATCTTTTTGCTCCATTTTCGATAGCTGAAGTTTCACCAGCGATAGTATCATAAAATACATGATCAAATACCACAGTTTTCACACCAGCACAAACGTCTCCCTGATACTGAACGTTACCGTTAGGGAAAATAAAACCTGTTTCACTAACATCTTCATGCCATGTTTCAACAAATACCAAATCTTTTCTTTCAAGAACAACAATGTCAATCATAGCAAATTCATCATTTCTTCTAATGATTACATTTTGATTAACCGAAGGAATCATAGATAAAGTCAATTTTTGATTTTCTTGAATATAATCTTTTCCATCTATCCAATTAATTTCTTCATAAATTACTTCAAATGGAATTTCCGAGCCATCGGTTTCTTCAATATTGAAATCAATAGCAAATGTTATTTCTCCACCTTGTGAAGTAACACGTTTAGAAGTAAAAACTTCAGCTCCAGTCGATAACAATCTAACTACGACCTGATCTTTAGCTTTAGTATGAAGAATTGTGAATGTTTTTCCAAATCTATAATAACCAACTTTAGGAGCAGTAATATCGGTCCATTTACCAGCAATTGGCGTTTCTACTCCAGCAATAGTTCTAGTGATAAAATTAGTTTTATTAGTTGTAACATCATACAATGTCGCAACCATAAAATTTCTAGTATAAGAATAGTTATATGTGAAGTTACCATCTTCATCCAAGATAGGATCTCCATTAGTATCAACTTTTACAGTTTTTAAAACAAATTGTTCTAAATTAGTATTTAAAATTCTTTTTACTTCAGTTTTTACAACTGCCGTAAGAATATCAGTAGTTGTAAAACTATCAATCAAAACATCATTCAGAATGTGTTCTGCTGCTTCAATCATTTTAGCCAAAGCCAAATCTGTATAATCTTTAACCTTTGAATCGGAAATATTCAAAACTTGTTCGCCTGTAGCAGCATCAGTTACAAAATATGTAACATCTAAACCATCAATTTTTGATAATTTTTCCGCTTCTTTCGCCCACAAGAAATTAAAATCTTTCCAATATAATGTTGGGTCTGGATTTACATTTATTTTATTAAATTGTCTCAAAATCTCTTTTTGAATATTTACCGTCTGATTCAACAATGTTTCACGAACTACTGGTACAGCTTTGCCACCAACCATTGTGGTTTTTGTTGCGCCAATAAATTTATAAAATCTTGTGTTTGTTTTATCAAAAATAACATCTCCAGTAACAAGCGTTTTACCAACTGGAAGTTTTTCTCCCATAATCCAGGTATATTCACACCCAGCTAACACTTGAGGAACAACAATATCAAATTTATTTTTTATAATTTCGAACGGAACTACAACCTGTTGATTTGGAACGATAGTGTTGAAATCAATTTTTAATTCCGCTTGTGGTGCTTGAACACGTTTCAAGATCATTTTATCGGTTACAGACCCTGATGTCAAATACAAAACAAATTTAGATAAGAAATATTCATCACCATAAATCATCGCAGGATCTTCATTTTTTGAAACCGTTTGAATGCCTGTCAACACCAATAAGAAATTATTAGCTCTATTGCTTTTATAAGTTGAATAATATTGAATTTTCTCAACCATTAAAATGTATGATTTCAAATTAGGGTTATCATCGATTAAAAAGTTTGGATCATCTAAAACAAATAAGTTAGAACCGGTGTTACTAGCTGTTTTTTCAATGCTATATGCAGGTTTTTCAATAACAGACAATTCTCCAGTTACCGGATGTTGTTGCCAAACACGTCTGATAATTGTAAATCTGATATTATCACCTTCATTAGCACTAATAATTTTATAGTTTTGTCCTTTTCGTTCATATTCCAATTCATATACGGTAACATCTTCCCAAAATACACTTAATGCATCATATGTGATAGCTTTATTAGCACCCATATCTTCATATTTCAACGATGTTCCACTATATTGATAATATCTAGAATTTTTCCCTTTAACTACATCTCCTGGGCTCAATTGCTTTCCAGGAGTCAATAATTCCCCCTCAGTCCAGTTGAAATGATTACCGGTCAATGGTTCCGGCATAACAATGTCACCCGTATCATTAGCCCAATGACCAGCAATATCATTCAAATATTTACCAGTTTTATCAACTTCACCGGTACCTTTTTTCTCCAATCTCAAGATAATATCTTTTTTTCCAACACGCTTAACATATAAAACATCACCTTTTTTAGTTTCTTCGTTAAATTCTAGATCTTTTTGCAATCTTAAAACGGCTTCAGCGTTATAATCAGAATATTTTGCTAATGGTGAAGAACCATTTCTAGAAATAACTACGTTTCCTTGAACAAAGTTAAAAGGGATTGGTAATATTAAATTGAGAACTGCTTCCGTTACATCGGCAGTTTCAAATACTGGGACTAAATCCGAATAAGAAATAGATACTTCTGTCTCGGTACCATCAGAAGCAATTGTCAACATTCTTGTATCGGTGTCAACATAAACTGTAGATTTGTCAGTAATATGTGTAAATACTCGATAACCATTCATATCGGTAAGTTGAATTTGGTGTGTTGATTCTTGTTCAACATATGCTCTTAAATTACTGTCGTCGTAGTAGAACATCAAATTATTCGCATTGAAAAACAATGTATCCGAAACTACTTCTCCATTTTCAATACGCGTAATTACACCTGAAAAAATCTCTTGTACATCTTGAGCTGGGAAGAAAACAACACCATCATTCGTCAAATAATAAATAGCGTTATTATTAGTTCTGTAATATTTCGTTCCTACTTTGTGATGATAGAAAAAAGCTTTTCCAGCACTATATTTTTGACCGGCTAGTGTGCCTCGCATAATAGCAGTCAATGAACCATCAGCAGCCAATGAAACTGGTCTAAAAATATTAGGTTCTAAATCATTTGTTGCAGCATTTTTTGTATTGGTGAATACGCCGTTTGCATCCAAAACAGTAACATCATTACTATTTTGTCCAAACATGCAAGAATCAACACGATAGTATGATACTGTAGCAGTTTCAATAGAAAATACAGTTCTGTCAGCTACTAAATTTGTAATATTATCAGTAACCTGAATGGTTCCTGTAGCAGGCATTTCGGAACCGAAAGGAAGAAATAATTTATAGTCTTCATCAAATAATAATTGAAGTTTATTTCCTTCAGCATCAAGTTGATACATCAACGTATTATCATTCGCAACTTGCTCATCAGTTAAAATAACGTTATTTCCATTTTCGTCTAAAGAATATTTTCTAATTGGGAAACAATAATACATCTTGGTACTTGAAATAAACATTGTGATGTCTTCATCAGTAATTTGCGTAAATGTTTCTCCACCATCAACTAACTTCTTCACAACTTTGGTAAAACCTGCTTGTGAAACTAAAGTTTTTACCAATTGTTGATTTTCAATACCATTTAACATAAATGATTTAATAGTATATGTTACCAACATAGGTTGTGTGATACTAACAATTTGTTCCAAGCCATGTTCATCAATAATATTTCTTTTAACAGTCATATCTTCCAAAAATACTTGTGAATCTCCAAAACGTAAATCAATTTTTGAAGCATTTGTTCCAAGTGGAGTTTTGATTTCAAACAATACAGATGTTTCAGGATCAACATATTTCTTTACAGCATTACTATCATAAGTCATATCAAATGTAAAAGTAAAACCAAAAGATTTTGTAAATTTTTTATATGGTTCTACTAGCAATACTGCTGGAGCATTTTGTCTGTATGATCTACCTTCATTGTTCAAATAAAATACTTTTGAATCAGCATCCATATAGTAGTATGTTGTATTTTTTCCTTCAATCAATCTACTAATTAAAATTTTATTTTCATCAGTAATTCGTTTTTTAATCGAAATACCAATAGTTTTATCCATGACTATCATCGGATGGGTTACAGTTTTGCTAGGTGTAAATTCCATAATCATATCATTATCTTCAGGGAAGAAAACCGGAAGTTTTGGAGCAATTGGTAGCTTCATCATTTTTTCAATGTTTTGCCCAATATTCCCATTTGAATAATTCAAGATATGTCCACCGACACTAATACCTCTTTTTTGACCATCAATAGTTCTTGGTTCGAAAGGTGATTCATTCGTATTTAAGTTAGAAACCCAAACGCCTGTTTCACTTTGTTCACCAGTTCTAAATGGGACGAAATTTCTATTCAACTCAATGAATCCAGATTTTTCTAAATTACGTTTATTTACTTCAATATCTCTCTCGACATGAGATGCTTCTGGAAGTCCAAATACTACGTTGATTTCAGCTACACGATTATCTAAATAATCTCTAATAGCGATTTCCCTAGCAGCAAGATCGTTTCCAATCTTTGCAAAGACTTCAGAGTGTAATTGATCTAATCTAATACCCATTATTTTCTCCTTTTATTGTTATTTTATTAAAAGCAATGAAAAATAAACTTTGGGCACGATTTGGTGTTTTATGAATATTTCCCAATGCCGTCACATCAGTTTATCAATTTTGAGACGGTTTTCCAAAAATCGATTTCTGTTTTTATTTATATTAAAATTTTCTTTTTAAATCATTTAAAAGTTTTTATTACCTACATCAAATTTTTTCAGCATCAATAAAAAAATATCAATCATTTTTTATTCATGTAGTAATTATTATTATATCTGATTTTTTTGAATTTGGGACTATAATATCACCACCATCAAGAATATATTCAAAACTTGATAGTGTCAAACCATTTCTTGTGATACTGAACGAATTGGCGGTAATATCGAATGAAGGTGTCAAAACTTGTTTATTTTTACTCAACTTAAATTCATCTCTCCTCTTAACTGGAGAAAGATCAACCCACCCTTCACCATGAAAAAGTTTCAAAACTTGTTCTTCAGTAGCATACCATAATTGCCCAGGCATAGGGTCAAATGGTGGTTTAGATCCAGCAAAATTTTGAAGAATCTTTAATATATTCTCATTATTGACCTGCACAATATTAGCGGCACCTTTACCAACTAATTTTATACCGGCTAATTCCTTTATAGTTTTATCTGGAATATCACCAGCAGCATAATCGACCGTATTAGTTATTATGATCGTCACAAAAACACCTCCTTAAATTCAATATTTATTTTTTTCAAATTTATTTTCAAGCAAAAAAAAGTGGGTGTAAAAAAACCCACCGAAAAAATATTAAATCAATATGAAAAAATTATTTTTTGTAATCTGCTGCTAAAATAGTTGAAATAGCTGCCTGTCTACTAACATATTTATCGATATTAGTTTGTTCCGTAGAAGTCAAAGTTTGGCCCGCTGCTTTCTTAACCAACGCTGAAACAGCGTTTGCCATATCGGCAATAAGATCTTTGTCATCACCAACGGTAACATCAATTTTTTGTCTAACCAATAACTTTCTAATTAATGTTTCTTTAGTCGAATCCAATACAATTGCTGGACGAGCTGGAGCAGTTTTAACACCTCTGAAACCAGCTAAATATAAATTTTTAACTTCAGCATCTGTTCTAGCTTCAAGCGCGATTGTATAAGGTGTTTGATGAATTTCATCAACAGTCATTTTTTGACGAGTATAGTGGTCATAAAATTCTTTTTTCACAACAACCGTACCTTCTTTCAAATCGGCAATTCTAGCTGAAATAACATTAGCTTGTTCTGGCTTCAATGGGTTTCCCTTGCTATCACCTTTAGCCAATTTTAATTCAAGTGTTTTTCTCTCAGCATCCATATCTTGAATTTTTGATTGTAATTTGAACCAAGAATCTTCAACTTCAATCATTGTACGTTCTGATTCACCGCGTAATGTGCTTGTTGTAATACCATTAATAATGTTTAAATCGGTAATACCTTTCAAACGTTCTAAAAGACTTTCTAACGGCGTAAATGTATAGTCGATAACTCTTTTTACGATTCCAGCAGCATCAACGTTGTAATTAAATTTCGTAATCATTTTAATTTCTCCAAATAAAGTTTAAAGTTTAAAGTTTAATGGCCGAAGCCATTAAACTACATCACCGAAGTAAAAAGGTAATCTAATTTTACGTTGACCCATTTTAATTAATGATCCGTTAGTAACACCATTATTATCAACGGTTTCACTATCAACAACTGCAAATGAACCTTTATCATTTTTATAAGTTCCAGTTGGTGCAGTATTTGGATTATAAGCTCCTGTTTTATCCAATTCAGTATAAAGAATTTTTAAGAACATTTCACCACGAACTGATGTTAAATATGGTAACATTTTTACAGCAGGACCGTAACCACCCAATTCAACTGGATTGTGATCGATAATTGACCATTCCGCATTCAAAACAGCACCATCTTCACCTTTATTAACCAAATAAGTTTTTAATGGCATACGTTTTGCTGCACCTTTTGAACCTTGTGCCGCATTATGGATAGAAACTTTATTAATTAAGTTAGATATAGCTTTACAGCCTAAGTTATGATATAATGAATTACCGATCCACATATCTCCTAGCATTTCAACTCTCGATACAGAAGTCAAAGATGTTGGGTTAGAATCAACTTCATAATAGATTTCGATAATAGCATCATCAGTATATGATTCCCAATTAATAGCGATGATATTGTTTTGTGTTAAAAAACTAGCATTATCATAACCAAATGTACCAGGTGTTAAATCTACTTGATCTAAAATAGATAAAGTTGAAGTTACGCCAGTTTTTGCATCGGTAACTGTTTTTGACGCCGTTACAGGTGTTAAAAACGCTTTTTTACCAGCTCTTCTATCAGTAGTAACAATAACTTTGTCGATAGATTTTACAGGTTTTGATAATTTAAAGAATTTTGTGTTTCTTCTTGTTAATACTGCTCCAGTAGTTTCAGAAATACCACTTAAAACGTCACGTGGTAATAAAGAAAATCCTTCTTCATCTGTCAACAATACAGAACCTAAATTTCCATACATTTTCCAGCCTTCAGTAAAACCACCTTTATTAGAAACATTTAACCAATCATTTGTATTCGATTCATCAATTTTGAAAAGTTGTGTTACTGGATCCATATGGGCAGACTTGATAGCCGTAAGGTCTTTTCTAGAACCACGATATACAAAATAGTTTTGTCCAGTATAAACAATATTTCCATTTTCTAAAATAATATTTGCTGGGTATTCAGTAACTTTCAAATTGAATGGGTCTGTTGTTTTTGGAACAGTTGAAAATTTATAAGAATTTCCAGCTGGATCACCGATGATGTCAGCATGCAATTGAGTTTTACGAGAAGATCTTCCTTTTGGGGAAACCAAAATTACTTCCGTTTTTTCATCGACATACATTTCGCCATCTTTGTCTTTAATTATGATTTTTTGAACACCAACACCATTAATATCTTTCAACTGTTTACCGTCAGCGCCTAAAACAGGCCCCAATGTCACTTGTACTCGTTTTGTAAATTTATCTGTAAAAAACGGTCTTGTTACAGCGTCAGCAATTCTAACGCCACTTCTAATTAACAAGGTAGATGAATATCCAGCCGTAATTTTCATTGCAATTTCAGCATCAACACCTTTAATTTCAGTATTATCAGCCATTTTATAGTAAATAGGTAATTCAGTAACGAAACCGTAGCCTAAAACTTGTTTATCAGCCTTCATCAAAGGTTTCCATTTACCAAGAGCATCTTTTTCTTTAATTACGGCCAATGCATTTGAACCTACATTTCCAGACCAATAATAAAGGTGGTTTTCATTACCCCAACCTCTTTGCTCACCCAAAATGAATTTATTAAATTCTTTTTCTAACACGTAAGCAAGATCCAACTGTTTATTAATGTCTATTCTTAAATCGTTGATGTCAACTTCATTAACTTCGTCAAAATACAAACCATCATAACGTCCAGAAATACCAGAATTCATACTTCCACCGATAACAAAACCAGCAGCATTATCATAAGCAGACAATACAGTTGTTCTATCAAATAACCAGTTCATCATGATTTTATATTTTTGTTCCCATGTTGAACCTGTTGTTGAAGAAGCTAAAGTAGCATTTTCTTTGTCCATCAACGCAAAACCGATAATATCGTCCGATGAATCATAATCGGCAACTAAACGCAATCCATCACGGAATCTAGCTGAACCATTTGGATTAAAAATAGTATCAAATACACCCTGATTTCTTCTTGAAACAATAGATAACGGCAATGCATAAACATAACCATTTTGCGATAAATCACTAGAATATTTAGTTGAATAAGTTCCATTCAAAGAATGAACATTATCTTCATTAAAAGGTGCTAAAATAGTGTAATTGGTATCTGTTGTTTTCAATACGCCCAATTTACCTTGTGCTTTAATAGCAGAAGCGGCGTCATTATCAGCAGCAAATCCCAAAACTGTAGTGTTAGTTAAAACTGTTGCTGGGAAATTACTAAATGTTTCTACACGAATACGATAACGAATTTGAACCAAATCATCACCATCAACAAAAATATTGTGTTTATAATTTGATGCAATAATATTTTTTTGTGATGCTTGTAATTCTTTCCAAATCCAACCTTTTCCTTTTGGTTTAGATGATGTAGTCGAAACACCACTTGCATTAACTTCGATAATAAACGCATCATCACCTTTAAATGATTCACAGTACCCCAATTCACCATTGAAACGCGTAGTTAAAATACCGTCCGCATCATCACTTGTAAATTGTACATTACCATATGGGAAAACATAACCTGTATCGGTGATTTTTTCTCTCCAAACTTCCAAGAAAACAATTTGGTCTCTTGTTAATTCTTTTGGTGTTTTAGGAGCTTCAGGTAAATTGAGTGCCATCAATTTTTTGTTATTGATAACAGATGAATTAGGTAGTGTACCTTGCAATGAAATGCTGATACCATTAATCAAAACTTCTGTAATTTCGCCCGTTGACGGATCTAAAGTTTCTTCAGTATAACCATTGGCATTCATTAAGAAGAAATTTTCAAACCAGAATTTTTTAATTCCAGTTTCACCATCACCAATAATTCCAGCTAATCTTGGATTTCCAGAATTAGCTAACATAGAACGATTAACTGTTTTTTTAGATTTAATTCTACCACCGAATTCAACCATACCAGAACCAGTAGTGATTTGTTTTTTAGATGTTGACAATGCGTCAACTTGGTTTCTTCCTGGCAAATAAATAGCGTTCGCGTTTGTAATTTCCCAATCTGCTCCAGTACCTTCACCATTCCAAACTTTCATCAATGAATTTGACGTATCAAACCATCTATAACCAACCGAAGGTGCTGATGGCGGCACCGCCCCAACAGTATATTGTAAGGTTGTTTCGATTTGTCGCTTAAGTGCATCGTCTTTTTCATCAACTTTTGCAAGAATTTCAGAGTGTAACTGATTCAATCTTATTAATGACATATTATGTCCTCCAAATGTATTTTAATTTCAAATTTTATTTATATGGTTCTCAAAAAACCAAAGATTTTAACCATCAAACAAAATAACTTTTTTTCACCATTAAAGCTAATTAAAAATTAGCTCTTTTTAAAAACTAATTTTCCACAATCCCATATACTAAAATATCCATTCAATATCAAATTTTCGCGTATGGATATTTTTTTATCGTAATTATTCACATATTTTACAATATTTTTTTCACTAATACAGTGAGTTGGTAAAAAAATATTTTTTTTATTATAAAGCAGATCTGGTTCAGTCCCGCCTTCAAATGTAAAACCTGCGGATAACAATGTCACATTATCAATCCTATTAAACCTTCTATCCGGATAATAAAAAATAGGTTTTGAAAAATTAAAGTAGTTTAACAATTTTTCAAAAACATTATTAAACAAAACATTATTTTTTTCAAAAAACTTCATTATGACAATTTTATTTTTAAAAATTTTAAATGTCATTATTGCAACCAATTCATCTCCATAAAACGCTCCCAAGCGTTTTTCAGAATAACTACCAAACAAATAAAAACTGTTTTCCTCGATGAACGCATTAGCTAAGAATTCGGAAATTTCTTTAATTATCAAACATTCAGTATCCAAAATATGATAACCGATACCCAATTGCTTTTCAATAAATGAAACTATTTGTTTTCTTCTTAGTCGCCATTCAACTTCAAAAATGTGAATCAAAAATATTCCGAAATTTTCAGCGTTTATAGTTTTATCCAAATGGTAAAATTTATCAATGCCTTTTTGCTCAGAATGCCAATACATACCATTGAATTCTACACCTATCTTTTTATCAGGAAAATAAATATCTATTTCGTAACCGTCTATAAGACCTCTATTAGTTTGTATTTTATTTTCGTAAGAAATAGATTCAAATAATTCCGTTTCAGCATTAGATACTCTAGAATCCTTTGGAAAACAGAATGAACATCGTGGCATATGTCCATTGTCAACATTATCGACAAATTCATTGTTACATTTTTTACAAAGCCAAAGATAATCCTTTACAGCTTTTGTACCTCTGTATTCATCCAATGAAAATAAAGGTAAGACAAAATCGTTGTTCATCAGCTTACTTTCATAGAAGCGTTTAAAATGTTTTTTTCTGACTTTCTGTGAAATTTCTTCAAATGCTAAAATGCCGTTCACATCATATTTTTCGACAATTGTCAACCTTCTTTTTTCTAATAATTCCTCATTACGCATAGGAAATATAGACCCATATCGTTCAATATTCGTTTTGCTAGCTTTTTCTCTTATTTTTGGTGAAGATAAACTACATTCAAAACCAAATTTCTTAAAATTCGTTTTGCTAGCTTTTTCTCTTATTTTTGGTGAAGATAAACATTCGGAATACCCAAATTTAATGACGTTCGTGCTTTTTATCTTTTCTCTTATTTCTGGAACTTTTAAAACGCTTTCGGCATTATATTTTTCCAAATTCGTCTTTTTAACTTTTTCTTTGTGATATTCCGTCTGGGTAATATAATCAACACCAAACTTTTCTCGCATCGATTTTATTACCTTCCGTTGATGTTTCTTGGATTTATTTGGGTGGTCAACACCAAAATTCTTCAAAAATGTTATTTTTTTATTATGGTCTAAACAGCACCCATCATCAAATCTTTTTTTGCCCTCATTCCACTTAACTACATTAGTGCAAGAAGGGTACGCGCACAATGGTAACTCAACCAAATTATTACTGAGCATATGCCATTGTGCGCGTATCGAAAACAAATAATAATATTCCCTATTTAAAAATTCTTTTAACTCGCTTGAAAAATTTCCAAAATAAACATTTTTTCTAGAAAGGCATTTTTCAATTTCATTCTTGATATTTTCGGGAATATTCATATTAAATTAATTAGCCAACCATTGTTTTCTCACACTAGCATCATCATCAAAGAAAATCTGCATCAACTCGTCTAAATGACCATCATCAACAATTTTAAAAGAATATTGTTCTAGATTTTCAAAAACATGCGTCCAATCCTCTTGTTCCATAGAACCAAGTCCTTTGAAATAAGTGATTTTAAAACTATCATCAACTTTTCCTGCATTTTTTGCTTTATCGAACAAAGTACGGTTTTCATAATATAATGTTTTTTTACCTTTTGTCGCCGAAATCATCGGAAACGTAATCCTGTTGATGAATGGATTTTCTTTATCCCAAAATAATTCTGGGAAATATTCGTGAAACAAATTTACAAGTAAATTGCAAATAGCACTTCCATCTGGATCAGCATCTGTTGCGACATAAACTTTTGAAAATTTTAACTTAGAAGTGAATGCCGGTTTTAGAAGTTTATTAAATCTTGTCAATTTCGTTCCATATACAGCCTTTTCAATCGAAACTTTTTGCTTTGTTTTTATTCCCTTTTTAAGAAGGAATGAAACTTTTTGCCATTCACCGTCAACAAAAATATCATCAATATCGTTGCAGACAAATGTAGTATTATCAATTTTGACGGTATGTGGAACACCTTCTCGTCTAAAACCTCTAAAATCCCAAGCTCTTCTAAAATGAAAATAATCTGGAGGAGTAATATCACTAACTGATTTTTCAGAAATTGTAATGGAAACAACATAACCTCTGTAAGCATCAGGATGTCCAAATAATTTATCTACTTCAACCCATCGCTTGTTAATGTGGAATTTATCACTTCCCAAAACTGTAGCTTCTTTTACTAAAGAATTTCCTTCTTTATCCATTTCAAAAATAGATTCGTATTTTACATCATATACTTTGATATTGTCGCCAATAATGTAGTCACCCATTTGCTCATTAAATTCTAAATTTAATGCCGTGACAATATCAGCTACTTCATTATTCTCCATAGCGTCAATTGGTGCTTTACCATACACATTCAAAACTTTACCTCTAAGTGGCATACCGGCTTGAGTTTCTGGATTGCGAACTTCTGTGAAATTTGAAATAGCGGAATTATGTGTCAAAATACCGTTTTCTAAAATAAATGTTTCATTATCTTCAACTTGTAAATCATTCATCTTAACAAGATTTTCAGTTTTTACAACCGATACAATATCCACCAATTCATAATCATGAATATTTAACCCATTTAAAATTTGCATTTTTTCTCCAATTTATATTTGACAAATGTTATAATTTAAGAAAAATTATACTATAAACGATCACATATCACCCAATTTAGTAATGATTTTGTCAATAAAACCTTCTGCAATAGCTTCTTCGGCAGACAACCACCAATCACGATCAGTGCGTTTTTTCATTTCTTCATAATCGATTCTACCGTCTGTAAATTGTGAAAGATACATATTCAATTTTTCATACAATTTTTTAGTTTCTTGAACAGATGTTTCCATATCAACATATTGAGTACCAGAAGAAATACCACTCATGACTTGATGATACATTAATCGACTATTCGGTAAAGAGTAACGTTTTCCTTTTGTGCCACCAGACAATAAAAAAGAACCCATTGAAGCAGCACTGCCCAAACAAATAGTAACAATTTCGTTTGGAATAGCACACATAGTATCATAAAGGGCTAATCCATCCATTACACTTCCGCCAGGAGAATTAATATAAAAATAAATATCGGCTTCGGGATCTTCTGCTGTCAAAACTAAAAGTTGCATAATAATAGAGTGGGTAGACTGATGATTTACTTCTCCATTCAACATTACAATCCTGTCTTTTAATAAACGCGATGGTAAATCAAATGCTCTTTCTCCACCCATAGGAGAAGTTTCGATAACTATTGGTGCATAACTCATATATTTCCTCAAATGTTTTCAGTTTTTAAAAATTATACCAAAATTAAATTCATTTATTAAAACTTTGAATCAATAACTCATGCTCATCTTTAATAATGTCTGACATTCTAAGCATTTCAACTTGCTTAGTAATTTTATTCCAGACAATCCATTCATGACCAGCAGAAGTTTTAACTTCTCTATCAACAGTAGTGAAAGAATATTTGTAGACTGGTTTAGAATCATCAAAATTTATTGATAAAAATTCCATTGTTTCAAATATTCTACCATCAGCCAAAACAGTTTTCATAAAAATATTCTCACTTCAAAAATGAAATTATATCTTTTTTTTGAAAATAAAAAAATTATTTCTGTTCTAATCTCCAACCGGCAATTTTTGATTTCCCATATAACACATTCACAATGTCATTAACTTTTCTAGCAACCTTCATGACATCACGTTTATCGATTTCTTCTTCTGGTTTTTCAGCGATTGAATCGGCAAAATCAGCAACCAATTTCAACCATAACTCGATTTGTTCTTTTTGCTTGGTATGCATTTCAGCCATTTGTGAATCCTCTTAGTAATTTACCCAATTTAGCATTAACTATCTGCAATGTTTCCATCAAAACCGCTTTATCTTTATAAGGATCATAATTCACAAAATCAAAATCTCTCAATATTGTAGAAATTTCCTGCATCGTCATTTTCTTTGGTGTTGTTTCATCAAAAGTAGTCATAATTTCTCCTATCAATTTCCAATAATTTTACAAAATTTATTTTTTGAAATTTTTTCTAAAATAATTCAGCATCTGAAACATTTGTTTAGGCCATAAAAATTTAGAAAAAGATTTTTTAAAAGAATCCTTTGCATAAGGTGACGTTGTTTTAAGAGTTTGATGTCTCCACAAATCAACCACCGTTGTCTCAATTTGCTTTAAATCTTTGTTGTTATAAATTCTTTTCTGTAACAAAGTAAGAAAAACATCAAAATCAAAATCATCTTCTGGATCAAAAAATTTATCTTTAAATTCTTTTATTGATTTTTCCATACCATAATATTCGTCATCCTGATATTCTTTATCAAAATCAATAATATCAACATACCTTTCTTTGAATTCTTGCGGTGATAGAAACTCTGGTTCAGTTTTCTTTTTCCAATCTTTTACCCACCACCCTTTTATTCTTTCAGGCGAGAGGTGTCCAATAAATAATGCTTGTGATTCTGGATGATTTAAAAGTAAATCAGCCATATGCGGATTATCAGATAATCTCACATGATTCGGTGTATCGGCTGATGACCAATCAATCATGTTTTCCTTTGCTTGTTTTTGAGCTTGTCGTCTTTTTATTGTACCTTCCTTACCAAAACCCCATGATTTAACTTCCCCACCTTGAACAGTATATGTTCCATCGGGCCAAACTGGAGATTCCAATTCTTCATATTTAGCATCAAAGAACATAATCGTTTGTACGTTTCCACCAGCAAACTTCTTAGCCGTTTTAATTTCTGGTGTTACAAACAAACCATAAGGATTATTATTTTGTTCGAAACTATAAACTCTGTTGGCTTTTAGTTTTCCAGATAAACCATATTTTGAAGCAACAATAGCATCTTGAATACTATAAAAACCATGATAAACCTTCATAGTATCGCCTCGCTTAAAAGGTTGTTTTTCAACTTCTACTTCATGATGAACTTCTAAAAGATCTTTCACCGATCGTATTAAATTTTTAATATGCATAACTTATG
>Ga0257141_1000028_pt1 | contig 19463 bp, 18 predicted proteins | sample saktaT_17_FD_193544 | JGI IMG/M metagenome (GOLD analysis project Ga0257141, IMG submission 193544) | Metatranscriptome of saline water microbial communities from Sakinaw Lake, British Columbia, Canada - sak_2011_1_27_36m (Metagenome... | ecosystem: Environmental > Aquatic > Non-marine Saline...
CATATAACCTCCTCAGGTAATGGAAATACGAGAATCGTTAGTCGTCCTCTCTTGATTGAAGTGCTAATTTCTGGGCAAGTAGAAGTGCTTTTGGTGGTTCTTGCTCTGGATATAGTTTTAGATATTCTAGGAATGTTTTACATTGTGGCGTCTTCTGAAATACCTGATATGAAGGTGCTACTATTGTTCTATCTGTTGGAGAGTTAAAATATATGGCAATTCCCTGGCCCTGTGCTGCGTCTACAACCACTGTTGTATACATTGCTGAAAATACCGGCGATGTCATTGGTCCTTTATTTGTTGGAATCAGACCATCTTTGAACAAGAATAAAGTCTTAGCCATTTGCTTCACCTGAAGTCATCTTCTTGAATTCGTACTCAAAAGATGTCTTTCCTTTCTTTAAGTCGGTGAAGTATGCCTGTGGCATAAGCTCCAGCTCATAAATTGCTTCTATGCTTACCTGTGAGTTGGCATCGAATATAACTACTTCATTTGAGGCAAAGTTCAGTCCTGCGTCTCGATCCCATTTATGATCTGTTATTCTCTTTCCAAGGGCAACTTTGGCTTCGAATATAAATCCACGTGTTCCATATTTCCTTGTGAACCCATCGTCTCCAAGATATTGAAGTGATTTGTCAATAAATGGAGCGAAATAGATTCCATTGCCCATTGCCTTGCCAGCCTTCTGAAGGGTTCCTTTGCATATCTTGAATCCTGTCCGAAGGATGAATGTTGCTCCAAGATACCCTGTCCCATGAAATAGAGTTTCCTTGTGCAAGTTATCTCTATTTGGATCGTCGCTGAACTTTACAAAATCCCCAGATCGTCCAGTATTGGTGAATTTACTTATCAGTTTACAGGTAAAGTCTCCGTGCCTCTTATCGGGTGACATTCTTGAGTGAATATACTGCATTGCTTCCCACCAGGATTGTGCTGTTAGTGGTATTCTTGCTATTTGCAATGGTGGTGATTTGTATCCCTTTTCAAGAAGCTTAGGAATTGTTAGCCCTGATGAGCAGTAGTTATTTGTCTTGACTGCTGCCTGTAGCTTGTCTGCTTTTATCCTCTTAAGCATCGAAACAGAAAAATAATCTTTATTCTCTGTCTCAAGGTCTTTTATAACATTATCGCCAACTATCGAAGCTTTCATGTAGGCTTTGTTTGATTGCCCAAACTTCTTATATACCTCCATTAGCGATCCTGGGTATCTTTGTAACTCAGGGAAAGGGCGCTTTGATAGCTGCTCGATTACTGCCTGTGCTGAATTACTAGCTGCTAAGTTCCAATCGCTTGAAGCCTTTGTCATAAGAAGTTCAAGACCCCTTTTGAATGGAAGCGTGTCCAGCATTTTGCTGTACGTTTGCTTTGGAAGTCTTGCAAACGTATATCCATCTTGAACGTCTGGAATTATCTTCTCAAGAATATCTACGGGCGCTGTCTCAAGAATCAAGTTCATGTTCTGCTTCATCAATTCTTTAAGACCACCAGCTCTTTCAAGGAAATCTAGGTATTCCTGTGATGTTCCCTCTTTGGCAATTCTTGCTAGGGCTGGTTGTAATGTTCCTTGTTTTGAACCATAAGATGTGTTTTGCTGATTTGCAATTCTTGCGCCCACATCCTTTATTAACGTTGCAAATGGTATCTTATTTATGATTACAGATGCTACTGCCGCTCCACTAGCAAACGCATCTAAAAGCTCAAGATTCCTTGGGTCATCTGGTGTTGTAAGTTCAACGTATTTTGAGGCAAGTTCGCCTCTAATATACCTATGAAATGATTGAGCGTTTAGGCTCTTCTGGTATGCTTTGTAGATTATGTTTTTGTGTTCTGGTAAAGCTCGTTTTAGTGCTTCTGTTATTACTGAATCATCGTCATCTGCAAGAAATATTGGAAGATCTTTTATAGGACATTTCTTTGCACATGAGGATCTTACTGAAGAATTATGGGTTGTGTAGAATGTTTTTAATTGATCCATTGGAACTTTATCTACTGCTTTCATAACCCAATAAGACTCTTCGTCTACTACTTCGCTAAAAGCTTCCCAGTTGCTAGGAAATCTATCCGCGAATGTATCTATTGCCGATTGACTTGTCTCGCCTGTAACTACACAGAAATTAACAAACCCCTTTGGATCACTTATCATCCCCAACTGCTCATCCATCGGTATTCGATACCGTGATGCGAGCATATTGGAGAAATAGTGCACTGCTGATTCCTTTAACAGCCTTAGCGTGTTGTTTGTGCTTAGAAATGAGTTTATGTATAGTTTTGCTAGTGCCTTTGTGTTTGTTGAATTCTGCAAACATAATGACACAAGACTCATTACAACCTTTCGTTCTGTGTCACCATATCTTTGAGCGTACTGATATTGCGTTATTTCCTTAATAAGATCTACATCGTTTCTATTTTCATTGTAGAAATTAAATATACTCTTCATATCGTCATTGCTTGCTTGACGATCTGGCGATAAACTTAAGGAAAGTGGCTTTGAATTCCTTGTTATATATGTTATCTTTGATTTCATATCCAAAGCCCTAAACACGTCTACTGCTTTTTCTGTTTGCTTTGGATCGTTTTGAGCTATATCTAGGTCTGACAACACCATTGACGCAAAGTGCTTAGTTGTCAGAACTGAAAGGTCCGATGTCTTGTAAAACCTATTGAAGAACTTTACTGCCCATCCTATATCAAGTGTTATAAATGGTTGATCTGTTGCTGTCCCCTTCGCTCCTGTTAATACTCTTTTAAGGTACAAGTCGAACATGGGTGATGGTTTATGTGTCTTGTATATTAGCTGCAGCAGCTCCCTAACCTTTACAAAGTCTACGGGCTCTGCGTCTTTCTTCATCCTGACAAATAGATAATGTAGTTTTGTTAGGGCGAGTTGTTCTGCTGGTGTAACTACGCTATCTGCATAAAATGCATAATACATTGCTTTTAGCAGATCGCAAATGTTTGCGTCAGCATAGTTCTTTGGTGTTATTGATCCACCCAGATAAAGATATCTTCTTGCGTCTTTTGGTTCTTTGTAATAGAGGGCTAGAAAGGTGAGAAATGCCGCATAGAAAAATGTGTTAATACCGTCTTCGCCATACTTCTTTAGATAGAAGTCGGCTCCGAAGAACTTCTCCTTGATTGAAAGATTTCCCAGGCGTTCGGAGAGGTCTTCTGAGCGTGTCATTATTTAGCCTTTGCACCAACCACATCCTTACTCGAGTTCTTCTTCAAGTATGACAGTGCCTTTCCCGGTGCAAATTTCATCATCTTCTCGAATTTTGCTACAACGTCCGCAAAGGCTGTTCCACCTTCGAGTTCTTTGTACCCATAGTTCTTGCCGTTGATGACGACAGTATAAATCTTCTTTGCGTCGTCAAAACCAGTTATCTTTACTGATAATGTTCCTTCCAGGAAGGCTAAAATCTGGGCAGATAGCGCCTCATTCTTATGAAGCTCAAAAGCTGACTTGAACTTATCGTCGTCTATCTCTGAGTCAAACACCTTTCCATCTTTGATGGCGTCGAGAATGGACGTTTCATCTGTCGAACCTAAATTCCGAACAGTCTGAGTTAAGTCAGGTTCATCTGTTGAACAGACATGGGTTACCTCTGTATCTGTTCCTATGTAGACTGTTCCTCCCTCTGCAAAGAAGGTAACCTTTTTCATTCCGGCCTCCTAAAATAAAATACGGTTGGGGAGAGGTTTCCCTCTCCCCTTTGTAAATCTTAGACCGTTACTTGCTGCCACAGGAAGCCGTTGTCAGTCACAAAGGCCAGCCCGTTTGAGGTCGACATTCCCATTGAGCCTTTGGCGTATGGAGAAGCGGCTCCATCTGTGATGGTTGATTCGAATGTGAGAACCAGATCACGAATTCCGCCGGCGCCATAGTCGATCCTGTTCAGACGAATCGTACCTGATGCGAAGTTCGAGACCGGCAAATCTGGATCATAAAGATCCAGGGCGAAATCGAATTTCTTCAGCTCGATAACGCCGTATTTGCAGGCATCCAGGGCGCTATAGATCGTGGCTCCTATGATCTGCAGAACCGTATTGGCTTCCACGCAAATTGAGTAGGTGGTTGTTGCTGCTCCATCGTCGCCTACGAGCAGCGCTGTGACTGTCGACCAGCCGAGAGCCGAATAGACATCTGTGTCTGCTGTGTAGTCCAGAATCTCTGTCTGGGCTGCACCAAGGCCATCTGTTCCAATCAGAAGCAACTTTCCTGTTGTTGAGACTCCTGCTGTAACCTTGACGCGATGGCCTTTGGCATTCGTTGAATCGTCCGGAACGATCTGACCATAGACCGTTGCTGCAACGACTGAGGCGATTGATTTACAGACATTCTCTGATGGATCGCGAATCAGTAGACTGCCTGATGCAAATGTCGCAGAAGATGAGAAAGCAAGCAATTTCTTGCAGGTGATCCCCGAGTCGACATCGATTGAGGAATCATCTGAATCCAAATCAGCCGTTACGACCTCATATTCATCGTCTTCGTTGATGATGTGACATGTGACAACGGCTCCCTGGGAGGAAGCATCGTCTACAGAGGCTTTCAGGTGAATGTGTTTCCCGTTTGCGCCCCAGACTGAGTTATCGAAATCATCCGTAGCAAGTGAGATTACCGACGTCATCAAGTCTACCTGTGCGGCCTGATACTCGACAACAACGCCACCAGGCCCTGCTACCAAACCTTTGTCGATGGCAATTGCCTTATTTCCTGTTAGGACTGCGGCCTTTCCCGACTTTACATAGTTTACTGATCGGTCTGCTGCTGCTGCTTCTGTCGTGACACCCAGAACACCTGTTCCAGGGGCATCCATCTGCTGAGCTTCACTCCCAGTTGCTTCGATAACCCTCATCGTGGCTACTGCTGCGTGGGCAATAATTGCCTGCTCTTCAATTGTTTCCTCTGCAAGAATTCCAGCCGCGACCATGGCGTCGAACTTCGTATCCGCTTCAGAAAACATCTTTCCACGGAGAAGATCCCCCTCCACGTACTTCGCCGAATAATCCAACGTCCTGTATAACTTTCCCATGTTTAATCCTCCTTAATAGGGTCAAATCCTTAGCTGGATATATAACATTTCATTAGTGGAAGTATTTATCCTCTTACTACAGATCTTATTGCTTTATCCCACTCTTGTTCTGGAATTGCTGCAATTATCTGTGCTGTTGTCGTATCTCCTGTTGACATAAAATGCTCGATCAAAGGTTTCTGTGATACCGCTCCCCTCGCGCGTAGTCTTGTTACGACTATGTTTACAATGGCTATATTAACTGATGAATCGAAAAAAGACGCCATTAGTTCACCGCCTGCATAAATCTATCTGGATAGAATCCGTGTAGTTTCTTGAAGTTCTCGGGAAGCCAGTGACAGTCGTGATGCAACGGTGCGCAATTATCTAAAGATGAGTCTCCACCGTTTCTAACTAATCTCTTATGATGGTAAGTAACATTTCTCCAGTTGCCTTCAATTGGTAGGTGACATTCCTGACATATTCCATTTTCTCGTTCAAATGCCTGCTTTCTGGTTTTCATTGAAAACTCAACGTTTAAATTACTCCTTATCCTTTTACTCTTTTGTTCTCTTGTCTTTTTATATTCTCTTCCTACCTGAAGAAGTCCTTGACTAATTATGAAAAGCCTAATTCCAGAGATTGAGCAATCGTAATGTTTTGCTAACCTCCTTAATCCATACCCCTCTGCGATATAGAAATGTTTAAATTCTTCAACGTCTATTACAAGCTTACTCTCTCTTGGCCTTTTCTTTCTAAAAACGGTTTTATTGTGTTCGCTTACGCTTTCTGCTGAGATAAGTCCCCTATCGTTTAAGTCATGTATTCTCTGGCATAGATTCTTATATTCTTGTTTTGTTTCATTAGAAATGCATAACATTGTCTTTTTATCTACAACGTATAACCTTATTAAATCTACGTCAGTTAAAACTCGTTTTGGCATTAACAATCTCCATGGAAGGAAATCACTGCTCCCTTTTCTACTACTTCTTTCTTCTTCAAAGTGTAAGAAGTCCGCATGTCTGGGGTTACCACCTTCCACAGCAATAATAGCCTGGAATTATTTGAGTTTATAACAATCTTCTTTGGTCTTTCGCCTACTGTAGCGCAATACTCTTCGTAGTCTTCCTCGTCGTAAGCGAGAACTGTTGGCTGTAATACCTTTATTGTTCCAGTTTCGTCTATTGTTGCTAATAGATCGAAGATAACATCCATCTCTCTGAATTCTTTACCAAATGGAGTAGGCTTATCACCATTTACCATTCCATAGTATGCCGAGTCTTTTACTCCAACAAGACTTATTGTACAAGACTTGAAGAATTCATTTATTACATCAGAGAAGGATATGTTTATTCTTGGCACAATATTCCTTTATAGTAGAAGAACCCCTACCAGTATCCCTATGCCTACTCCACCAAGTACTTTAAGAAGATTCCCAAACATTGATGGTTTAACTTCGTCTATAGCTTTCTCGTAGTCTTTCTTTTGAGTTGCTATTAGGTTATTGAGATCTGCAATGGCTTTATCCTTTGCTACAATCTCTTTATCCTTCAAATCAATCTTCTCCTGAAGAAGTTTATTTGTCTTCTCAAGCTCTGAGTTTAACTGTTTCTGAAGATTTAATTTCTCTGTTATTGTTGGAATAGATTCTAAATCTGAAACTATCTTGCGCGCTGATTCCTCCGATACGCAAATGTCCTCGGCAAAGGCTGGTAACTGGATAAGAAGCAGAATAAATACTGCTAATATGATTGATTTAGCGTACTTCAATTCCAAGTGCCCTCAATCTCTCTTTTACATCCGCTGTTGTTACTGGTGGTGTTGGCTGTGGTGCCTCTTCCATGTCCTTGATCTTCTTGCGAAGTGTGGTTATTGTTTTTGCTGATGTCTTAATCTGTGTATCTTTGACCGCAATCTGATCCTTTACTTCTTTGACTGCTGATTCCTTTTCCTTATTGATACGCTCCTTCTCTGCGGCTACCTTTTCTGCCACATAGTTCTTTATGTAAGCTGTACCTTTGTAGCCTCCAAAGGCTATGAATAGTACCATCAAAATAAGAATGCCAGTAACTATTCTCCAGTCAAGTTTCATTTCGTAGCCGTCTGATTCTTATTTGTTGCCGTTTGTTTATAGTTGGTTGTTATCTGCTGACTCTTTGAGTTCAGACCACTAATTGCCTCTGGTTTTGTTCCAGGCTTATTTGATTGCAATCCTACTTTCATATCTACCTTTATGGCAGTGTTGAGCTATATTCTGCCCTGTACACCATTGCGCATGCTCCACCTGGAGTTGCCGATATCTGTGCTGTTATCTTTACGTCATGTGAGGCTGATATGTTTGCAATCTCAATCACAATCGGTGTTGTTGTTCCCTTTACATACTGGAACTGAACTGAGTCATCCGATCTTAACCTGTATGTTGACGCATCAATCTTCTCATATACTCTTAGCGTTACGTAGGAAGCGGCTGCTCCATTGGTGTTAAACGAAGTCATGTCCACTTTAAAGGATTTTATAAGGGTCTGACCATATGTTGCTGTTACCCACTCCAAGAGGGTTGTTTCTGAAGTGTTTGATATTGAAACTGTTCCAGTTAGTGCTGCTCTTGGTACCAGGGTGTCTATGGCTGCTTTTATTGGTGCTGCGGCAGTATATCCTCCAAGGATAGCTTTGAGGTTCTGAACATTTGTAAAAGCTCCAAGAAGGTCGTATACTGAACTGCTTGCTGCATCTGGAAGTCCTAATAGTGCAACAATCGTTTTGAGATTTGTTCTTGCTGATGGATCACCTAAATCCGTTTGAATAGCATCAATAGCTGCTTTTGCAAGAACAAGATCAGCGTCCAGGTTATCAACCTTACCGTTCGTTACTGTGACAGCTGCTTCTACGGCTGATTGATCGGCTGGATCTGATGGTAGGTTGTCTGTCTTATTCTTTATTGCGGTTACTTCTGTGTCTATGTAACCTGCTATAGCTACCAATAGCGTCTGAAGTGCGCTTAGTCCGTATGTTCCATTATCCAACCTGTCTGTCACCAGACATGTATAGAGTGGTTTCCCGGCTGTATCCGGTATTCCGAGGGCTGCCAGCAAACTCTGCAGGTTTGTTTGCCCAACAAAATCACCCATGTTTCCGTAGATTGATTTGTTTGCTGCGTCTGGATTCCCTAGTAGCGCCAAAAGGGTCTTAAGATTTGTTCTTGTTGACGGGTCCCCAATGTCGGTTTGAATGGCGTCTATTGCTGCTTTTAGCGGTGCTGCAGCTGTGTATGCTCCTAATATTGCCTGGAGGTTGTCTATCTCCGTTAGCGATCCAAGGACTTGCCCAAGCCTCTTTGTCGTCGATAGATCGCCTAGTATCGATTTGAGGTTTTCTGTGGCCGTAAACGCACCCTGCATCGCATATAGTGTGTTCCCTGCTACGTCCGGTATCCCGAGTGATGCAAGAAGACTTGTCAGATTTACCTGGCCGGCAAAGTCTCCGATATTTCCATAGATTGTTTTTGTATTAGACCCGTCTGGGTTGCCTAAGAGTGCAAGAAGGGTCTTAAGGTTGGCTCTTGCGGATGGATCTCCTAAATCGGCCTGCAAAGCGTCAATCTTATTATCTGAAATCAGGTGGGCCGCGGCTATAGCGGCTTCTACCGCAGACTGATCTGCTGGGTCTGATGGTAGGTTGTCTGTCTTTGCTTTTATCGCTAAAGATAGCGTCTCAACGTCGCTTTCGTCTGTTACCTGGGTTTCGGCTTTAAAGGTTCTATCCAGGGTGGCTTCCGTCACACTAAATGTGAAGGTTAAGAACTCGTGAGCTGCTGCTGCCTCTACCCTGTAGTAGATCCAGTACGTCCCAACACCTGTTCTTATCATTGTTGTTGCTGGCACTGTTGTGTTCCGCAGATTTCCTGATCTGCTTACGCCCGTTTCATTTTCTACTGCAACAATAGGAACTGCGTCCGCATCTTCCATATGTCCTGTTTCATCATAAAGAAGAAGCCATATCTTAAAATCTGTTTGATCCGCTTCTGGAATCTCAAGTCGAACCGGTAACGAAATCTTTACTCTCGTGTTTACAGCTAAACCGCCAATTGCGGCTAGTATGACGTCGTGGTCTTGGGCTAGTTGCCCGGCTGTTGGATCACCAATAAGATCAAGAACCTGGTGGATTGGGGTTTGAGGTATGATTCGTTTATTCTGCATGACATCCTCCTACATCTGCGCGATTAGAAACTCAACAAGATTTGTTCCTGTTGCGTTAATCGCATCTCGGTTATTCAAAACCATGTATAGAAGGTTGCCTTCTACCGTATCGTCATTTGTGTATAGAAGATTGAGATCTTGCTCCTGATACATCTTATTGATATTCTCTGTTCTGAGAAGCTCTTCTAAGGCATTTGTACCATAAACGCCAATGGCTGATTTATCCCTTACTGAGATGTCAAATAGGGTTGAAGAGTTCAATATCTTCAACCCCACTATCTTTCCTTCTGGAGAAGCAAGCTCAAAGCTGACGTCTCCTGATTCAGCCAAGGCTGCAACTGTTGGAAATGAGAAAACGAAAGACTTAAGTTGATCCGCTGACCGGAATTCCTCCATCTTGATTAATGTTGCTGCTATCATCTTTTTCCTCCGGCTGATCTAAAATGTTTGATTCCGGTAAAATTGGTTCTTTTGCATCTTCTGGCGGCGTTACGAAGCCGGCGTCATTCAGTAGTTCCAGTGGAATGTTATATTCCGTTCCAAGTTTTAGTTTCTCTTCGAGTGGAAGTTCCTTATCTTCCTTGATTCTTACATGAAGATTTGTTGCCCAGATTGGGATATCCCATTCCTTACACTTATCAAGGAGCTCCTTGTAGGGCGCCTTGGAGGTCTGAATCTCCTTGTAGACCTTCTGCTTCTCTTCCTCATGCTTGAAAGCAGCTTGAAATTCATCCTTCGTGAAAACCTGTTTATCCAAGGCCGCTCTAAGAATTGCGGCGATTGTTATCGACGCTCTTCCCTGTGTCTGATCGAATTGATGCATCAGGTACTGGAATTCTCCCCGGGTTACCGGGGAGTTATATTCCTTGCGCATCTTCTCCTGGAGGGCTTTCATATCCCTTTCTTTTGATCTCTTCATTTGCCTGGTCATGTCTACTACATTGTTTGCGACTTGATTTGTATTCATTTGACTTCTCCTGTTTATCTAACCCAACTCTATATCGTCGGCTACCTTTTTGGCCATATCTCTAATAGCCGTGTATAGAATATATTCCTGTGTTCCTGGTTTGGAAAGCTCATTGTTTATCATCGCTATCTCGGCGTCTTTTGTGTACGAATCCGCGATGATTGCATCAATAATCTTTCCTCGCGTTAATGCGCCTTCAACCTGAACAAAATCGAAGTCAAAAGACTTTTGCAAAACTCCTTTTTGATCCTTCTTTTCGACTTCTACAACATTGTATCGAATCTGGATTTTTCCATTCGAATTCAAAACAGACTTTGGCAGCTCATCAGAACTTGATTTCATGACATAACCTCCGATAAAGGATTATTTTGCTTTAATAATACGCAGCAGAATGCTACGATTATTCGTACGTTTATATCGACATACTTCCTTAACAATGTTCCACAGTCAGCATGTTTTATCCATCCATAATAACTCATTAGTCCGTTTATTACTTCTGTTTTAGCCATCTTGTCCCAAAAGTGGGCTATCTGAAAAACCTTTGTCTTGAAACCCTTCACGATTGATTTTCTTAAAAGTGTAAAACCATGGAAAAACCGATACCCAAGAAAGTCTAAGCCTCGTGCCGCTACTGGAAAGATTTGGAAATTGCTTTTAATATTTAGTAACAAAGAGGAACAAAAGAACTTGATGAAGTATAAAACCTCGTGTAAAAACTCTTTTGTATCAGATAGAACTACTATATCGTCACAATATCGAAAGTAAAACTTTGCCTTTTTCTCCTCTTTAATATAATGATCTAACCCTGTTAAGCAAATATTCCCAAAATACTGCGAAAGGTAGTTACCTATTGGAATTCCCTTCGTTGAATCTATTATCTTGTCCAATAACCTTAACGTCGCCTGGCATTTTATCTTCTTCCTAACAATCTGCTTTAGGACGCCGTGGTCTACTGAAGGATAAAACTTCCGTATGTCTAACTTAAGACAAAACCTTGTCTGTTCTTCGTTTTTTAAAGCTTGTTTAACCCTTGCAACACCATCGTGAAGTCCACGTCCCTTTATTGAAGAATACGTATCCCGTATAAGGGATCTCCTCCATATGGGCTCAAGCACTTGCATTATACAATGATGAATTATCCTATCTGGAAAATATGGAAGCTTGAAAATCTCCCTCTCCTTCCCATTAAAAGAACGTTTAAACACTTCATACTCAGCGTTCTCAAAAGTCTCGTTCTTTAACAAACTATGAATCTGCATAAAGTAAAATTCTGGATTCGAATCAACAGCCTTTACTTCTGAGTAATGAGATTTTCCTTTTCTGGCATTATAATGAGCAAACCTTATGTTGTCCAGGCTATAAATCTTCTCATATAAGTTACCAAAACGCTTCATATAAATCCTTGTGTTTACTCTCGTCTCTGAGCCTTCGGTTTCCCTACCAACACATAATGAGACAGTCTTTATTTTTCACCAAGTGGTGCGGTTCCTTGCCTCTAATGAACAACAATAAACATAAGTGACTGCTGATATTCTGATTAAGATTAGTGGCAACATTATTAACATTCAGATAGAAGCTGCTGTCATTCGTCCCATTATTAGCATTGCCTCCTGAATTCGCAACTGGAACCTTCAGCATCAAGCAAGGAACCTTATTCAATTGTCTACTACTTACACATATGCTTTATCTCCTTTCAACTGAGGAAGCTTATTTTCTGTAACACAAGCGACCGCCGATATACTGAGTAAGAAAAGCGGCAACATGATGAACAGCCAGAAAGAAGCCGCCGTCAATCGCCCCATTATTAGCACAGCCCCCCGAATACGCAACCGTCCATCCTGTCGTTTGGTAATAATAATCCGTTATCTTCGTGGCCCCGTCTGCTCCGATAGTGGCTGGCATAAAGCCCCTGCCCGACTTCTTCAAAGTGGACTGGTATCCATTGGCATTAATCATCGTTATCGCAACGCCAAGAACGTCATATGGTCTTGTATAATTGACAAGCGTATCATCTGCAAAGTTAATTGGATTATTGCAGAGATATGGAACATTTGTGGAAACGTTAAAACCATCTAGCCATTTCCAAATATGTCCATACCAGTTCTCAATTCCTCGATACTTCATATATTTTGTTACTTCTGTTGCACAGAGAGCTGATCCTGCTGTATTTCCGGTAGCATTCCCGATAGCGTTTGCATTCCCTGTCTTAGATATTGGATTGTAATCGTTATATGCAGCCCAATCTCCAACAGCAGATATACCTGCTCCAATAACGCTCTGAGTATAAAAAGAAGCGTACTCAATAAGAGCAAGAGTCTGAACCAAACTATCAACGTCCCTAAAGACCTGAGACCATCCTGACCCTCTGTTTGCGGCGTATTGCCGAAAATGAGCTCGTGTTCCAACTGCTCCTGCTTGGCATATTGGATTAAACCCTGAGACAGAGCTCAGCTTATCCCCAGTTAGCGCTGTTGCCGATGCTTCTACACAAATAACTGTGTTTGGAGCGACCTCCCCTGTTACAGCTTCAGCAACCGTTATAACAATGTCTCCTGGAACCGTTACCGTAAATGTTTGATTGTTACTTGCCGTTCCTGAGCATACAAATTTGTCTCCTACGGCTAGATTCTTGAAAGGAGCTGTTCTTGACCCGGCTGTTATAGTTTTAGCAATATCAAACGTACAGCTAAAAGCTGTTTGATGCAAACCATTTGCATACCTTGCAGCAGAGGAGTCATACAGAACACCTTCGTAGGCTGCGTAATACACGTAGTTTAGCTCTGCTAGCTCGTACTGATAGAAATTATCAAAATCTGCGCTTGATGTTGTTGCATCAGCTACAATTCTTAATCCGCCTGTTGTTTGGGCAGTATACTCAAGAATCTTCTGAGTTCCTATTGCTGTGACCTTTCCAATTACCTGCGTCCCATCAAAACTCTTGATTGTCCACGTCGCTACAAGGTTGGCTGCATCGAAGACAAGTTTGTAACGCTTACCTATTGTTGTCGGAGCATTTGCGACTGGAAGCGTACAATATTGGTTTGCAGCCGTTGCCGTTATTGTTAGGTCTGTTGTCTCATCATAAGCATTTATGTCAACGTTTCCCCAATTCGATGCCCCGGCAAACGTTGAGTCGTTACCTATGATAAAACTCCCTATTTCCTTTTGAAAGGCTGGGTGCGCGACAAAACCTGTTAACGGGACTGGAGCTACCTCCCATGTATGCGAGGTTCCAACATAACCGTATCGATACCAACACTTCGGTATCTCTATCATTACTTGTCCATCTGCACCTGTTAGAACAGATGCTGTTACCCCATCTTCTTTAAAGCCCCAGTTTGTATCACATAAATAATAGTTTACTGTCCCATCATCAAGAAGCAAACAAGCTCGCATGGCGCGATGAACTGGAAGAAACGAGTTGCCTGGAGAGACTCCTTTTGTCTGCCCCACAAGTGAACCTGTCCTTGTGTACGTGTCCAGCGTCTCATCCCAAGATACACCCTGGTAAAGGGTTCCTTGTTTGTCATAAGAAATAGCCCTCTTGTCATGGATGGCTGTTCCTGGTATATTCCCATCGTTTTGTGGCCGATCGACGGTACAAATTGGAAAAGCATAAACATAGCCTGAATAATCGTCAAAAGCAACTCCTGCATTACAATAGTAGCACTGTTTTGTTGAATCCCAAAGAAAATGTTTTGTTGAGTCTTCGGCTGCCTTCTTTCCACGAACATGACAGTCAGTATCAAGAAGATCTGTTGCATCAGCAAGCGTACGAATCCTGTATCGTAATTGAAGCCTCTCTGTTGCTGGAAGACCAATCGCTGGATCTACAATATCGTTAACGGGGTTTGTTGTGTAGTAATCTGCGTTTCCGTATTTAAAGAATGTTCCGGCGCTTGTAACCCGCTCAACCCAGAACTCTACAAAAGCAATATCTACTCTTGATCCTGATGAAGGAGGGGCTGGAAAGGTTACTTTATTTAATGCTGTAAAGCTCCCTTTGATGGTTGATAAATAGCCATTTTGATATATCTCGCTGTCGGCTAAAAAGACCGTATTATCGTTTGCCGCATTTCCTGAAATCTGCCCTGGCTTTGTCCATCCTGTAGCGTACCTCCGCTCCATCTCATCCGTCATACGTTTGAAATTGATATGACTCATAAGGTTAATGTCTTCGTCTAGAACTGGGACTCCTGACATTATCGGTGCGCCGATAAAACTACAATCGTTCAGCGTTAATCCAAAAGGGATTGCGGCGGCTCTTGAGTAACCCATTTTATTCCTCCTTAATACTTATCAAGTTGATTACAATACTAATCGTAGTACACGTCTTAAAACCATTTCATTTGAATCAATATTGAATGAAATAACCGCATGAGCCTTGTGATCAATCATCAAACCCGTGTTTAGGCCTCCGTTTGCGTTTCCTCCGAATATCCCAAACTCTCTAAAATAGCCTGAGTATGAAGTTCCAAAAGTTGCCTCAATCTGAAGCTTTACGGTTGTGTTACCTGCAGCTATGAACTGGCCTATAGTCAGTGGGTTGTTTGAAACATCCAAATAAGATACTACCAATGAGCCTACACGGGCAATCTCTGAATACAACTTATACATTGCCGTTGTTGAAACTGAGGCTCTCTGCGAGGGTGACATAGTATCCCAAGGGGATACTGCTGGTAACCCAGGAGTGAAAGAACCCTGACCTACTCCCCAATATAACAGACCAGAATACCCTGCCTCTACCTTGAAAAGTGTTGCAACAAGCTTTGAAAAACCTACTACGATTAAATTCTTCTCCCAATTGTGTACTATCTTTCTCTCACCTGTTTTTACATTAAATAACTCATCGTGAAGGTAGCCTTCAACAATCATGTTACCATCTTCCTTTTGGAAATCGTTCATCGTTATGCCTCCACTTAGTTCTGTATATAATTTTGTGTTAAGGACCTCTATGTCCATATCGTTATGCCTCTCTTACCCAGTACCAGTCTTCCCAATCCCCATACTCAAGTGGTAAATCCTGTGTTTGATATGGTACTGTATCCACATGGAGCGAAATATGCCCTACGTTCGTCAATAAGGCTGAATTAGTTGGCCATAAAACATTATTGGAAACCTCTGCCAGATCGTCAAAATACCAATACGTTGCATACCATTCCAGTCTATCTAATGCTTGCCTTTCGTTTCTATAGAACATATCCGTGTATATGGCTTTAAAAGCATATGGTCCGCTTTGCCATTCATCATGTGTTACTGCATCATGATGCACAACTACACTCAATGTTTCTATCGAAGCAAAATTGGTTTGAGATTCTAAAATTCCTGATAAGTATGAAGGCGGTACTAACTGTAAGAAAGGGCCTCCTAACGTTGCTGATATCTTTCCATGTAGACTATCTACGACAGTCCAGTAGTAGTTTGTGTTTGGTTGCAACTGAAATGTAATACCACCTAATGAATAGTTTGGAAGTGGATTTCCATCTATCAAAGCAAACCTAACTATACCATTGGTTTGCAGTGTTATTGGTGTTGTTAAATACAGAGTACTAGAGAAACCTACCCAGCACTGGGTCGATTGATTTGCCTCCAGTGAAACATTTGAGTAATTTCCTTCATTTGCTTTAAACTGCTGATATGTTATCGTCTCGTCCCATGCTGGAACATCTATTATTGTAACAAGTTCCCACTCAAGATTATTTGTGTGACAGTCTATTTGGTTCGTCATGAAGACGCCATCAAACAGGTTTCTCTTCTCCAGAGATACTGCTAAGTCTTCAACTATATCACATTCTCCACCCTCTTCCTCCACGTCGACTGATGCCCAATTCTCCCAATAAATTGCGGTTAATAGATAATCATATACATATGGGCTTAGTGGATCGGGTTGTGTGAATGCTGTTGAACCTGTTACTACCCCGCCGTATGGGGATGGTATTGTTGTTTCTCCAATAGTATTCGTTCTTGTCATTGGAGCAGGTAGCGGAATCCAGGCATTGAAATAAGCTGGGACTATAGACCAGTCTTCTTGGTCGGCTCTTGACAGATCGGCTGATTCTACTATTCCAATATTCTTATATGGATCTAATGGCCATCCCGTATTCTTCACTACACCAAAAACATATTCTTCATGTGTTATTGCCTGATGATGAATAACAACCGAGACAGCTTGTGTCGTTTCATGCCATGTGTTTGTAAGCCTATTCAGATTGTTTGTTGATAGACTTAGGTTTGTCAAATCTCCAAGCGCTGGATCAAATATCCTCTCTATTACAGTTACTGTCTGATCCCACGCTGGAACGTCAATAACGGTTTCATAGTGTCCACCGTTATTTGTATAGTGTGGTGTTGTCGGAACTGTTGGCATTAACTGAAATTCTAATGCTCTTGTGTTGTTTGTGAACAACGTTTCCTCAGAAAGTGGATCGTGCCAGTTCTGATAGGCTTCATCGTCTGGCCTATAAACTTCAGTGTAAACATACCTAGACCATGCAAATAGGTCTTCTGGTTTAATCCATTTGTCTTCTGAGTATGAAAGAACATCCAGCTTGATAAGCACTGGATATACGTAGTTCCTTATGAACTGTTTTATCTTCCAAATTGACTGTAGAAGTTCTGGCGACTTCTCTTCGTTTATGTATACTCGTAGAAAGAATGTGTACGGCTCTGTTGTTACCGTGTATAGACTCTGGTTTGTTGTGAAGGTATTTGTGTTTGTTGTTCCAAAAAGAATCGAAATTAACTCTGATTGCCCAAGTAGTTCCCACCATTCATAAATGAGATATGGACTACATCCTATGATTGAAAGGACCGTTTCTAGCCCTTTACGTGAACCCTTCAAAGCATTTATTAAAGATACGTATCCAAGAAAAGCTTTTAGCTCTCCATCTGTTAGCTCAAGAATATCTGTTATGTAGTCGAATCCGTGCTCTGTATTCAGAGACATTGCAACGCTTGACTGAAGATTAAGATAATCTTTGTACTTGTTCTGAATAGAAGAAATGCCGTCTCCATATAGGGATTCAGCAAGAACTATTTCAAACTCTCCAGAACCTACATCTAAAAGCTGTACTCTCCCTGCTGCTGTGTGGGAAAAGGCTAGCTGATATCCCGTATAGAACTGAACCTTCTTTACTGGCGATGTGTCTGATACGTATATCCAGTACGTCGTATACGTCTGAAGTCCTGATGGTGGAACTCCTGAAATATTTGCAAGGATTACTGCTTGACCGGTTTTCCAAAGCCTATCTGTTACTGTTATCTTATCGTTTATGGCATCAATAAGTGATGGGGTTACGGTATCTTTCTGTAGATAGCCTAATGAAACAGAGTCAATAATATGTTGTATGACATCAGAGTTCTCAATAAAGAAATTCTGATCTCGTAATTTTGGCGGTATGTAATTGAGTACTTCCATTAATTAGTAACCGTTGTATGTGAAATCGTGTAAAACTCATTCCATCCCAGTATTGGCAATGGTGATGGTGGGGCTATCCGGCAAATCTTGACGTATGATTCTGTCTCTATCTGCTGTTCTATGTCCACTAGGTCCAGATCGACGGCAAGCTTATTTTGGTATGGAATCAAGGCTTTTGTTATTGCTTCTTCTATTGTATCCAGACCAATATTGTACACCTGGCCAGTAAGTGTTATTGTGAAAACAAGAGCTATATTTACCTGTGTTGAATCTTGAATCGTTGGGAAGTATATTCCAAATGGTCTATGTGGCTGCAGATCTATTAACCATTTGCTCTTTTCATCTGCTGTTAAAGTTGTTGGAGCTCCAGCTACATCGAGCTTCACATAGGCGATATTCACTACTGCGGGGGACACGTCTACGCAGTTTGTGTCCACAAGCTCTGGCCTCATTACCCTTAGTAGCTTTCGAAAGTCTTCTCTACCTTTAATAGTTGATTTGGTTTCGTGATACATAGGGGCTGATACTTTAATTGACTCCAAGGCCATTGGTTCTGTGTAGCTTCTTAACAATGATGGTAATGTGACAGTGCTAAGAACTCCCACTGTTGAAGATAGAATCACGTTCCCAGGAACAAAAGTTCCTATGTCAGCTAGCTCTGCAAAGATCAAGGTTAAGTTGTCCCCAGTTGTATATCGATGTTGCTCTGAGTCCTGATAGTCTGATAAGGAAATAGTGTGCGTTCCTGTGCCTACTGATGTTATGGCTACTAAACCTGTTACTCCGTGAGCATAGGCGTTCGACAGGGAGTCATATAACTGTATCTTTCTAACCAAGACTACGTTTGAAAGATAAACATAATAGTCTGTCCCTGGTTGTAACCCTGTTGGTAATGCTCCACCTGTATTTGTGAACTGAACCTTGTGTCCAGTCCTCCATCCCTGGGCAATTATTGTTATCTTCGAGTTGACTATATCGACTGAGGCTGGCACAAAATCTTCTACGAAGTATGAAACTAAATCGTTTAGATATAGTGCGTCTAATGCTCCAAATGCATTTGACAGTGTTATGTATTTATCGTTAACAAGATCTGTGATAAAATTGCTGGTTGGAAGATCTTCTCCCATGTCATTGTCATCAACATAATTAAGAAATAATATGCAATCCTCCGATACGTTTGGTGAAAGAAATCGAAAGACATAGGGATCCGATGTCGGAACTTGTAATGTTTCTACGTTTCTCTTTCCTATTATTGCTTCTATTGTTGCTGGAACTCCAGCGACTAAAGTTCTTCTTGGAGCTACTGATCCATAAAGAACTTGCGAAATCGGCATGTTTTGTGATGCGCATGCTTCTGCTAAAGGATTAAGAATTAACAAGCTCCCTGAAGCGTAGGAAGCGTTCGATAAAAATGCTAAAAGCTGCTTACAAACAACCCCTGAATCTGTATCAATAGTCGCGTCTAATGCGTTTAGCGTTGTATCTACAACCTCATATTCGCCAGCCCCGTTTATTATGTGCGTTGTTACAATTGACCCTCTTGCTTGGGTGTCATCATACGAAGACCTAAAGTGAATATTTCTACCGTTAAGTCCCCATACTGAATTATCAAATCCTGTTTCCCCAACTGATTCGTCTGCGGCGACTAGTAGGTCTTTGTCCTGATATGAACCAATAACCTCTAGATAGTCCAATGTTTGTGATTGAGATGGGGTTAGCGTTACTGATACTTTAGGACAGAAACCTCTTGGTACTGAGTACCCCAACGTCTCGGCGATTCCAACTGCTGATGATCTGGCTGTTGTGTGCTGAAGATACGTCTCTCTCCTTGCTACTGTTACGTTGTAGAAAAGATACGAAGCTAAAC